>Ga0307509_10000918_pt1 | contig 50430 bp, 40 predicted proteins | sample 10_EM_MG_FD_202245 | JGI IMG/M metagenome (GOLD analysis project Ga0307509, IMG submission 202245) | Populus trichocarpa ectomycorrhiza microbial communities from riparian zone in the Pacific Northwest, United States - 10_EM | ecosystem: Host-associated > Plants > Roots > Unclassified | place... | reverse complement strand
GGATTAGGGCAAAAATCTTTGATAGGGCAGCAAATGGTGAACCATTCATGACAACCATTTCTACACATCAAACCATTTCACAACGGAATGGTTGCCACTTCTTCCGTTCTTGCCAAACAGGCCCTTAAGCGTTTGGCATTCTACTTCAACAACCAACTTTTCCTCGAGAGAACTAAATTGAGTGAAGCTTCAAGCTTAACTATATTAAGTTTTACCGTTGATTCTTCTGAATTATTTTACCTCATCTTAATCTTCTACTTTGAGTATTTGGTGCGGTTGCAACCTTAGAGTTCACCTCTCTACAGGATGCCCCCGTTACACCCATAGGTCAAGAATTTGGCTTGGCCAAGAGGATATCCTCTTGACCAAGTAAGTTACTTTCCCTGTAGGATGCCAAGTTGAGAATCTAAGTTGTCATTAATCCCGCTTATCAAGAATTGACAGCTAATACTAATGTTTTACAATGCCATATACAAAACCTAACAAGTGATTAAACTCTTATTTAAAGCTAACTAGCCAAATATATCTTTTTCCATCCAGGGTAATAGCTCCCTATCCTAGGCTCTCACTTAATGATCTATCAGGGCCACTGGTTCTGTCCAACAATGCTAGCTCAGTGTCAATAGCCAGCTCTGATAGATTGGTACAGTCATGTTCTGTCGTATAAGAGCAAAGGAGACCATAATCTTCCTCTCTAGTGAGAGTTCTCTATGTTGAGGCAAATTAAACAGAGCGGCATGTTCTGGATAATTAAATCGAGAATTCAAAATTGCAGAGGCAAGAACTTGAACCCAATAGTGTGAGGTGGGAGGTTTGAAGGTTGTTGTGTGAGCGGTGGAAGGCAATTCTGTTTTGCATTATAGATTTATTAAAGTCGATACTTAGATATTGGGAAAGCTTTTAAAATTATTTCTACTTGGCAAGTGGGATAAGCAAAATTTCGCTTACCAAGTAGGGCATCCTACTGGGCAAGCTCCCTGCTTGATCACGGGGATATCCTATTCATAAATAGGATATTCCCTTCGCCCAGTGAATATCTTACATAGCAAGACGGAACATATACAAAACCTGTGCGCCAAGCTATCTACTAATCAGGGTTTTTAGTGCCTCCCAAATGGGCAATCTGCCCTCTAAAGTAACCCTATCAGCACATTCTAGGGCTCAACGGTACCTAACTAAATGTCAGTATCATGGCAATAGAGCACTCGGGGAACACGGCCCTCATAGAGTCTCTATTTTCCCTTGTCTTAGTCAGTTATAAAGAAATATAAGCAATGGATAAGATGCCTGACCTTCAGTTCTATGCATCAATCAAAAACAACAATTATTTCCAGGCTCTTGTTGTGTAACGGAAAAACCTCCCGCCACCAGCTTCTCTTGAAACCCAAACTTTCAAAGTGCTTTCCCTCTCCTGTAAATAAGGTATCATACAAAGTACATTTAGGCATGAGGTGTACCGACTCCCAAATCTCAATACCAAGTTATCATACCACGATATATTAACCCCGTGGATAGCAGATCCATCGGGAGCTATAGTACAACCATTTTTAAGAACCTGTAGTCTTCCGGAATCATGAGTTACCATAGGGTATTATTCCTTTTACCCTTGACATATTCCAAAATGGCACAAGTGGAAGATCCAGAGCACTCAAATGATGCTACCAACATGAATGAATCACTGAGTACTTTTTACCCCCCCCCCCAATTACCCCAATCACACTATATTGCAATACCCTAGAAATCGGTGTTAGTATATATCTATAATCACGTGATCCTCTCAGGAATAAAATGATGGACTTCACTAGTATATAACTCGATATCCAATCCCCCCCCTCCCAGGTATCTACCAGCCAATCAACACCCTAAAATAACCCATATTTCCAGTCATAAGTACTGCCAAGCCCGCAAAGGCCTCCACTTACACTGGATATTACATTTTAACCTTATCATCTCTAGGTGATAAGAGTAGAGATTGATGTATGATACCAACAAACCCTAAAGCATGATGCAACCTCACGCCCTTGTCAACGATGTCTGTTTACTCTTTGAAGAGGAGGGCTAGTATGACATAAAACGTGAGAGGTATGCCTTTAGCACTGGTCATAGACTGGTTAATACTATGCAGTACCGGAAGCAAGTTAATGATAGTCACCCAGCCAGATCACCGGACTCGATTCCACTCCCTACCCCACCAAAACTGAGTATGGCACGCGCGATAGATGTCCTGTATGCTCTAGCAAGCCGTAAGTGAATGCATTGTAAGTACGGATGGGACAGGACATGACGGGGGTAGTGTGAGCTAACGGCTGGGCTACCGCGTTCACTAGGTGAGAAGGGGTGATAGTGTGCCCAGCGCCATTTCACAGTGGGACCTGACTGATTTGAAAATAATATCAACCATGTTCGCCTTGCCAAAATCACGACTCCTCACTCGCATTCCAAGACGAATTTATTTTTGCTTTCATTTTTCTCCTAGCTCCACACCGAATTATATTTACTTCAAAAACCTATCTATGATACCTATGCATAATTCGTAGACCCCAAACCACCCCACTCCCGAAGGAAAAATGAAAAGAAGAAAAAAAACCAAGACGGAATGAAAAATAGTGGGGAAAATCTAATTTGACATAACCTGCGGATACCCATGAAACAAATATATTAAAAGAAGATAAAGAAAAAGGCAAGCATAGCAAAATACAGCAAGAAAACAACGCCGGTATGTAATGAGCCGTACCGTGAATACTGAAAGGACAAAAAGGACGCCAAACTCCGCGGATATATATATACAGAGATGCGAGGGAAGCGAATACGTAACGGTTTGGTAAAGGAGGGATGAGAAGGTTTGTAGAAAGCGGGGGGGAGAAGATTCTTTCGTTCCAGGCGGGACGAAAAGTGTAGCGTAGCTTCTTTCGTCCGTGGCTGGGGGAGGTGGACGGGATCAATTCTTGACTCCGAATCGTTTCACCCGCGTTATAGCAAGGATAAGAGACCAAGTACCCGCTGCTGCAGCCGCCCCTAGAAGCAAAGAGGGGGGGGGGGTATAAGCCCAGAGCCAGGGAGAAAAAACCGCTAAATGTCATTATTCAAACCCATCATCCATTCTCCCTTCAAGGCTTAGCTTCACCGGCCTTGCCCTTCTCCTCATCGCTCTGGTTTTCAGCCTCCTTGTTCCTTTTCGGGATGATTCCTACAACAGCCCTAACCAGCGGTGAGAATACGTGCACCAAGTTATACCAGTGCTTGCGGACGAATTCGTCTGGCACGCAACGAATAATGACTGCCCAGGGAAGGGCAAAGGCAGCGACGATAACACAGATGGCCCATTGGACGCCGTCGATGGGGACAATGGAGAAGGCCTTTCCGCCAATGAAGATAATAAGGACTTGACCGCCGATCATGATTGCGTTGATGACGATGAAAAAGTAGTTCTTGTGTACGTTCTCGAATATGTTAAATTTATTGTCTAGGCGACGGTTGCTGTCATGCTGTCAGTTACTGTTTCAAGGGAATTGATCAATGATGAGGTATAACTCACTTAAACTCATTGAAGATCTGCATCCAAACAAATGTGTTAAAGACCATTGTGTTCAACTCGTCCCTTGGGGTAGCTTTTCCCGCAGCCTTCAATGATGCGTCGTTCTCAGTGGAGTAGCCAAGGATCGTCATGCCACCAAAGTAGAGGGTGTAAGTGACGAGGAGTTGGAAGATTGCTTGTCCGATAATCATCTTCCACATATTCAACGAGATGAGACTGGCGGATTTGGGAGTTGGCTTGCGGTTCAGGATCTGGGGCGTAGGGGCATCGGTGGCGAGGGCCAAAGCGGCGAAGGTGTCCATAATTAAGTTGACCCAGAGAAGCTGCACGGCGGTGAGAACCGATGATCCATCGGCGGAAGAAACGGCAGAGACAAAGGTGAGGAGGACGGCGGTGATGTTGACAGTGAGCTGGAACTGGAGAAACTTGCGAACGGCGTCGTTAACGGCGCGACCCCACATCATAGCCTTCACAATGGATGAAAAGTTATCGTCCATGAGAATGATGGAGGAGGCCTCCTTGGCAACCTCGGTTCCCGCAATCCCCATACTGAATCCAATATCGGCCATCTTAAGAGCTGGTCCGTCATTAGTGCCGTCTCCAGTCACGGCAACAGTCTCACCAAGCTCCTTAAGACGACGAACTAAGATACGCTTGTCCTCAGGAGAGCTTCTAGCCAAAACCTGGAGTTTAGGGAGAACATCGTCCATTTCTGCCTCTGTCAACTTGCGAAAGTTGGGTCCCTCCATGATGATACCACCTTCAGTGAGGATCCCGCATTCTGCAGCAATAGCTTGAGCAGTAACTACGTTATCACCTGTGACCATCCTGACGACAACACCAGCATCTTGGCACTGCCTGACGGCCTCAGAGACACCAGGGCGAAGAGGGTCCTGAATACCAACAATACCAACCAAGGTCATTTCGCTGAAGATGTCGTCAAAGTTAGCCATCGAAGCGTCGTCCTCCATAACCTCCGCGCCAATTGGGGGCCACTGGGAGTAGTCCTTATACAATATCCCAATGGTCCTAAGAGAACGTTCAGCGTAAGAGTTGATAGTGTCTGTGAGAAACTTGGCACCCTCGTAAGTGAGCTCCCTGTTACTGGGCTCCTCACTGCTAACGTCCGAGATACATCTAGTGGCCTTGCTCAAAAGAATCTCGGAGGCGCCCTTGACGTAAAGTCTGTAAACACCATCGGGAAGACGAACAACAACTCCCATGCACTTGCGAGCCGAATCGAAAGGAATCAGCTGGACGATCTGAGCATTGGCACGTTCCCGCGCAACGTCCTGCATGCCGAGGAAGTCACGGGCGAAGGTTAAGAGAGCAGTTTCAGTCTTGGATCCGATGAAAGCGAAAACACCATCCTCCTCACCCTCAAAAGCAGTCGAGTTGATAACGATTGACTGGAGGAGGAGGTTTTTAGTCCACTTAGAGAATGTAGAAACAGCCTTAGGAATTGTAGGAACTTTCTCATCCTCAGTGTCTTCCGCCTGCGCGCTAAACCCAGAGTCCAATCCGATAGTGCCAGCAACAACAGTCATCTTATTTTGTGTAAGGGTGCCGGTCTTATCGGAACAGATAGTGGTGGCATTTCCCATGGTCTCGCAAGCCCTGAGCACACGAACAAGGTTGTTTTCCTTCAACATGCGAGTGGTGGCGAAGGCGAGGGCAAGGGTGACCGCCAAAGGAAGACCCTCAGGAACGGCAACAACGATAAGCGTAATGGCAACTATAAGAATATCCAAGAACTCAGAGCCCTTCTCAGCAGGGGTGCTATTGTTGCTTGGGAGATGAGCTAAAAACTTGATAAACAGAACAATGAACAAAAGGCAAGCAGCACTAAAAATAGAATGTCAGCATGAAATCTCACTCGCAGGCAAGAAGCCAGGAAAGGGGAGCAAACCCTCCACCGAGATAGGCAATAGTATCAGCCAGCCCAGTAAGTTTGACCTGAAGAGGTGTAGCTTCAGGCTGGTGCCTAAGAGCCATCATGATCTTGCCGAAACTCGAATTGACACCAACCGAGGTAACCACATAAGTACCAACGCCCTCCAGAACCTTCGAACCGGAAATGATAAAAGGATCCAGCTTGGAAGATGCAATCCCAGCCTCAATCTGTCTCATAACCTCTTCTCCGGGAGTCTTCTTCATTTGGTCGCTCTCGCCAGTAGCACTAGATTCGTCGCACTTCACGTTATGACCAGTTATGAAAATGCCGTCGGCAGGAATCATATCGCCAGGTTCCAAATGCAATACATCGCCAACCATAATATCGTGGACCGAAATTTGCACCGATCTCCCAGACCGAATAGCCTTAACAACTCGATCCTCTTTCTGTGTCACCAAAAGTTATAATTAGCTCATCACGGCACAAGGCGGGGAAAAAACAAAAAACAAAAGCACCATACCTTTGCGTTGAGTTTCACAAACTGACGCTCCTTCTGAAAGTCATTCAAAGATCCAACCAAAACCACGATAACGATAGCCACGACAATAGCAACGCCCTCCACCCAGTCAACCGAGGGTGGTGACCCTGCCGGATGCTTGACACCAAGCGTCTCGTACAAGCCCAGAGCCAGCGAAATGACAGCCGCAACAGTCAATAGAATCAAAATTTTGTCCTGATACTGCTCCCACATGAGTCTCCAAATGCTCTTGGCGCCCTTCGCGGGTAAGGTATTATCCTTGAAAATCCGCTTGCGGTCCTCAAATTGATGTTCCACGGGAGCAGCATACCCGGTCGCCCGACCGGTTCTTGCCGCCGTGTAGTCATCAGCCGCAGAATATGAACTCTCGCTTCCAAGGGTACCCCTCTTCTTATGCCTTGTTGCCTCCTCAAAAGATACTGCGCCCTCCAATGTGACCTCGTCCACGCTCAACCCAGCAACTAAATCCGTCCGTAATCCCCTCTCCAGCCCTCGCACTCCACCAACAGCCTTGTACGCTGCGAGGGACTTTGGGTTCAGGAATTTATTCAGCTGGCCCGCGGTAAATGCGAAAGGGTTTATGCCTTGAACTATGAAATCGGCTTCGGTGCCCGGGTCGGGGTTTAGCGCCTCACCCGCAGAACCGGGGTCAAAACCATCGGAAGGATGGTCCGGTAGAGCTGTTTCGCCAGAAAGCATAGAAGAATCGCCGAGCGAGGACGACCGAGAACGAGCGGCACCAGAAACCCCAAGAAACGTAATATGATCTCCTGTCAGCGTTTTAGGGGTTACCGCGTCAGAATCGCGCCGACGCCCCGTCATCGAGGACGATGTAGGGGAAATTGTCCCCGGTTGTGTCTCATTCTCGTCGAAAGACTTTTTTGAATGGAAATGGTTAGCCTAGTCTGCAACGAAAAATTGGAACAAACAAAACAAAAAGCTATAGGGAACGCCAACTTACTGTAGTAACAAATATCGGGGGAGCTTGCAGAGGCATTGTGCAGAATTAATAAAGTCTAGCGAACGTGTTGTAGTGCCAATGCCGTAAGAGAAGGGGGGACACAGGGTATGATAGAAACAAAGGAGGTCCCTGGTATCCGAACTGCCGTGCTTGAATGTCGAGAACTCGAGTAAAGAGCAGAAAGGAGAGGAAGGGAGTATCAGTCTATATAGTGCCAAAGAGAAAAAGAAAGCAGAATAAATAATCTCGCTCTACCGTACTCGAGTGGCGGTTGGCCTCCCTTTCCTTTTCCGAAATAGGTAGGACAATAGCTCGCGCTTTACCTCCGGGAGGGGGGAACGTTACGGACTTTGCCCGCCTGGAACAGACTTTTGGGTTCTCTTGGGAATATTGGAGTCAACTAGGTGGTGGCAAACTAGGAGATGGAGGCAGTGGAGTGGAAGGAATGGAGGATATTCTGCTTCACTTGCTTCCTCCCCCTCCTCCCCTCGATCCATGTGCACACAAAATGCACTCAACCGTGTTCTCAGAAGAGTGCATTTCTCGTACTATGACCATCGATCCCAACAGGAGAATGAAGAACAGAAAGAAACCATTTCTGCATGCACTAAAACATCCTCCATGAGGCTGCAATGGGAATTTTTTTGATCTGTAGCTCACAGTTTTCACGGGAACGAGCCCGCTTCATTTCCTGAACGAGCCTGTTTACAACCTTCCTGACCCACAGGTCCATGACATTCATAGGTTACGGATAATAAATGGCGGGTGTTGATATATAGTTTTCCCCACTCATTGCCTTAAGTTACAGCCAGCGGAGGGACCGCCGTCGAGTCTTGTCTTGGGTCCCCTCTAAGACTAAGAAAAGAAGGGATGACCGTATAAGTGCAGTGAAGTAAATGAATCCCGTTCCGCTCCCAAGACCGCAATTTCAATTAACTTCAAGAAATCCCTTCCTCCTAATTTTCTCCGAACAATCTACTCGAGTAGTCCGCAACCGCCTCCGTCTCGGCGAAAAGGCTACAAGTGCTGGTTCAGTGCTGCGCGCTCTATGTCACGTACTCGCAGAGTATCCAAGCACATAAGATTACATACAGGCGGAGCATGAAGAACAAGCGGGTCATGTTTTGCATCTCGCAATGATTTTCGTCCCGGTTCAGCTTACAAGTACAATGACCCCTACCGCGGATTACCCAACAAAGCGCAGTTAGGATAGCCACTGCTCCAACATTTCCAGCAACCATCAATTGCGTAGACACCGGCTCGGAGCGAACTCAGTATTCGTACAGCAGTACGTATACTGTGGCGCGAAGCGATGTATCAGCCCCCCTAGTGGAAACGGAGGGGCGGATAGGGGAACCCCCTCAAAACAAAGTTGCCAAGGATATGCCCCCATTTCAGAGCAGTACGAGTACCCACTTTGACCGGGGATAAATTTTTACGGCACGTCAAGGTTGCTAAACGGCCCACAGTACTAGTACGAGTACTCGTACAGTACCGTCCTCGTACCTTATCCCTCCACCAATGAACCCCATCTGGCGCTTAAGTTATCCATCAACGACAGCACACTCGGAAGGGTTACTTGTAAGGGCAAGTGAAGCGAACCTGCTCTGATTGGCTCCCAACTCCATTATTATAGCCAATCAAAGAGCTAAATGCGGCGAGCCCGCTGTGGCTTGAGCAGTAAAGGGTTCGCCTGACCCCCTCCGCCTCCAAAAACAAGCGCCAAGATTCTGCCACACTCTCAATTTTGGCCAGTAAAATTCGACCTCACCTACCGACACGCTACCCCTAGGCACGACACCGTACCAGATATGAGGACCGGTGCCGGCAGTGTCAGAAGCCGTGGAAGGGAAGTGTGTAACCCCTCCCCTTCTTCGATTTGCTCGTGATAGGTTGAATGTCATCTACACGCCGGCTGACCTGCGGCAAGGGGTTACACAGTTACCCCGTCGCTCCTCGCAGTATCAAACGAGTCCTACAAAAAGTCAAACACCTTAGGGCCCCTATACCCGGGGCCCCAGAAGCGCGTCACACGGATTTCTGAACCTCTCAAGCCCGTTCCTCGTGAGTCTATCGATCGCCTGAAAACGCATATGACACCGTTGCATAGCATTGCTGTAGCAGAAAAAAGGTTGGGCGTGGCTGTGCTTCGCCACGATTCAAAACCCGACACTCGCCCCTAGCCAGCAAGCGACGAGCAAGGCATTCTTTCTCAAAAGCCCAGAATACCGGATTCCAAAGCAGCTGGAAAGGATCCAGCTCCCGGCGACACAGAAGTCTGGGTCATAGTGACCACAGCAGACTAGCCAGGCGCAAGTTATTCAAGCGGCCAATGACATAAAGCCAACCGGTGCTTTTCCAAAAAGGTAAGCTTCCACCCAGCACAGCCCTATGGCGATAATAATTGCTAAAATATGTGGCAGCCTAGGGGACGAGAGAAAGAACTTGAAAGAGAGAATGAAAAAGCTTATCAGATACCGGGACTCTGGGTCGTAAGTACTCGAGTATCATAGTTCATCCGTGTGGCAATAGCACAGGCAAGTCGCGTCTGCCATTACACGGGAAAGTTGTAGCGCCGACCCGGGGAATACGAGCGATGAGTTTGATACTAATCAGATGCGGAAGCCAGATGCTATGTGCGATTACCGGTAATGGTACCCTCCGACTTGTCCCCCGGGTTCCCTTTGAATTACCCGAGTGGGCTATTATGAGATGAGATGAGAATGAGGCTCATCACTGCAGTTCCTCTTGCACGTACTATACCGGGATATGCAGTCCAGAGCTCGTGTAACCTCATCCGAAGAGCCTCACTCTCCAACCTATGGTAACCTCCCCAAGGCCACTTCAGCAGCCGGGGCTCAAGCATTAGCCTCCTCCCCCCGTGTTCAATTTTCTTATCCATCAATCAACCCCACACTTCATTCAACCCCCATCCCTATAGCGGGCCCGTCTCCACTCGCTCTCATCTTCTTCAGCCCCTACCGCAAACTTAACTACCTAATATACGCCTCTACCCTTTCCCTTCTAGAAGGCATCAACCCTTCGCACAATTGTAGCACGGCTCTCAGGCTTCCCCCAGGGCACTCCATCATATCATCTAAATTAAGATATAGTGCGGCTGTCTGGACACGACAGCCCGGTATCATAGGTGCAATGGGGAACGCCTTGGCATAAAATTCAGTGCAAGAAAGGTCCAGCCAAGTTCAATTCCCACCCTGCCGAATTTTCTTCTCTTGATTCGAACATACCGGTAGATCAGGTGGGAAGTTTTATGCCAAGGGGTCCCCCGTTGGACCCACTGAGCTGTTATGTCTGGACGGCCAGAAATACCCCATTTCCCATTAAAAATATCATACCTCTGAGCGGCCCCATCCTTCATCCCACCCCCATCCCGTCGGGCCTGTCCCATCCAGGCCATCCCATCTCCCTAGAGGAGCGAATGCAATAGGGCGCCGGTGGGAGACTCCTACGGTAGGGCGGGGAGACTGAGCGCAACTTAATCTAGAATTCTCTGTGTGTTCTGCGATGCCAAGCTGCCTACTTTCCTGAAAGGGGACCACATCAAATATTTCCGATCGTGTTGCTTCCAGTTTATCACGCATGTTCTCAACATAGAATTAAAGAGTTAGCACTATTGACACTGTTTGCCCCATACCCTAGAGTACTCCTTTGAAGGATTTTTTTTTGGTAAAAAGAAAGAAAAAATCGATTGCGCTGTGATTGTTTCATTGCATGTGGTGTGTTGTTTTCTTCAATAATTTCGAAGTGCTTATTACGGCATTGCGCTCAGTCTTCCCCGCCGCCCTAGGAGACTTCCCGCCGGTGGGGCCGGGGGTGTGTGTATTCGCAGCAGATTTAAATTGGAGCGTCCTGGCGTCAGGGCATTCGGATACGATACCGCAGAAACCCTTTAAATCCTCCATCGGAGATCTCAAGCAGAAATTAGTATTATATCTAACCCACAATAGGCTTAGCTAAGTAGGTTAGCGAAATAACAAATACCTGTTGATTAGATCTAGCAAGCTCAGGCACCCCAAGCTATGCTCTGTCTGGATAACACTATTCCTTCCTAGAAGTGTTTTGTTTTGAATTGCGAAGGCTTGAAGCCATGTTGTCCGATGGTAGATTTAAAGGGTTTTTGCGGGCAGTCTACGTTATGAATTGTCAAGTGGAGCACAGAGCGTTAAGGTTAAGATACAAGTACGAGTTGTGTGCCGGTGCTGAAACCTCAAATGGGGTTGGGGCGTAGGAGATGCGTCTCGCGGGATACTCATACCGTAAAAACTGGAATAATCGAGTCGTGTGCTATGTAGTCAGAGTTGCCTCCTCTGGTAAGGTCTGATGTTTTTTTTGTTTTTTCGTGTCTCTCAGAGGGGCTGAGCAGCTCTTCTTTTGCTGTGTTTTTCGCCCCTTTTCTAAAGTAGGGAATTCCCAACGACATAGCACACGACTCGATTATTCCAGTTTTTACGGTACTGTGATAAAGAGGCGCAGCTCGAGTACTGCGCCGGTATGGGAAAAGTGGCCACCGATCTACCGGGTTAGGGTTGGTTAGAATGTGGAAGGTTTGGGAAGGGGGCGCGATTGCGCAAGAAATGGTGTGGGCCAATGACATTGCAGATCGGATCGAGAGACAGGTGGACGAACAGAACAGTGGAAAGGCCTCCCTCTGCTCCTCCTCTAGGCCCCAGTCCAGTGCAGTTCATGGGATTCGGTTCGGTTGGTTGGTGACAGCTGTGCGCCGTACGGTGCGCCGGAGACGAACTTAGGCCGGAGTGCGGTGGGCGTGTGCCCGGTTGTCAGCACAAGTGGAAGGACTAATATATAGTGGGCCTTTATGAGCAATTTGTACCAGTACAGTCCTTCTGTCCTCGTATCCCTTATTATATCCACGGTATCTACCGTACTCACACAAGCACCAAACTACACAGTCCATGATGCGACAATACCAGTACCATCAAAATTCTTACAGTTATCTGCGGCGGTGCAAAATTAGGCGTGGAGCAGCCTAAGAAATCCCAAGAGGCACGATGCTATACGGTACTCGAGTATGGTACTCGCGCGGGTGACAGGGTACGGTAGCAGAGTTGAAGGTGGCCAGCAAAGCGTGCCAGCACCCCTTCACTGGAAAAAACTCTGGAACTTAGGCCTGGTTGATAAGGTTAGTGAGGAAAGGGACAGGGGTTCAGGCGACCAAAGATTCTTGCTCTCCCTGGTAGCATTCCACTCAATTAAATCATCCTTGTTGAACTCCTTGGCTCCAAGAAGAAACCTTGTCCGTCCCATCACTAACCCCCATGGCCGAATAGGATCAACTGAGGGGTAACCGATATTGTAGCGTCCAGCGGAATGGCCTCCGTTGCATTGCATTGCAAGAGACAGGGATTATTCTAAATGCGCCTTTCACGGGGGTGGTTGGATTTTCTTGGCGATGTGCCAAGAGTCTGACAACAACCAATGACGAAGGATTGAATGTGCCTTCCTTAATCTACCCATCAACCATAGCCCAACGATCGAGGTTGTGTATCGAGTGGGCTCTCTACTCGAGTATCTGCGGAGCTTCTCCCTTCTTTCCATCAAAACCGACTACCTGACAGGGGGATTTCGATCTGGAGCCAAATGCATTGTTGGTGGGAATACCGTAAAAACTCAGTAAATTGGATATCGGGAATCGGGCACCTAGAACTCACAATCCGCTAACAAAATACCCCGAGAAGGAATAGTGTTTTCTAGACGGGGTATCGCTTGGGGAGGCTTCGTTCACTGGATCTCATTAACTGGCATTCGCTATCCTGTTAACCTACTCTGCTAAGCCTATTGTGCTCTAGCACCACTATTCAGCTGAGGTCCATTGATACCCAAATCTACCAAGTTTTTACGGTATATTGTACTCGAGTACCATGCATACTCTACTCGAGTACCGTACGGTACCTGATGACCGGTGCTGCACCAGTACCAGTACTCGAGTATATTGCAACTAACTCCCTCTGTCAAGTCTATAGGTCTAGTGGTGCATGTAAGAACTTGCTCTCCGCTCGTTCGGTGGTTCGGGAGAGGTGGTTAACTTACCACCCGTCAAGTAACTTTCACGTTGAGGGTTTTTGTAAAGTCCGTTTTTTTTTCTCCCCTCTTTTCCAATTTAGCTCAATGAATATCTGACAACTCATGATCATCGGAGTCTTTTGCCGGTCTGATGTCACAAGGGTTCTGCTTACTAGTATTGTTCTCTTTGCGGACTCTTTTCCTATTCTTTTATTTTTCCTCCTCCTTGGGGGTTTTCCTTCTCAGATTTATTGCTGTAGTAATGTAGAATACCTATTATGTGCTTCTCCATTTTGGCGTTCTTGTCGTAACTTAGTTCGAGGGATCGACGGGAGTGACCCGTGAGTTTTCTGCTCTGCATGGCGATGACAAGCCCCCTTGTGTATATGTTGCTATATACGGTGCACGGGTCCATTCTCCGAATGCTGCGCTCCATTTTCACGGCGCCGCTATAAGCCACGTTCGTGGGGATAGAGGAAGTGGGGAAGAGGAAGCATGAGGAAGAAAAGAAGGTAGGCAAAGAGACTTCACGATATGGTGGGGATTGAGGCGCAGCTGCTGCGATATGTGCGTCCAGGAAGTGGAATCCTCACCAGATTTGATATAGAAATGGGTCATCTAAGCAGAGTAGTTTAACTTGGGATGCAATGTTTGAAGCTCACCTCATTGAATTTTGAAATGCCGGTACGATAGTTACGACCCACGGTAAATACAAAGCGGACTACAGCACGGTACCGTATGTTGAATACAACCTCCCCTCCCCCTCATGGCTGGCAATTGCGTGTGTGTCACGCTTCGGTGGTGCTTTTGAGGTCCCACAACGTCATCGCTTGTTGCCGCAGGGATGGTTCTTTGTTTCCTTTCCGTTCCCGAGAGCCGCAAAAGAAAGTGCGATAAACGGGCGGGGGGAAACAAGCTTTCGGCTCAAGAGTTGCTTTTTCGTTCGGTCTACCCTACCATTTGTGCTCGGGTAGGGTATATAGTACTCGAGTACATATCACTACACAGCCCGGGTTCGTTGCCATGTCGGGTGGAGGTTTTGAATGCAGAGTCCGAGGACGCAGGTGAGAAGGTAGTTAGTTGTTGGCCGGGTGGGGGATTGGGAGAAGGTAGGAGAGGGGGCTCGGAGTGTAAGTCGGCGGAATGTATGTACGGAATCAGAATCAGAATCAGAATCTATGTTTGATTGTGATTCGAAGCATGCTAAGCGTCAGCGACTGTCCAATGCTAGGGTTGGATCTGGCGAAATCAGGAACACAGCCCCAGTAGCCTCGCGTGTTCCGGAAGAGGGGGACTGATGAGAAGTCCCGGATGGGGAGGAGGGAAGATGTACGGTATTGTTAAAGATGGAATACTGCGAGAGGCCGAGAGAACTGTTATTGAGGGTCGACTTCATTTTTCATGCTCCCCCTTTGCTTGCACCATATCACCAGCGGTCCTCTTATATAATACAGCCTTTCTTTGTTTGCACTCTCGCAATTTTATAGAGCTTCTGCCCCAGGCTTGCTCTCTTTTTATACCTTTTCTCTTCTGACCTAATTCGAGACTCTATCGGTACACTCCACAGCATCCTGCGGAAAGACTTTTTGATAGTTCTCTCTCTCTCTCTCTCCTTCCTCCCTGCCTCTCACCTAGCCACCTTCTCTTTCATCCCATACGCAGCTATTATTTTGGGTTAGGATATGGGTGGTTGAGGGGGTTGTTGTCCATGTTAATAGTTTGCTAACCTGGTAAGTGCCGCGCGCTGCGATACTGGTGCTGAACTCGAGCTCGCCTCGCCTGGATCGGACGAGCCCTGCTAACGTTAAACGTCGAATGCTTCTTGCTTGCTGTTCCTTAGAATCCGACCACTCCCATTGCTCCCAACTATTCCCCTCTGCCCTCCCCCGTCCCTGCTATCTCTACCTAAAACAGCTGCCTCTCTTAATCTTTCCTTTTCTCTTTCTCCTGTCCTTTGCATTTTTTTAATTTTATTCCCAATACATTGGTCAACGCCAACAGTAACCTGCAGATCAAGTAGACGTGGTAGATGAGAGATCTTGAAGTAGCTTCCTCCCCTTCCCATCCGTCCACTTATCTCCGTCGGCCATCGTCTTCGACTCTTCCCCTTCGATATTATAATAACCCTTCACTAGTCTTTTTTGATACTTTCTCAACCAGGCAGTGTCAATCTTAGGAGGATTTTATTTTCTTCCCTTTTCATTCATTTTTCTACTTGGGGACTTTTTATCTGTTTTCACCGGCACCCAACCCAAATTCAAAGGCAACCCCCGCTTCTGCATCTTTTTTTTTGATCTTCTTTTGCCACTGCCGGCCTTTTTGTGTTTTTGTGTTTTTTGGCTTTCTCTCTCTTTCAATATTCTCTTTTCTACAGCGACAATTATCATGAGCCTGAATCTCTGTTCGGAAACCACAACTGTTATCGTCTTTGTTCTTTCTGCGGCTGCTTGCAAACTACTGGATACCGCTGTTGAACCTGCGAGTGGCGGTAACCTTAGGATACTGGGCGCTTGTTAGGCCTATGAGGATACCTGGCTAAGCAAAGGAAGACTAGAAAAAAGAGAGAAAAAAGGTTCAGGTAGTCAGGACGGGAGATAGGAGGGGAGGTCAGGTTAGATCAGCGAGGGTCAGAGGAGAAAACAAGAGAGGAGAGGCTGGGCTGGAAAATCGAGGAAGTAAGGGCAACGGAGACAGAAAAAGGAAAGAAGAGGAGACAGCAGAGGGCCCAGCTCTGAGGAGACAAAAGCTCCGGTTGTTTTCTTGGAGCCGAAGTCAGGTCCGGCCATCACTTTCTACTTGTCCATCGTCAGCGCTGTCGCACATACTGCGGGAGGGGGACAATCTGAAGAAAAAAAGAAAAAAAAGAAGAAGATAACAAGACAAGTCAAGAAGACGCAGGCGACGACGAGCCTCCAATTAATGAAGAGAGAACGCCGAACGTTATCTGTCCCCTCGCTGAGTTTCCCAGACGAGGGCAGCAGAGGTCCTGGTGGCGGCGGCATGATGGACTCGAGTGGGTTTTTGGGGACTCCACCTCAGCAGGGAACCGGAGCCAGCAGCGGCGCGGGGTGGGCTCCGCAACAGCAACAGCCATCTATTTCTTCACAATCGCTAGGAAAGCCTCCACCAAACTTTAATCGATCTCGCTCTGCTTCCACCTCTTCGCTATCGACGCCAACGGCTGCTACTCCGGTGCCTGGTACTGCTGCGAAGAAGAAGACGGTGACAGCTTGCCAACGTTGTCGCACCAGGAAAATCCGCTGCGATGGAGCTTTACCCGCTTGTAAAAGTTGCGTCAAGGCAGGAGTTGATTGTATTGAGGTGGATAGGACTGGGGACAATAATATGCCACGGAGGTGAGAAAATACTTCTATATTGTGTGCAATTTTCTTAAAAGTTTGTGGCGCATCGAGGTGTCTGTGAGGAAATGGAACCCAGAGGCTGATGTGTCGTCATAAACCCTTTGCTTCGATTAAAAATTTAGTCATGTGCTTGAACTCGAAAACAGGATCAAATGGTTAGAAGATATCGTTCGTGATCGAGCACCCGATGTGGACCTTCAGGCTGGGCCACCAGTGGAACTAAGATCGAGACCTTCGCCTCCTGCCATTCGAATCGTGACAACAGGACCGGACTTTCACCCCCCACCTTCGTCGATGAGTTCAACCTCGTCTCCTTCATTCGCTCTGTCCCCAGCATCAACCTGTGCGACACCGGCGTCTTTTGACTTTTCTCCTGTTCCATCACCTAACTACCTAGCTCCCGTGAGCCCATATACCTTCTCCGACGGGCCATCGCCATCGCCTAGCTCGGCACCCTCAAGTCCATTGCTTGCCTCTAGTCCACTATTTCAACCTCAGGATCCAGTGTCTCAGGATGTAGGGTTGCTGTCACTTTCAGCCTTCGAAGAGCCAAAATACGTTGGGTCCTCCTCGAATGTTTCATTTGCCCGGTTGGTCTTCCAAGGCGCCTCGAGTGGCCAGCTTCGACAACCCGATTTCGATCAGGGGGGTAGAGACATCGGGTCCGGTTTGGTCTTGCCGGGGCTGGATTCTAAGCCCGCTGCACTTCCAAATACGGATGAGTGCGTTATCCTATCATCAACCTACTTTACCACGGTCGCCTTACAATATCCGTTTCTGCACCGCCAGACATTCGACGCTTGTCTTGAGGCCACCTATCATGCTGAAAATGGAGCTGTTCATCACCTCCCGCCCGGGTATACGGCGGCTGTTGCCCGTTTCCATGTGTTTATGGTTTTGTCTATTGGCGCCAATATCCTCTCCGCACGGGGCCGGGCTAGTCAGAGCATGGCGTCGGATTCGGAGGGGTATTTTTCGAGTGCCATGCAGATTATCAATGATATTAGCATCACTGGGAGCCTGACAGGTGTTCAGAGTGCCTTACTTTTGGCTATGCGATCGCTTCACGCTTCGGAAGGACCTAACGTTTGGTATCTGAATGCTCTCATCATGGCAACGTGTGTGGATCTGGGGTATCAGCGGAAGATCATTTCATATCGTGGTCAAGACCATGCCGGGATTAAAAAGAGGATCTTTTGGTGTGCGTATGCTTTGGACCGGAATCTCGGGATTGCCCTGGGCAGACCCTTCTCACTGCGGGACGAATCGTTTGACATGGACTTTCCTGAAGAAGGGGATAATGATGAGGAGCTACACCATACGGCCTCCTTACCAATGGGATCTAATATGTCTGGTAGTATCGAGAATGCCCGCGCCTCGTTCTCAGGATCAATATATCTTTTTAGGATGATGAAGGTTATTAGCGGCATTGGAACTACAATTTACCGGGTTTCGCAACCCCATGTTGGTCGTTGGCAGGTGGATTTACCTGAGTGGCAGATGGCGACATATCGCCAACTGACAGAACTTCGGGATCAAGTGAGGGTTTCGCTAGGTGGTGTTCGACGAGGGTCGGGGAGCACTGGCCCACCTTTAGGTAGCGGCCAGATGGTCGAGCTCAAGTACCACGAAGCAGTCCAACTCCTCTTTAGGCCCTCTCCCGCGTTCCCGAAACCTACCGCATCAGCCCTGCAGCACTGTTTCTCCTCTTCCGTCGAGGCAGTCCGCATACAATCAAAGCTCAAACGCTACGGAGAACTCCAGCATTCCTGGCCAACTGCACAATCCATATTTGCTAGCGGAGCAATGATGCTATACGCCTACATGAACTGTCGCGAAGTGCAAACTCACACAACGCACGAGGTGCTAATGGAGGATATTAATTCCTGCTCCTCACTCCTCGGCGACCTCGCAGAACGCTGGCCTTATGCCCAACGTTCAAAAGCTCGCTTCGATATCTATGCTTCTATGGTCGTGAATCAAGTCTCGACTAACGCATCGCGCATGCTATCTCCGCAAGACGGCACCCGTCGCGCCTCGAGCTCAAGCGCCCACTCACCTAGAGGGTTTTTTGCGGACATACAATCCCGGACCCTGGAAGTCCCTAGTTTACACCAAGCGCCCAGCCCAGCTCCGGCACCGCCACCACTACAGCAGTTGAACATACCGAGCTGGTTCAGTGGTGACCCAATTGGCGGGGATGGTGCTGCTGCACAGATGGACACCGGTTGGGTTGACACCTTCGATTGGGGATTCGTTCCGGCAGATTTCCCAGCCCCGGATGGTATCGGCTTTGATGGGCTTGACCCTGTTGGCGAGGAGGTGCTTTCTGCGCTGCTGAGCACTCCGCCTAGTGGGACTGGCGGTGATACAGGCATGTGGGGGATGGAGCAGGGGGATAATGATAGGAGGATCTGAATCGGGGGTATTTATACTAATCTATTGGTTGTCGTTTCTGTAGCCCTGTTTGTCCCTTTTCGCCTGGTTGGGCTAGCGTGTAAAAAAAAAAGAACACGGGTTTTTAAGTTTCTGGGAAATTTTCGGTTTTGATAGAGGGGTTGGCGCATCTTGGGCTCGGATTTCTTTTTTTTCTTTTTCTTTTTTCTAGTTTTCTAGTTTTCTAGTTTTTTCTTTATTCCTCTCGTATTTATTTCCTTTTAGCTCCTTCCTCCTCTTTTGCTCTAGTTTCTTATCTTAGGATTGCTATTGCAGAAATCGTGGAGCATAGGCGGTGTCGGTGTAACCTTTCCCCCCAAATATCCCTTTTATTTTCTCGTTTTCTCGTATCCCCCGCCCTTAATTTGGACTTGGAAGGAAAGATTGGATAGGATTGGATAAGACAGGATTTGTATCAAGTCGGGTTCTCGAGTAGAGAGAGGTATTATATTATAAAATACAAGACAATACAACATAGTGCGCGGTGCTGTATGGTACAAGGTCTGGCTAGAATTTGTGGGGCGGTTAACCAGCCAAGTATACCCCTGCCTATTCTAGTCGATGGGCTCCTGCCCTTGTGTAGGAGGAAAGCTGATAGATTTGCTATACAGTTTTGTATGATATAGGTTAAAGTATGATACCATATTTTATCTCGGGGTCGCGCTGAACAACGCCCTATTCCTTCCTGAGTGGACGCAGCAGGTAAAGGGCACCGTGTATCAGATTTTTTTTTCCTTCTTTTTATTTCTTCCTGGGAAGTGCCTCTATGACACGATGGCACAGTATCGTGTACGGTAATTGTCGGGTTTATAGCTACACTCCCTCGTGCATACTGGTCTACGTGAACACTAACAATCGAGACACACAGGCCGGGCTACTGTATAGACACCGCCGCACTGTACCTATTACACACAAAATACACATTTTTTGATGGCAAATTAAGAACTGCAAAGCGTCCACCCGGGTCCCTTTCTCTTCCTTTCTCTTGGCTAATCGATCGGCTTACGCTAGGTGTGCATCTGGAGTGGGATTCGAGGGCTGGGTAGAGGGTTATTGGTAGCCTTGGTAGGTTATTTGAGTACTGGTACGCTATGTGGGAATTATAGCCGTATTTTACTATCTTACTGCACAAGTCGGGCTCTAGTGACTTAGGCTACGGTACATAGCGCTTCTCTACTAGAGTACATCTATCTCCGATGCCTACGGTATCTCCCATCACTATCGTACTGTGCCAGGCACCGAGGGTGTGTCTGTCGAACTTCCCCCGGATGGTTCGGGCCTTCTGGACCGCTCGGAGAAAAACAAATCCCAGTCAACTTCGCCAAGAGTTGGACGCACTTTTTTTCTTCACTTTCACCACAAATTAGCCTAAATGGCCGACAAAAAGTGTTCGGTTGCATAATTCGCTGTTACACACACACACAATTTCGACCGACTGGACAAAGTTCTACTACGGACTTAACTTACCGTAGTCTGACTTATGCTCACAACTCAAATACTCGAGTACATTTGTATTGGTAATTCCAAAGACCAGAGACCTTAAGTTATGATATCGTCTCACCTTGGCAAGTCGGCTGTCTCCGGGACCTTCCGTCCAACTATAAACAAACCTGCATGGTTATGAAAAGTGAAAAAAAATAGCACCTCCCCACTTTAGACCAATTACCCGGCCTGCGCATTCTCCCCTAACTATGATACCTCACTTTATCCAATTAGATGATGAGAGATATCATGCCAATGTAACCGCAGCACACAACGGAGGTGGGTCCGCTGCCATGTGCTCGGATTAGATGAGGATGAGCTGGTTTTGGTTCAAAGAGAGTGAATGGGGGTGGGTCATTGTGTGTCACTCGGGGCGGGTTCCCGTTGCCCGGATCTGGGTGGCGGTTCCGGGAAGAGAATGTGAGAGCGGATGGTACCGTATATGTACCGTAGGCGTTAGCGAATGAACGGCGGGGAAAGCAGGGTAAAAGAGGAGGAAGAGGAAAAAAGACTTGAAGTTATCTTTTTCTTAAAATGTTTTTTTTCCCTTAGGGATAAGATTAGTAACATAGTAAGTTAGCTGAATGTGCCACAGTGGGTGGCGGAATGACGTACTCTCTTTCAACTTCTCGACTCCCGGTATCTATCTACAAGACCTCACCTATCGGTATAACGACTACGGCACCGTAGAATATTGGGTAATCGAGTTGTGCACTAGGTATGATAGTCCAGGGTTTTTCCTCCCTAGAGAAGGGACAGAAGGCACAGCAGGTGGTGAGTTCGGGCGTCTAAAAGATATAATAGCAATAACAATAATGACAATAATGATAATAGCAATGCTGGACCTTATCAAAGGAGGAACCTCAGGCGGCGTAGCACATTGCTCAATCATTTGGAATTCTACTGTACCGATCGCGGAACAGGAAAATATGCACCCCCGGCAAGTATAGAATCCCCACTGACCGGGCTCGTAGGCTAGGATTACTGAGGTCAGACAAATTAGCAGCGAACTGTTATATTTGCTAGGGGTGTATATTTTCCTGTTCGACGATTATAATGTGGAGGGAGATCTATTGTGTCCATCGAATCGGTATTCCACCACAAAAACCAACTTATTCTCTATCGTCACATCCCCACAATACTACCTTACCCAGCTACTCGAGTACTGTACTCGTACCCACATTTACACCACCTCTCCCGACCCAGCAGGGATATGCGGTACATAGCCCCAACCCAGACGACACCATCCTGGGTAAACTAATATCCCACATTCCCGCTTGGTCAGTGGCGCAGGCGAGTACGGCCACATCTCCGGAGAGGGTTAGTGTGTGAGCGACGGTTGTTGGGGCCGAGCATGTGTTTGGGTCACAATGCTAGGCGAGTGCTAGTGTATGATTATTACCCGTGGGTTGGTGGTGGCGATGGTGGCATACGTACTCCGTAGTGTCTACGGGGAAGTATCGCAGGTGGTGGTACGTGTACCGTACTAGTAGTACATGTCATCCCTACCGACACGAGGTAGGTGGTGTATACGTGGATGCAGTACTGTCGTGGTATGATATGATACCTGCGGAGTGCAGGACTTTGTTGTGAGAGGGCGAAGTTGAAGATGATTTCTCAACCCACCATAAGTGACCTAATGTAGCAGGAACTCGAACGGCCCAATAATAGATTTTTGTCTTGGTCGAAAATTCCAAACTATGGAAAAAATAATAATTTATTTCTGCTTTGAGGGGCGTAGCCAAAAACTGGCTGGCTGGCTAGCCCCCCTCTATGGGGGGGGAGGACTAAAAATAAAATGTGGAGTTACCATGGCGGATATCACCTGAGCAGGTAACCCCACACCGGTCGGTGCTCGAGGTCCTGGGGCACCGGATTCTTATTGGCCGTTGGACGAAGCTAAGGCTATGGTTGTGACTGATGCAGGAAAGCGCAAGGGGTGTGCGCGTTTTACGAGAGACATGAGGAGATTAGGGGGTTTTGGGGATGAGGCTGGGTAGAATATCTTTTATGATGTTGCCTTACGAGCCATGTTGGGGGTCTGTAATGGCGGTTTTGTGAAGATATTGGTATAGTGGGTTAAGGCCTAAGAAATAGAAATTTAGAGAGTAATGGTTTCCAGGAACCTAGCCAGCCCGAGCTAGTGCTGTCATGTTTGAGTTTCTTCGGGGAAGTTTTTTTTCTTCTTGTAATACATTTCGGAGAGAGTTGGAGACGTGAAAGGATGAGCACTACGTGAGGCTTCCCTTTCTAAACCCCAGAAAAAGGTGCAGATCATTCGGTAGGCTGCATTAATTATATTCCCGTGTGACCGAAAGGATAGGAATTAATTAAGAGAGGCAGTCTTACTGGGGAGGAGGTTCTTAATCTAGGCCTAAAGGGTATGTTAGGGGGTAAGATGGTCTGCCTAAACTTTCGTTCCACACCGTTCGTTTAAGTTATCCTGGGGCTGTTGTGATACGCCGGCGTGTAACTTCATCCAAGGGTTGGTGGTGGCTAGAGAGCGAGTGAGAAGTGACAGGCGGCGATACCAGACTCAGGCCTATTCGGGGCGGCACCAGTCCCCCTCTTGTCCCCGAGTCGCTTAGTAGTGTGGCCTCTACGCGCCAGGCCTACTTGAATTAAGGTCCGGCCTGAGGGAGATACTGTCGGAAAGGTTCAATTCTTTGAGCGGGGATTTTACATCACCAATGTAGAGGGGGCGGTACTCGTAAGAGTAGGTAAATTGTAAATAAATGGTTCGGTGGGAGAAAACTTTCACAGTTGGGTGGTTTAGTAGGTCTTCTCATATTGCAATTTGTAGTCCTGGGGGAAGTAAAAAAAAAAAACTATAAGAAGGATTAACTTTAGGTACTAAATTGGCTAAAAGTACTTGGTAAATTTGGTCGGCTTTTGGTCTCTAGCTTTGACTACTAGTAATCCCATCCAAGTCTCAGTGCAGTAGTACATCAGTGGTGTGTAGCAATGATAGCGTGGGCAAGAACAAGAGAATTGGTGATGGGCTTCCGAGTAGATCCGCAATACTCCTCCCTCAACTTAACCTAAATGGCTCCCTTTTCTCTACCCCATAGAGTACTTTTTCCACCGACACCTCAGGCCATAAAAACATCCTGGAAACACACGAAAACCTTCCTCTTTCCTATTCCCATGATTCGTCTCGGCGGCGCTGTTTCACCCTAGGTGATCTGCCCCGGCCCCTATTTCTGCAAAACAAACTTAAATACTGGTGGTTCTGCACCATATCCTAGGGTTAGTTGCCACTTGTTTACCACCTCAAGATACTTCTACAAGTTAAACCGCAACAGAAACTGCCACTTTTCACCTAGGATTGTAAGTTCATCCAATCTGGACTCCTGCCCGCGGTGATCTCTAATCACAAAGTGTCACTCGAATAAACTCCTGAGTCTGTGAAACTACGAATCCCCTCTTTGCCATGGGCGGTTCAGATACCCAAAAGAGAGGGGGTAAAGGATCTCAGACACCCCATCTAAGGTGATAGCATCCACTAGGATAAATACCGTAAAAACTCGAAAATACTGAACCATGTGCTATGTAGTCCGAAATTTCTTCCTCCGGAGGGCAAAAAACAAAACCCAAAAAACCTCCTCCCCGAGGCAAGCAAAAGTTGAAAAACTTCACACCTTGCTAAGAGAGGCAACCCCAACGTCCTAGCACATGGTCCAATTATTCGAGTTTTTACGGTATGAGATGTTTATGCCATTGAATGAGAAGAGCAGGAGTAAGTTGTGAATAAAAGGTTAGGTCTAAGAAGGTATAAAGCAGGTAGATAATTTCGGCTATAACAGGACAGAGCACAACGAGAACGACAAGACAAGAGCTAGGGGGAAATAAAGCTGGAAAGTCCCTCACCTGGCCAAAACTTTGCCTCTACAAAAGGTGTGTCTTATGTATACCGGCAAACTGCCAATCCTACTCCCTAGAATTTTAGGATATAACTGGCCGGCAGCTGCCCAAGGTTTTGGGGGAAATCTCGGTGCGTGAGGCTTGGGATATGAGGAACTAATCAGGCAGGCTGAATCCTGTTTCCGCCTCCGCTTCTCGGATCTGTCTATGCGGTAAATTTACCTGCTAGACCGCGTCACCCGAGGGATCTTCCACTTTTTTTATTTTTATTTAAGGGAAGAGCAATTGCAGTATTTCGTGGTGCCATTTCCGGATTGCGGGGTTGGTCAGAGTAATCTCTGAAAGTGCCAGCGATATATGTTTTGCTGAACGGCGACCGAGTGATGGTTTTGTGCTCTTGTGTTACCCGTCAACGAAGCAAGGGCCTTGCTGTTCGCTGAAATTACGGTTTGGATCTTTGCGGTCTAGGAATAGCATAAGAGGTACCTTCGATAGCTTCTCATCCCCATTTCCCGATATTTAGAAGAGGAATTCTGCTGCCGCTCGGGGTTGTTGGGGGAGAGGCATCCTTTCATCTTCAGGAGCCAGTCCCATTGGCAGACAAATTAATCGAATGAAAGTAAGATTGGAGTTAGCGAGGATCCTTCCGAACAGCAATCCCAATAGTTTCTCTATATTCATTCGAACCAGAGCTCGCGGGGGTCTTTGGGCCCGGGCGGCAAAGTGGGGAGACTACCAACAAAGTCAGACAGGACTAGACCACGGTTTAAAAATCGTCTAGTCTTGAGATTTCTCCGGAGTAGCGATTTTCAACAAGGAGGAGCATGTAACGAGGTAGGGCATCGATAGAGAAAACACGCGTTAGGCCTTAAATAATCGTAGGTGTCTACTGGTTTCTTCCGAAGACCTTGGGGGATTGTGGTCATCGGCTATGGGTGGCAGTGAGGCGGGGGCAAATACGATGAGCTAGAGGGAATGATTTGGATGCTCTTGATATATAGGTTTCCTGGAACGAGGGATACTCGTGCACGAAGGTAGTGTTTGGATTCCTCACCCCTGTTCCCTTTCCCAAAGATTTCCCCCTAGCATTTGTGGTGTTTAGCTTAATCTATATCAGTAATGTATCGTGCGCCTTTTGACATGATCTAGGAGGCACTGATACGCCGGGGGATAAAAATACGCTTACATCTTCAGCGAGCCCTAGCACCTAAAGGATATGACCGCATTTCCGTCCCCCAGTATAGACATTCTTTTATCGCCTCTCTATCACAAGAAATCATTCGGTTGTAAACACTCACACTTGTGTAATTATACTGTGTCTGAGCACAACTCGAGCCGCCAATCAGCGTGTAGGCCCAACGTATTAGCCACAAGTCCCCCAAGTTTCCTCGGTGGGTTACGATTTCCTACATTCCTATATCAAAGAACTCATCATGGCCCACTATAGTCCCCGCCATTTAGTTAGATGCCTAGAGCAAAGCCTCACCAAAAGCTAGCGAAATACAAATTCCAGCCAGACCTTATCCTACCTTAAGTGAAGGGTGACTGACTGTCCCTCTGCGAACACTGTGTTCCCGCTCTTGAATTACGAGTAGGGTTGAATCTAATAGCAACTTCGCTATCTGTTAGTCCCGGTTAACGAAATGGGCCCCTCATTCCACTTAGTTAATAGACGTGTGATGTTGAAGAAGGCAAAATTAGTGACTTGAAGTATGTATTTTAAGTTTAGCTAAGAGGCCAAAACTAAAGGAAATCTCCATGTTAGACTAATATCCTAAACTAGTCCAAGATACCATAGCTAATATACCCCCAAGACCAAATATTACTTGTGCGTATGCAAAAAGAGACAGATTGGTGGAGGATGACCCTGTTTTAATACCAGTGAATGCAGCCGGGCAGAGCGGTGTCGGCAGCATTTACAGGTGGGGCCTTGGCAAATACTTTCTTCATCTAGCCACAGATCCACGCCACATTCATGCCACTGGTCTGCTCTGCCACTAAGCGGAGGGGTTTGGTGGAGTTTGTGTCAGCAGGGGCAGGGCTGACTTCGCATCAGTTTATTAGTCATTTAGACCCGGAGCTGAAAAACGGTTATGCGGGCCGAAACAAATTGGCTTGTGTAACCTCTTCTTACACACAAAACCGACAATCAACTGGAAACTTGGTGTTCGGGAAACGTTTTTTCAGCCCTAGGGCTGAATGCCTCTCAATGGAGTGTTCCTTTTGTCGATATTTGGGATCGCCATGTTTGTGACGCACGGTAGTCGTACCTGGATTCTCGACTCAGGTCTATTGACTCAGGTGTCTTTGCCGAGAAAAACCCTCGGTCATGGTCTCGAATGGGACAAACTTGATCTTCATCCGATTAGTTGAAGTTCCTCATCTGGCGTTTTCATTGGGGCTCTCCAGATATGCCTTTCCTTAGATACCGTATCCTGGAGCATATGCGGAAATGGGGGACATGTGTGGAGGTAAAGAGGTACCGTATGCGCGGCGATCCATGGATTATCTCACCATGGTTTATATATTCCTTTGCGATTGGGTCAGTAAGGGGAGCATGAAAACAGTGATTATGACCACCCCTTGCCTCCCCCCCTACTCGAGTACCCAGCGTGCAGGCGCCAAATGAATCCACTTACTCGACAGCTACCGGTATGCCATTTTTATCCACATCCAGAAATACTAGACGCTTACATAACCCGCTGTGAAGATAGTCGTGAGGTCGACAGACTCGGCCCCCCCACGAGACTAAAGACTCCCGACAGTTGCCTATTATGCCCCCACAAATGCTAACTCGTTCGCACCTTCCAGGTTGCCTGGGTCAATGTTAGCCATGCGAGACCGTCGCTCAACCCTATAGTCGCATAAGAAACTTCATATAGGTTAGATCTGAATGACCGAGAACCTTTCGGTGTCTAGGATCTAGCATCTTTAGAGCTATCGTCTTTTTTTTAGGTGTTCGAACGACATGGAGCAAGGAAAAAATATCCTTCCACGCATACGGGAATTTTGGAGTTCGCGGGGGTTTGTAGCACATACGAAATTTCGCAAAATGTTTTTTTTTGGATGTTTGGATGCTTATTCCCAGCCTAAGTACCACGATCGTTAGCTAATCAAACAGTCCCTCCCTAGCCCTAATTGTACGGATCATAGAGAATCACTCATTGAATATACACACGCAACCTTCACCAGATCACTCCTCCTAGGCTATATACCCTTGCTCGCACTTTCCTATAAGGTCTAACTCGGTAAAATGACACGAACACCAGCGAAAGGGAGGTTCGAGGGGGAAAAACACGCTGTTATAATAGGTCACGCATAAGTGCAGCAGGAGTAAAAAAAGTGTTTCTTCATATGCCTCATTGATTTGTCAATCCTTTAGAACTGGTAACTGATGCACCTCTCTTCCCTGGAAAATGATGTCCTTAAAGGAGCAAAATATTGCAAAGCGCTTAATTTCATCCAAGAAACTTGTCACATACGCATTATACCACAGCTGGACAATATAATACTGGTGGCCAAACCATATAAAATTTAAAAGCAATACAAAAACAACTACCTAGTACAAAACAGCCCCTCATCTCCAGCCATACGAACCAAAAAGGGTCCACGCTAAAGCTAACATCAAAGATATACTGCCAACATGTGCGCAAATGCCGGCATATACCTTCTCAGTCAGTCGCGGAAAACTGTGTCTTCCAACTACCACCAACAGCGGAAAGATCCCATGTTGTCGTTCCACCCTCCAAGATTTCCATACCCAGGGTACCCAAAAGCAACAGAGACGGAGCCACCACAGTTAGGGTTGGTGTAGATTTTGCAGGTGGTGCCTTGTGGGAGAGGATATCAGTAGAGTTCATCAGAATGAATCTTGGACAAGAGGGTAATACCTGGGTCGGGGCCGAAGGAGCTAATATTCTTTCTCCAGTAATCATTCCAGTTGGTGCAGCCCCCGTTGGCGGCGATGCAGAGGTATACACTATTTCCATTGAAGCCACTATAGTGGTCCCATTAGCTTTAGGGGGGAAAGGGGGATACCGGGCAAGGCGCTGCCCACCCATCCGCAGTCACGAAAATACACCCAGCGGTTCTCTTTTCAAGGTTCCCCTATTGTAGAAGTTAGTCACTGTCTGCAGACCCAATTGGTGGAAGACAGCTTGCTACTCACTAGGTCTCTGGTATCCACACTGGTGGAAACAACGGGAACATCGTTGTCTTTAGGAGTGATGACATTTCCCTTGGGGGGGGGCTTGATGTCTCCTACGGGTGTGGCGACCTTTGCCAGATCAGTGATTTGACCGTTCCATTGATGGTCAGTCTTGATATCTCTGGCCTTAACCGTAGCCGGAGTGGCAGTGACACCGACAGCGAGGAAAGTCGCCAACAAGGAAGAGAGGAAGATCTTAGTATGCATTTTGAATGACTTGAAAAAGGAAGTTGAAGATCGAAATGAGTTGAGTCTGGATGTCAAAGCTTCTGATGGATTGTCAGGGAAGCTGAGGATGGTGAGGAAGCAAGACGGGGGAGGGGGAGAGGGGGTTTTATACCTGAAATCTGAGCTCCGAGCAGATAGAATTCAGCCTTTCTAGTGCGACTATAACTATTCACTTCACTTAGCAGGAAAATTGATATTACCAAGCCCCTCCATAATCTCAGCACTCACCTACACTGAGGGCCAATGAGCCAGCGGCGTGCAGGGTAGTATCTATCAAATAGTCAGCTTCAATTAGCCTGCATCCGCTACCAACATCCGTTGAGACTCGAAACGAAATCCATAGCTTACAATCCCCAACGGATATAACTATCGGTACCTTTGTGTATCGTGAGCTTCTACAGCTTCCTAAATTAGAGCTTCGGGGTGGCCGCGGGGATAAAAGTTATGACAGTCTAACCATTGCGAGAAATCTTGCTTTCCCGGCAGAGAAGAGAGGGCGAATTGGGTGAATTACCATCTGTCCACATCCGCTGATGGAGTGCTTGGGCAAGTTCTGCCACCTATCAGGTCAAGGCAACTATGGCCGTCTTTGCCATTTCTTCCCTAAAGACTTGAAACTTTTATGATGAGCTAGACTACAGGAGACTCCCTAAGACTCATGTCTGGCCGTGGGACGGGAGTCCACAAGCATGCGGGGGGTACCATTGGCCCTACGATCCTAGTGGGTGTAGCTATTCCCGCAGGAAACCATAGACCGGGTGAGGGTTCAGCGAGGCAGCACCCTCAGCGAGGCATGGCATAGCATGACATCAAATTTCGGTACGAATCAACCAAAACTACTAGCAACTATTTGCTAAGCCTCGCTGAACCTTGACTCAGTCAAACTCTCTAAATACAGCAAACTTTTGCTTCCTTCCACCTAGTAAGTGTGAATTTGAGTGGATGAAATGGCGGTAAACAACCCATCTACGACAACCTCATTCAAATAGCCCTCGACCATTGTGCCCAACAATCATATCGCCTGTAGATATTCACTATAGTATCCATCGACAATACCTCGAACATATCAATCCCTTGGCACGAGGTCCCCAACCAACGGCTGCTGGGCAACCATCTTCACTAGACTAAGCTCGAAAGCAAGACAACCCCCCCTTGCAGTTGCTGAGGTATCTACGACTTGTATATCACTCCCATAGAGCGCACTCAGCAAGTATTTAGAAAGACGCACGTGTTGTAAGCACGATCAGTATTCAACCCTCACTCGATAGCCAGAAATACTGTCGATAATTACCCTTTCCTACTAGCACGGGCACGATGTACTAATACGAGAATACTGTGAAACAATGACCCTTGGAAGTCCCCCCTTTAGGCCTATGGCACGTTGCTGGGGGCACGGCGGGGGGTGAGGTTAGAAGCAACTGTGCCTAGAAATGCCTGTTGGGGAGGAGTGTCGTTGCTACTGTACGGTGGACACTCTACATGCATCATATCATAAGGGTTCTCGAGAATCAAGCCATGGCGGTGGTTTATGATACAGAGCCAGACAGGCACCCGTGAATAGCGGCACTTTTCCTTCAACCTACCTTAAACCTGAACCTGACAGCAACGTGTTACTAGTGCAGCACAGCCGATCGGGAGGAGGGTTCGGACAAACAATATACCGTAACACCAGCTTCTAGTCTTGGATGCCTCCGACTCTCTCGGCTACGGAACCATGTTTGAACTATCTAATTTTAGGGTAATTCAAGCCCAATTGGACACAGCACCAGCTGAAGGAGAGGCAAAACATACTAATATAAACGTTGGGACCGACTTTCATCATCTCACGCAATTTTATGAAGGCCCGGACGGGATCGACAGTTTACCAACCAGCTTCTGCCGAAAGCGAAGCTTCTGACAATTACCGTTTAAAGAGGCTTCGCATAATTCCACCTTGTCAGCCTCGTACAGAGGTCAGGAAAGGTGGAGAAACTAACTTTGCCCTGCATTAGCCAACAATCAAGGACTCTCATGACTCGTCGTTTAAGCGTTTAAGGCCTCGTTTCTCATTGAGTAGCCCCGCTATGAGTTCTGCAAGGAGTGCCTTATTGTCTGCAGGCTGTTTACCGACGGGGTATCAATAAGGGATTTAAGCACCAAGTGGGAAAAATAACTAATCAATCTCACATACCTGCTGGGCCCGAGGGTCCAAATCCACACAGGCCGCTCTGTTGAAGCAATATATTAGAGTGTTATGCATGTATCCAAGGCTAGGCGTATAAATGGTCAGTGAAAATTGGAAAATTCCACAAGAGCCTCCTTCAGTCTACTTGCGCTCCACTGATATACCGTAAAAACTCGTTCAAGGTGCCACCAGAAATCACTGTATTAGGCCGCAATAGGCTTAATGCAGCCGGGTAACAAAATTACAATAGGGGATTTGAAAAAAGGCAGTTAATAGGATCCTGTCCCACCCAAATTTTAAAACCAATAAACCGATTAATATGCCAAGACCTTAACATAACTTACTATTAACTGGGCCGCTGAATAGTCAATCTACGTAACTTGTTCCCGGTAAGCCAAGGTGGATGTCGCTGTGGTCCGGTCTACATAAATACTCGAACAGTCCCTCGTCATAGTAGTGAACCAGGAGGGAACCAAAGTGCGGGCGCCAACACGGAGGCGCCAAGGAGATGCACAGGGTCCAATGAACTCATCCACGGTCCTCCAGCTGCGCCTAATAGGAACGTCAGGGAAGTTAGAAACCTACCTTTTAGGGCTCATGTTGCACAAAGATGGAGAATGGAGTTGCTATTGACCGGAAGCAATGCGGTGTAGCACCCGGTTGAAGGGGAACATGGCTTGTCCACTGCTCTGGGCCGAACCCCTTCAACCCCCCCGGCAATCTTGCCCATACCTGTCTCGTGCTGTAGGGCAAGAACAATCGAGAATTAGAGAACCCTGAGATTAGAGAGACAGTGCATGACAGCGGAAACTCATGTAGGGATTGCTACATCGAGTACTTTCATCAACCAAGTGCCAGCCAATTCAGAAGCGCTGCCAGTATTTCAAGAGACGGGAGAAAGCAAAGCACTGATCAGCAATCTAAAGTCAATATAGGCTAGTTCAGTTGCAAAAGAACTCACGGATATTCCCTAGGGCACGTCGTTGTGGTAATTGGGGAAGATGGAGGTAGAGCTCGGGTTATGTTTAGTTATGGATAAGTTAACATGTGACTATTAAGAGTGTGATTGTCCGCAAAAATGTGCCGCCTTACTGGATAGCTCGGTATCGAGCTCTTATTCCTCATTAAACACATCGAGCGCTTCAATATCTCTCAAAGGGTCAGGTTGCTATCATTAATATCATGAAGCATCAACTCACGACTCGCTAGTAACTGCTGAGAAACATCCCCTCGTGCCGGACAAGCGCAAGGCAGACGAGGATAGATAATTAGCCCGATTATTTAGCACCACACTTAAGTCGGCAATAGCTTCTGGCTACACTAAACTCACCAAATATCACTCGTTACATTATTCCCAACATAGCAATGATACCCCGGCTCTAATACCGTAGGCACTGGTGGAAATTCTATTAAATGAGTAGACATCCCAGTCTCGGTCTAGTTAGATGTCATATTTCTCGAGGTTTTGGAGCAAACAATGATTATGGGCAACTGGTACCCGCTGACACCAATATCCCTGAGAAACCTTTCCAGAGTGAAATTTCTACCACCGAGCCTGGGGCAGACACAAAGAATTTCACCGACCGCTGTAGTATAATGTTTTACGAGCTAGGTTCGTCCGGTGAGCGATCTCATAGATATATCCATGCCCATGTGAAAACGCAGCCTTTGCAGTGCTTTGGTGATAATAAACGGAAGGACTGGGAGTTTTCAAGTATCATCTATCACCCGAAAAAGCTCTCGAGGCGCTGGTAGTGCCAGTCCAGCAATATTAAGGCGGAGGGCTGCGCCCAACTACAACCACTGGGGTACCTAGAAAACCCATTGGACGGGCAGGGGTTTTGGGTCCGCGAGCTCATTTCCATCAGAGGTAAAAGTTATTTAATCTGGTAGGAAATAATGTCAGGAAGGTAAGAAGTCTTGACACGTTGAATCCTTGTCCATCTCATTACTCTCCCAGGTACCATCATTCCATCTACGGCCCGCCCTCTACGTCCTGACCTTAACTCTCCCCCAGACTATGGAGCTACACGCTAGGGAAAAACTACGGATAAGACGGCATAGACTCCAGTACCATGTGGGTGAACCGGAACAACCCCTATTAGGGAAGCTACTCCCCGGATTATAGAGTCTGCATCCTCCCTAAACCCAGTAAGCCTCCGCAACAACAGTTCACTCATAGCACTTATTATTCATTTGTTTTTAAAATCCATTCAGTTGGGGCTAATTCGTTGTGACAGCCGTTTATGAGGTTTATGGTGGATGCGGGTTTTGATCCGAGGTGCGCAAAGTGCCGGCACCCTTGTGGTACAGAAAAGCACAAGGTTGACTTAAAATAGCTTGGCGTGCTGTCAGAATCTGACTGAGACATGACATCCCGGCAGCCCAACACTAGCCAACCTCAACGGAGAAGAAGGATATGGACAGTAGGAGCACAGTACAAGGCGAGTCAGCACTAGGGTACAAATACTTAAAGAAATAATTTACCATGCGGAATGGACGAAGAGTTGTTGGGTATGTTAGGTAGCCCAGAGGTCGGCTGAATATTGGAAATCCTAAAGTTGCCGTTGATCCGCCCACTTATGAATTGTTTTTCCTTTTTCTTTCAGCTTTAAGAACAATAAGGGGAGAGTGTGTTTGGGGGGCGTTTACAGTAGTTTTGGCTATCTTGATATCATGGACGATTAGACGTCATATTATGTGAAGGGAAGTTAAAGTCAAGTATAATCGGATCACACTCCGCTCCGCTAGCTCACTGTACTTGTACCCTGACCTCTAATACCAGTCCTACCAAAATCCCAAGGAGCAATTACCAAAATTTAATAGTAACCAACGTTGGTAGGGTTCGATACCGGCACTAAACTGAGGGTGTTGAATACCCCTCCCATTGCGTGTTGTAATCCCCGGAAAAAAATCATATATCTCACCCCGATAGCCGTGTCCCTGGTGGTACAAAAAAAATACGAAGGGCCACCTCGTATTACCGGTACCCAAATGTATTGTCCCGAGTATTACTCTTGAGCGCTGCAACCCAATCTTCCAATGTCCTCCTGAGTACTTCCAATAAAGTACCGATACGCTGCCCGGTAGCCGCTCAGCCCCCACTCATGATCGACACCCATTTGGTATGTAAGGGGACGGATATCCCGCCCTCGGGACACAAAGTGGGAGGGTGGGGATAAGCACTTATGTCCATAAAGTCCTCCTAGTTTGATTGGTGCCTATACCTAGCTGCCCTATGGCAGAGGTATTATTATATAGTCCGAAAATTATCTACTAGGCTTCCGCAAGTTCTCGTATGAGTGGAGGGGGGCAAAGGATCGCTGATGGAAAGCTAAGGAGAGCAGGCCAACTAGATGTCGTCGGGGGGACTGCGATTTTGTCACATGGTGTGAAGAAGAAACGAAGAAAAATGGTTCGATAGAACTGTATGAGCCTTGGCTAGACCTGATCCGGCTCGTACTGGAGCTTACGGTTTTCGCGTTGCCCAGAACCTTTGGGTTCCAACCAGGTATTACAATACCTGATAATTTGGTATAAAACAATTCATCTGCTATAGCCAAGCAAGGTACAGCATACACCCCGCGGATGCGGCCCCGTCCCGAATCACGTATGTAGCGCTTTGACTGAGGCATCTCCGGTCGGCGGATCGGAATGAAACGGCGTCATCTGGCATAGCTACCGAGATAGTATACTATCCTCTTACTCTTTGTCAATATTGCCATCGTACTCTACAGTACGAGCCGTATATCGTGTTTGCCATGATAGGGCACTACTGTGTTGTGGTCTAACAATGATGATGAGAACCGGCAGGAATTATAATTTTGCGGACACGTTGGGAATGGTAGGTCTGGAAGGTTTGGCCCACTTTCTAGATTCGCAGAGTGTTATGGTGATTATTAACCTGACCGAGAGTGATTGGTATTAGCTGAAGTTACCATTTGCGCGGTGAGCTGATGAGGGGTCTATTTAGTGATCATATTCACTGGCAAACCTTATTACTGGTAGAGCTCAAGATGAGTTGGAAGGTATCATGCGGCATCAAATCGCTCGCTTTTGAGGCATCACATGAAGAATCATAGGGGGCCTTTGTGTGCTAGGTGTTAACTCAATTCTAGAAATATGGGGAGATATCCTTCAGTCATCTCTACTCGCATGGTGTGTCCCCGGCTAGTCTGGAGCAGTGTCTCTACTTATAGAGACGATGGAAGTTGGCGATGGTACCTAACTTACCACTTTGGTCAAGATACATGCGGGGGTCTAGATCTTTGGGGAAATAATCGCAAGCGTCTCCAGAGCAAATAGCCTTGCACTCGAGTATGAAATAACCCCATCATGGTCGTGGCGGTATAGTAGTGGCCACTCCCCAGATAACTACTGGCTAGATGTTTGTTATTATAGGCTCAACCTCCACTACCTCTCATCAGTAAGAGAAAATCATCACATCTATTAAGTCCCTCATTCCTTTTTAACACACCCAAGCTATGCAAGTTGTACCAACATCTCAACCAGCAAAGACCGCATTGATATCCGTCGGCGCACCAAGGCACAGCCCTCTTGCTTCGGTTCCCATTTCTAAGTGCCTAACACAAGGCCTTCCTATGCAGGCAACATGCTACCGCACAGCATCACAGACTCCCCAACACGTCCGGATTTCCCCACCCATGCGATACTCCCCTAGAGACCGCAGCACCCAATTTGTTCTGCGAATAATTCCCCGTGTCAAAACAGATCCTAAAAGGTGAAACTACCTGGATTCTCCTGGTTGAGGTTGGTATGTTGCCGTACGGCCACCATCAAAAAAAAATCAAAAAAACAGCAGTTCTTATCTGCCACTCGAGCACTGGTAGGGTGTAGAATTGCTACATAGCCAGCATGTGCGAGTACTGTGGATGAGGGAGCGATACAGGGGCTGGTCTTGGTACCATAGGAGAGCCTGGGGGAGAGTCTCGAGAGAGGTAGCCTGGGTTAACTTGATTAAGTAGAATATGCACGATCGATAAATATACTGTACGGTACTTATGCCATTGCTTGGTTGAGGGGCTGAATCACTTTGTCGCTGCCGAGGTTTCATAGTCCCTCTGGGAAGGTCAAGATCTCTGGCATACGGTACCGGTAATGGGGTTTCGGGCCTGCGGGGTGAGGAAGTAGACTCTGATGCAAAGTTGACTGTAAGATACCCGGTGGCGGGGGCGTGCGGGCGGCTGACGGCAAGAGCGGGTGAGCGCAGCAGTCAATAAAAGAATAGGCATGACCAGTCGGTCAAGACACGTATCTGTACTAGCCAAAAAAAAAAGTCCTGTGTTTTTCCACACACGAGTTTGTTAGGTACCAAGACACACTTTTTTTTTTTGGCTAGTAATAGTACTCGTACATTCAATTCCAAAGAGGAAATAAAGGACGACCAAATCAAGTGCCACAGCAAGTCCTGATGATATCCAGACACAATTGCCCAAGTTTCTTATCCCGTGGACCGATGAGACATACAGATTCATGGCCTTCCGTATGCGGTAGTCTATGCTGTGGCTCAGTGGCTTTGCCTGAGAAACAATCATGAAATATCAAACTTTTATTGGTGGCAGGATGATTAGTCACAGCATAGAGCTACCGCATACAGAAGGTTGTGAATCCGTATATCTCATCGGTCCATAGGATACATGTTTTGGGCTTACCAGCAAAAAACTCGGAGCAGCAAGCCGCGTCTTCCGGGTCCATCGTATCAGGAAAAAATTGCTTTCCCCTGTAATAGGATACCAGGAGAAAAAAACTACCGGCAGACCAAGATTTAAGAATTAACACTGAAAACCTGGGGGAGTTGATTGACACTCGGTTTCTGTACAAACTAATTTATGAACTACTGCAGGCCAGACCCATTACTGGAGAGCAAAACTCTTCTCGCCTGTTCAATGCCACTACCGTTAGCTATCCTTGCTGCTAGAGAAGAGGGGGAAAGGCCCCGGGGTGCTAAAAGCGTGGTGGAAAATAGGCCTAAGGGTGCAGGAATGTGGTTGTGTACTGTACATATCATAAGTTAGATATACAAGTAGAACACGCTGAGCTTATGGCAGCTCTCAAAGGTAGTGGGTGCGAAACCTATAAGGGAGTTTTTGCTTTCTTAGGGGAAAAGCATCAGAAATGTATGAAAGCCCCAAGGAATTCTCATATGAACCATAGCAATTATGTTAATTTCTCAATAGGCTAACTACCGGTAGTTATCCCGCCAGTTCCAATTTACGCTAGCATTCCTGCTCAAGTACTCTTATGCATGCTAACTTGACTTGACTCATGGGAGTCAAATACAAAATTGAGTCCATACAGAGGGATCTCTCTCTTCTCTAAATGGGAATCGTAGTTCACCAAGTGATACCTATTAAAGTGGGGAAATGGGTAGCGCAGAGGTGGGTTGTAGAGTGAGAGAATTCCCATAAAACTTGGGCACTGGGTAGGAAAGATAGGGGGGTAGCCTTCAACAACTTCGCTTTTCTCCTCAAAGCCAAACCAACAGCAAAGACAGGTGTATAAACAAAAAAATATCAAAGTACCCGGACCCTTCCGTGGATCGCCACATCTATCTTTACAGTATATCTCCACGCATACCCACATTCCTCCACACGGTCCGGTATTAACAGAGGAAAGACATGTTACGAGAATCTTCTCCATAAATGGCCCAAGTCCCTAAGTTAATACAATCTATCACACTTCCGAGTGATCCGCGGTGCTCCCACAACCCTCAGAATCAACTAAGACCTCTAACAATACCGTACCTATACTGACCTTACCTCATTGAAGCAGGACCGACCACCGGTCCCACTGATTCAATCGAGGAATTTTCTACTTCTTTCGTCCTTCGTGATTTATCGGAGGCCCCGCTATAGAGATGTAGGGGGCAAAGCATTGTAATGAGAATTTATATTCCTGTCGGGGGCTTTGGAGCCTATTTTGTAGGGATGTGCGCGAGGTTCACTGAGCCTTATAGCTTTATACTGTAAGGCCAACCATTAGAAGTTGCCTACACCACAAAATTGATTTTAGGCACAAAAGAGCTCAATAGTAGGCTGTGGTCTTCTTATTCATTCCCCTTAAGTCAAGACATAAATTCACCACTGGAAATCTTTCTCCAGCTTACTATATTTACTACTCATAGAATCCAACCCGTCGCCCCCACTATTTAGCCATGTGGTCACCTAAAAACTCAAGCTGATGGCCATTTTACACCAAAACCAAGCACTCTTTACCCATCATCTAATCACCCTCAATGAATCCAGGTGTTCCACTCCAGACCAAATTAAACCGGGGAACAGGTAGAGAGTAACTTAGTTTTGAGAAGAAAAAATTAGGTAGAAGGTTTATGAAATTGAGAAACCAGAGATAACCTATAGCAAAAGCGGCTGTCATGTATCAATCAATGTATTTCCGAAAATGGCTGTTTTTGGTGTAAAATAGCAAACTTCCAGAGCCTTTTGTCACTTGAGTTTAGATGGTAACTCTAGGGGGTTTCCTTGATGCTAAGTTCCCCACCATCCGCTCACTCAACACAAATTTAATTCTCAGCAACTATTCGAGTACTCGAGTATCATATCATACTGTTTCCAAAGGCTGGCATTTGCCAAAAAAAAAAAAAGCATGGGTTGTTCCTAAAGTCATTGGCCCCGACCCTCATCGCAACACGTGCGCGACACCTTGAGAAAATCCAATATTGCAAGTATTGCACACAAAGACCGATAAATGGCCCCCAAGACTCAAAATCCATAATAAATAATAAATAAACTCATGAAGAGCCTGTTTGGATACTTATATACTGTTCCATTCCGTTATCCTATAAAAATGGCACTTTCCATTCAGTTGTTTGTAATGGTTTGGAGTTCAAGGGAATTGAGGTGGTTGCTACACAACCACTTGTTCCAGCCCCCTCCCGTGAAGAATACTACCATGTCTTCATTCAGTAATTCCCATCTACGCTGGGCGAAAAGAGCCTGAGTTGTTACCCAAGTAACGGAGTATCTGGCACGATACGTCCGTCATATCTCTTTTGGTTGTCCCAGGGCAACATGAGAACCAAAAATCGGGTTTGCCCTGTGGCCAACTCAGGCTTCCGCACAGTATCTACGGTACTCGTACCTCACAGCGCTTGGCGTTGAATGAGGGGAATCCTTGAGTCAAGGGATCCTCCAGATAGGGTAACAGCACCGGGATTTCGATCTACAGTGCACCACGGTTGTCCCCGGAAAAAAGAGGGATAAAAACATGTCTCCATAGAGATCTGCACTAGATCTGCAGAAACAGCTGTCCGATTTTCATCAACACACCTGAGCATCATAGGATACTCGAATACAAAGCAATTATATTCGAGTATTAGAAACTAGCGATCTTACAACACCCCTAGGTTCTACCGTATCGAATAGACCGGGGTGGGAAGCTCAGAAGCCTGACCTGGCTTGACACCAAATTTCGGCACAAATAAAAACCATGATACAAGTATGATATGTAATTTACGAGAATAATATTATATCATAATAGTTTTATGATAAGTTACCGTACTCGAGTAGTCGTTTTGCGCTGAACTTTGGCGTAGGGCGGTGCCAAGCTTCGCTGATGATGCTACTCGTACAAGCACTCGAGTACATACCCCGCTGAGGCTTCCCCCCATTCTACTCGTACATACATACAGTGAGGAGAACTTGCTTCCAGAAAGACATTTCCTGACCTCTAGCAACGCCATCACCACCACCCATTCCGCGTAGCTAAACTACACCCTAGGAATGAACACTTACGGTATTCTGCCTGCAGATCGGTTTAGGTCTAGGGTATTTGTATGAGGTTGAATAATATTATATTATGACAGCAAAGGATGTCATTGAGCGCATTATCGGAAGAGATACACCCTTCCGGGTATATAAGATAAACAGTAAACACTGATCACTGACATACTAGTACTCGTACATCTAAAGGCAATAACCCAACCCCTTCGTATAGAAAAAAGAAAGAAAAAAAAGAGGTTTTTTTTGGCTGCGAGATCGGCAGGGTTTGGGTGGGGGGGGGGGGGGTTAGCTATCGTAAAAACTCGATTACAAGAACTGTGTGCTAATTATGTCGATGTATCATAATTGCCCCCCTCGTTACCTAGTATCATAAGGCGCCATGTATTTTATTTTTATTTTTTACGTCGTTGAAAATCCCCCCTCAGGGATAGGGGAAGGGGGAGGGGTAATTAGGCGAGTCACAGCAAAATCAACCCCTCGGCTAGGGCGAAAAATAAATATATAGCCGCCAGCCTTACGGTATATTCCAGTCTTTACGGAATATGTGCGGTTGAAGACCTCTAGGTATTATCCCTATGATGGTACTTGTACATCGGCAAGCGTGTAATACGCGGTCATAATCATCCAATACAATATCCATAGCCCATCATAACCTCTTGATAGTCTATCATACCCTGGATGAGGTTAATACCAGTAGCAGGTATAAAATAATAAACCCACAGTACAGTACAGGACTGTATACAGTGCGAACCCCCCCGCCCGGTATTGTACGTCTTGCTCGACCTTAGAGCGTAGAGTGCTAACGCCTTGTCACCTCTTTCTCCCACATACCTAAAATTCTTGACAGTGCCTACTGAGAGAACGTCTTATCTGGGGGGAGATTTGAAGCTGGTTGTGTTGTGAGAAGTAACATTTATTCAATCCACTATGATACCCAACCATTCAACATCCTCCCTCCCCACCACCAAACTGGTGATCACAGAAGATCACTCGCCTTAAATTTCTTAGTTCTTTCCCGCATCTCCACCCAAGAGCGGCCCTGCCTTTTTTAAAAATAAAAAACAAATCAAGGGGGAAAAACAAGAAGAAAAGAGGAGAAAAAGAGAATAATAACAAGGAGAAATATCAATTCCGCCCGCTAATCTATTATACATACATGCAAACCAAACCAGCAAGTTTATAACCGCCAAAAAAAAAAAAGAAGGCGCCAGAAACCAATGAAAAGAGAAGGAATGGAAAGTACCGTAATACAAAAGGGAAGAAGAGGGGGAACACTATATATCGCCCGCGCTGCGAGGTCCAAATCCTAATCAAAGGAAGGGAGGAAGGAAGGATGAGGGGTGGGTCACTGTACAGAAGAGACCTTTGTCTGGAAGGTAGTAGGTGTGTATAACTTGGTCAATGGTGTTTGCGTAGTGGTACCTGCGCCTGTGCCGGCATTGCCGCTGCCTGATCCAGAGCCATTGCCGCTCCCTGATCCAGAACCATTGCCGCTCCCTGATCCAGAACCATTGCCGCTCCCTGATCCAGAACCATTGCCGCTCCCTGATCCAGAGCCATTGTCGCTGCCAGATCCAGTGCCAGTGCCGCTCCCTGATCCAGAGCCATTGTCGCTCCCCGATCCAGAGCCAGTGCCGCTCCCTGATCCAGAGCCATTGCTGCTGCCTGATCCAGAGCCGGTGCCACTCCCGTCGTTACTCCCCTCTCCGCAGCTAACGCTCGTACCCTTGTGTCCAGCGCCGGTCTTGGTCTTCGTCCCAGACCCCACGACAGGCAATGTTTTTGACGGGACGACTACTTGGGTAGGGGACGTGGGGCCGGTCCCAGGCTCTGTGGTTTGGGTTCCGCTCCCACCTCCAACGGGATTAGTGGCAGCAGTGGTGGTGCCCTTAACCGTAGTCTTCCCCCGAGCAATGCTGGTAGTGACGGCAGGCGCTGAGGAAGACACAACCATAGATCCACTCCCCGTCCCAACTGGTCCTCCATCGCCACCACTACCGGTACTGCTACCAGAACCGCTACCAGAGCCCTGGCCTGAATCGCCACTCCCGCTGCCGGTACCTTTCCCCTTCCCCGGACCAACAAAACATGTCCCATCGGTTGGCGGTGTGAAGGGGATGCCGGAAACTGTCGTGATAGTGGTAGACGGTCCAGGGTTGGGGTACTGAAGAGCGGACCCAGCCTTACTCCTACACTCACCCGGCTTGATGCGGCCAGGGAGGTTCATGTCCCCAACCCACATGTCGTCGTACCCCTCTAGCTTGCTAGTGCCCGATCCGGTGATCTTGACGGAGGCGCAGTTCATGTAGTACTCGTCGCGGTTGCCGGTTGCCGCAGTCCAGGTCCTTTGATAGGCGGGTTAGTACTTGATGGAGGGGGGGTCGAGAGAAGAAGTATCATACCAAGCAAAAAGGGCATCTCCAGATTGTGTTTCTGCTGGTACGTTGAATTGGAACTTCTGGTCTGGCCCGGCGATATTACTATTAAGCGTCACACCCCGAGGACATCCTCCTTGATAGGTGTGCAAGACTTTCCAGCTTCCGCCGTTATCAAAGCTGATGGAAGCCTGACAGCTCCCACCGCTGTGGGCTGCCATTGCGCCTTCGCCGCCGCCGGCTCCATTGGGAACTAGCCTACTTAAAATTAGCATGCGCTAGGGAAGTCTGATGAGGGAAACGAACTCAAAGAAAGCAGGAGATCCAGCAGCCCATGTTGCTTTCGGAGTCTTGTCGACTGAGGGCTTCAAGTGTAGTCCTTTGCAAGGAAAATCCGCGCCGGTACCCGATAAAGGACTGTTGTAGGCATTGCCGGTAGCATCGGTCGCCGCTGGGCCGTCGAGGGGCGGTGGTGTTTTCATCCGAGCATGGGCAGAGACTTGGGAGGCGGATATCAAGAAGAAGAGGAAGAGGAGTGGGGGAGGGAGGAAGTTCGGCATCATGATTCTTGCGAAGAAAAAGAATGACAATTAGGACTAATAGGTTACCGGAAGAATGGGGAATGGGGGGAATGAGTGTGGAATGAATGGATTGAACAAGGAGTAAGAATGGGAGCAGGAGGATGAAGATATACCATACTCTTGATGGCTGGGGGGAAAGAGGAAAAAGAAAAAGTTATGGAATGAACGTTATCGTTTCCTTCCAACGAGCGGCTATTGTTTTCATACACGCGCCGCGGCGAACCAATGGATTAACGACTTTTCGAATGCAGAACGGGTACCTGTTTCATAAGCGAAACCATGGGAAAAAGAGACGCCCACCACTCGTTCGCTACATTCCTTCTCCTCCAATAATAGACGAACATGTTGCCAAGTTCCGGCACAGTTGGAGTGTCATTATTCATAGACGCTCACTCTCTCCGCTGCGAAACGGATCTAATCACCAACCGATTCAGAACCGAACATCGGTGGCACTGCTAGCTAGCTATTTTGTCTTAACAGCACTATTCCGAAATCCGAAGGGAGGGAAAACCTTCACCCCCTTCCCCTTACATTTGACATTTACATTCCAAACACTCCACCACATCATCAACCAACCCACAACTGCATTCCACCACTTGTTCCCACCGCTTCAACAGCTCCCCCCCTCCCCTCCCTCCCAACCCCCTTCGTACCGTCAACCCTTTTAGTAATTGGCCAGCCGCTAGCAACAGTATTGACACCTTCGCCGCCAATGGCAATCCTGCCAGCAATGGTGGATGCCTTCAACACCCCCTCGAAATCCGCCGGATACTTCACGTTGATGCTCCCGCAAATAGTCTCATGTTTCGCGAATAATCCCAACCTGCCAGCCCCTAGCTCCCTTTTGAACCTTAGCTCTGTGCTGCCCTGTGCGGACACGGTGCTGAGTTGTGCGTTACGAGCGCCCGTCGGAATGATGGTGGATCTTATGCTTCCGCTGGTGGTCCTTAGCGATAGCGCATGGCCAAGGAGGTGTTGGCCCCTGATGCGCCCAGCTGTTGTGCTGATATCAGTCTCGTAAGCCCTTTGGGGTAGGTTTGTGTTTGGGAATGAGGTCTCTATGTTGCCAGAGATTGTAGTGGCTCTGTAGCTTGCTATACTGTCTCTATGTTCTTGGGGGAAGACGGCAGATTTTATCGCTCCACTATTATATCGTTAGTCAGTGATTTAATGTTCGCAGTTTGGATATGGGAGGCAAGTTTTGGGGGCAGTACGAGGCAGCATATAACTCAACCGACTTGAGCAAAGCAAAATCGCCACCAATTGAGCCGCTAACAGTAGAAACTTTAAGTCTCGATGCCTCTATTCCAAAACAATCATTAAGTGTTATGTCGCCAGCGACAGTCTTCAATTCAAGCAAGTCAGTCACCATGTCGCAGCTCGGCTCAACCGTGATTCCCAGCGTCTCGGTATAAACCCCAGCACTCCGTGTATAGGGATGACTGAGCGGAATAGAAATAGTAGCGGCAATCGTGAGCCAGGACAAGGTCGGCCAAGATCTTTGTGGTTTTGTCTGCTCAAGAATTTATTAGTTACCATATGCCCCACCCCACGCATAGCACAGCCGATCAAGTGAGCTGAGGATTGGAGAAAGGCTTAAACTACCATACCCTGATAATTACCCCATCCTTGACAGCCTGTATATCAATCATTCTCTCCACGTCCCGGTGGCTCATCTGCATATCCAGGTCTATTATAACGCTCTCGCTCTGTTCCTTCTTCCTGGGATCATAAGACCTGATCCTGACATTCCCCTTCACCGTAAGCTGTGGGTTTGGGAACTGTTCCTGGCGAAATGTCAACTCCCGGGGAGCCTGAAGCGTCCATCTGTGCTCCCGCTTATAGGGTGTCATCGCAGGGCGTCGAAAGCCCTATACCAGCATTAGCATCGTGAGTTTCCCCCTCACAAACGAAAAGCAATAATAGAGAATAATGGAGAATACACACCGCAGGATGAGACATCCTTGGAAAGATGATGTAAGCGAAAAACAATAACAGCACTAACTATGATTTCTGAAAATGGGATCCCAGTTGTTTTTTTTTGTACCGACCAAGGCGAATAATACGGTGTTGATGGTGCGCAGTGATGATTGTGAACACAATTTGTGGGCAAATTGTGGGCCCCCCGCCGGTTTTAATGTACGGTAGCGCCCCCCCTCTTTTTGCTTGGGTACGGTACTTGAGTACAGTGGCACAAGCCAAATAACGGGTCACACGTAATCTAACCCCCGATGGTAGGAATGGAATAGTCGATCAGTGTGGGCAAATTACAAGTATTGCACGGGAACGGGTATGTCCTCTCTTCTCCCATGATCGGTGCGTAAGGAATACTTGTATGCAATGACACAAACTTCTTGCTGTGAAGGAGTTCCAACTTCCAACTTTCATTCCCAGGCGGGGCACCATCACCTCTTATACTAGTGGCCCTCACTCGTACAGTGCACACAAAGGAATTTCCGCAGCCGAATTTTGAAAGAGTGCCTCTAGTTGCCACGCCACTGCAGTCGACCTCACATCAATTTTCCAAAAAGAAAACCCTCATGAGCAATCATTACATAGACTATTGCGCCATACCTTTAGTCATGATGATGATGGCCTAAAGCTACTCATAGAAATCTCCAGATCAACCTCGCACTTCACACGCCACTATTCCCAAAAACCTGTAGCCCAGCTCCTAAAAAACAGGAGCCAAATACATTCTCCCCAACTTTGCTCTGCCGGCGGGAACGAGCACTTGCCATAACTTATAATAATGTCATAACAGCAATACGGTACCGGTATTGTGATGGGTGCGCGTGCATGACAACCCCCCTAAAACGCCTCTTATTCCGGCAATGGCTCGGGTTCTTTCCAGACGCGGCAGGCCGCTGGATCTTACCTGTTGTACGAGCACACTTGTACTCGAGTACCGTACTGGCACAAGTATTAATCTTTGCAGGCGCCGGGGATGGTTTCAGACAAGATATGGATAATTTCGCGGGTTAACCTAAATTAGGCTGTTTTTTTTTAGCCTTCCGGGATATGCTACGGGTATGATATTTGTACAAGTACTCAGTATTTGAGCATGAAGTTCATGCCTAGGGCGAGTATTTCAACAAGTGGGGGGAAGGAAAGGCACTTGTTGTCCCCAAAGCATGCTGATGCAGCTTGCCAACAATCGCGCCAGTAAGGCGAGCATGATCCTTCACCATAAGAAATCGAACACAGATGCGCCACGGCGCCTTCTCAGAGTGGGGTCGACTTCGGTCCTCCTGGGATCATAAAGCCAGCATCCATTCTAAACACAGTAAACCAATGTTGCAAAGAAGCCCTTCAGTGATCGAACCCGGGGGGTTAGAAGGGGGAGGGATTGAATCGGGAGGGGTTCTATCATAACCCCCCGGTTCGAAAAAGCGCGTTCCAGCCCTTCGATCATTTTTTGATCCAACCCCCCCCCCTTTCGTTGCAACATTGCAGTAAACCTTCTTGACAGGGATTCGCCCCACATACTCGAGGACAATCTCGCCCGTATTGGCCAAGAAAAACGCCGTCTACCGAATTTTGGTGATTTATCTCACTTCCTTACAAAAAACCGGCAGACGGCGTTTTCCTTGGCCAATACGGGCGAGTGCTCTAGTACATCGGGAACAACTTCTCCTATTATGCGATCTCCGAATTGCATTGGTACTCGAGTAGCATGTCTGCCGTAGGAGATATACTCGAGTACTGTTGTTATCTTTTCCCTACTTGTATCATTTACTCGCTCCCAAAATTCATCGAGTCGGGGTGAGTTTGTTGCGACGGAGGTTTAAGAGGTTTAGGGTGGATGCAGACTTTATTATGAACTTGTGCACGGACCGTACCAGCAGTACCCAGTTGAAACTACAAGTCCGTGTACACGTACCGGTACGGTATCATATCATAGGAAAAAAAGAAAAGCACACCACTTCTCGGGTAAGGAATTTTCCACATCACTACTCGAGTACAGTATTCGTTAAATGAGTTAATTCGGATTAAACATTTTAAATAGGCCTGAATGTTTCAGCGGTTAACTCACCAGTAAGAAGCACCCGAGAACAGGGAATAGAAATGGTAAAATGTCTGTGCGTGTCTCAGCGCCCAGACAAAATATTCCTCCCCTGTTTTTGGGCCCTTCTTCCGGGGGGGCGAACAAAGAAAGGGATTTCTCTTATTGTACGAGTACCAGTACCCCATGGACTAATGAGGCAAGGAGATTCCCGACTTACACTTTCCGGTCTCTCTGTACCGGTACTGGGGACTTTTTCCACCGGAACAATATCGGGGTCAAGCACCGCCGTGTGCTCTTGTTCCTCTGCAGTTATCCCTTTACCTGTACTCTCGTTCACGCACTTTTAGCGTTACGCTAAAGTAGAGATCATCGATCGCATGGACAAAAGAAGTAGCACCTAGAGTTAAGATTCAACACAAAAAGAGTAACGATTGATGGTATTTTTCCGGTGTCCGATCACGACCAATTTGGTTTATCTCCTAGCCAACCCCGTTTAGAATGCTGAACATTAGCCTATTTTAGTACCCGGGAGCAAATCTACGCAGCAAATCTGGCTTCCATCATGGCAATGCTGAACATTACTGACTCTGCGGTATTCTGAGCACTACACCACTTCTGAAGCACAACGTTTTTCCTGTCACGATTACTCAAACTGTTAGTATCTAGCGCTAGCCATGATTACAAGGTAAGGGATTCTGATCGCTTACTACTTTGCCTAGTCTAGTTACGCTCATGACCCACCCTACCAACTTAGCCTTTAGCCACAGTGTTTGAATACAGGGAAAGGGATGCCTGGATTCTCGAAATATGAGGTTGAGGACTGGTGTGCATTCTTATGGAGCTAGGCAGAGTCGAAAATGTACTCGAGTACGAGTAATAGGATTTGCCAGTGTGTGGTGGTCGAGATACAATTTCTGGCCAATAGTGGAGGTGTATGTTTTGTTTATGTCTCATCTTTTGCACTAACGAACATCCTTTTGTGTGCTTAATTTGCAGCTCCGAAGGCGTGTCTCACTGCTTGTACGAGTACCGTAAAATCTCGTGAAATCCACCATCTCCGGCGGCTCCTAATCTCTGGGGTTTGAGTCAAAAGTTCTCAAGAAGGGTTAGTGCTTTCCTGACACGGTATAGCCTGTGTCATTTGGGAGTGTTAGATCTCGCCAACTTGACAAGCTAAACCTATCTTGGGCTGATGTCGCCATTTGCTGGGATATTCGTGACAGACCGGGGATGGTGGATTTCACGAGATTTTACCGTACTCGTACTTGTATCCCCAAAAGCGGTTGAGCGAGCATGGTTGCCGTGGTAATATCCCCTCGGCCGCTTAGACAAGTCGGTCCAGTTTTCAATATTAAAAACCGAGGGGCTGATTTGGCGTGATAGCAAACCATGGTTTGCTATCACGCTAAACATCCCCTAACTTATTTTAGTAAGCGTGATAGGAAAAACCGCAGGAAGGCAAAGTGGCGGCGTAGTGCTGAGAATACTGCGATATCTGTAGGGCTGAGTATGATGATTGCGGAAAGTCTGCGTAGATTTACTCCCAGTTCCCTAAATAGGCTAGCTTTCAACATGTAAAACCGGACTGGATGTGGTGAGAAGGCTCGCTGGTGCTTAACTAAACCTCGACAATACTTTGTACTCGAGTACTCTGGCAGGGACAAGCAAATCGGAAGAAAAGATCTGCATGATCTGAGGAACGAAGTAAAAGGGAAGCACTTTGGGAAAACAATGGGCTTGGCAGACATCAGAAAACGGGATGAAGACATACGTATTTATTTATTTTTTGTTAAATTCATGGTGGTGTTTTTAGGTACATGTAAACCAAAGTAAACACTTCCCCCAGGCACAAACCGCTGCATTCGGAGAAGACCCCATTGCAAAAAAAGTCCACCCCCTTCAGCCAAGGGAAAAACAAGTCATCGCAGGTGTTAGGCGGGAGCCTATCTCAAAGACTTGCAAGATAACTCAGACCGATAATCTTTATCGTAGACGGAGATTGTCTAGAAAGGCTTGATGATTTGAAGTAGAGGTAATGATAAAAGATTTTTCTAGCATAAACCTTATTATATTGATAAGATCTCTTCTCCGTTGCTTGATCATGTCTAAATAACTCGGGAGGCACCTCAATATTTATATGCCACATCTGAGTGGGCGCGGGCCACATCTAGTTCTCATACAAACTAAGTACCTGCTAACAACTCCAGCTTTTTCCTAAAGGTGTAAACACTATTTGACCCTGACAATTCTGTTATCTCACTTGACTTCCAATTCATAACACCATGAATTTTCGTGACAGTGCTCCCACATATCAGTTCATTGGTGACGTTCCATTCTGGTCGGCATGGAGTCTTATTTACCATTGCATACGCAGAATAGTCTCCATGATTGAGCCAACAAAGGGGCTAGCTTTATTATCGAACCTTTCGGCATTGCAGATGAATTCTGCACTTCAACAGCTGCGAGGCATAAGATAGCCTTGTCCCGACAATCGCACCAATGGCGATTATCTCTCCATAGTCATATCGTTATCGTATGGCTCCTGTTAGGCATACCAGAAGGCTTAGCCTTCCCTTAGTGAATAAAGACCTATAGTTACCCTACCTTAGGATTCTGAGTTCAAAAGGACAAGCCAACACCCCCCTCCCGCACTAGCGTTGGGACAGCGCTACATCGGCAGACGCCGCCGTAGTTGCGTCCCCTAAACCAAAGACATGGTCATTGGAACCCTCCTCGTAACCCTGGATACATCGCAGCCGTCTGTCCGACCGGATCCCGTTGGCAGGATATATAAGTGAAGACCTTTGGCGAGCTTATGCAAGTGGTTCGAGCCAAGTCGGTCGACGTAGCATAAGGTTACTGAGCACTAAAGACAAGAGTCGCGAGAGTGATCGCTAAGTAACGGGACGTTTTTACGAACAATGGTTAGGCAACACATTCTATACTCCACGCTCGCGCGATGAAAGTTGCAGAAGTGAATGGTGTTGTTGGATGATGTAGTCTGAGCAATCAGGCATACTCACACTCACGCACGTCAATAGTATCTTATGGATACTGACGGAACCATACGATAACGATAGGACTATGAAGGGATAATGGCTATTGGAGCGATTATCGTGACAAGTCTATTCTATGCCTCGCACATGTCGGTTGCAGGATATATGCAATGCTGAGAGGTTCGATAACAAAGCTGGCGCCTTTGTTGGTTCGATCATGGAGACCATTCTGCGTATGCAAAGGGTAAGCAAGACTCCATGCCGACAAAGATGGATCGTAACCAATGGACTGATGTGTGGAAGCACCGTCAGGTAATTTCATGGTGTTGCGATTCGGAACTCGAAGTGAGATAACAGAATTGTCAGGGTCAAATAGTGTTGGCACTTCTTAGAAAAAGCTGGAGTTGTTAGCAGGTACTTAGTTAATATGAGAACTAAATGTAGCCCGCGACCACCCAGACGCGGCATATAAATATCGAGGTGCCTCCTGAGCTATGTAGACATCATCAAGCAATGGAGAAGAGATCTTATCAATATAAGTTTTTACGCTAGAAAAATCTTTATCACTTTACCAACCTCTATTTTGAATCATTGAGCCTTCCTAGACAATCTCTGTCTACGATTAAGATTATCGGCCTGAGTTATCTCGCAAGACTTTGAGATAGGCTCCCACCTAACAGCCTAAAGGCAAGGCCTAGGGAACAGTAGAGTGGCCTTAGGCACTCTAATAGGCAGGGTAACCTTTCAGGAGAACAATCACATAAGATCAAGAGAATTATGGGAATGTTACACAGATCTCCAAGACGACTTCTGTAGTCGACTGGAGGACTTCCTGAGCTGTTAAACGTATAAGAGGGCAAAGTTACCCTAACTTGGGAATTTGGTCATTATGCCCATGGGTCCCAGTTACCCTACTGAGGAACCCAAGTTACCCTACCTTCACCGGCAAAGTCATCCTAGAACTTAGAGGTCGATTGCCTCACATTCTATGGGCTCT
>Ga0307509_10000917_pt1 | contig 50450 bp, 40 predicted proteins | sample 10_EM_MG_FD_202245 | JGI IMG/M metagenome (GOLD analysis project Ga0307509, IMG submission 202245) | Populus trichocarpa ectomycorrhiza microbial communities from riparian zone in the Pacific Northwest, United States - 10_EM | ecosystem: Host-associated > Plants > Roots > Unclassified | place... | reverse complement strand
CGACGCGAACCTGCAGTGGGACATCAACGAAGACCTGCAATTCACTTCGATCACCGGCTACGCGAAGCTGGATCACGACTCGCTGGGCGACGGGCCGCTGCTGGGCTTCAACGTCCAGCAGGATTTTGTCTCATCGAAGTCGATCTACCAGGAGTTCCAGCTCAACGCCAAGCTGTTCGGCGGCAGAGTGGACTTCGTCACCGGCCTGAACTATTTCCACGAAGTCGCGGAGTCGTCCGGCATCAATCTGCAGCGGCGCGGCACGAGCACGTACAGCGCCGCCGGTGGTGCTGCCAACGGCAATGCTGGGGGCGGCCTGTTCCTCACGCGCAACCAGGACGTCGAGCAGACGGCCAATTCCTACGGCTGGTTCAACAGCGCCACCTGGCACATTACCGATGAGCTGAATTTCACGGGCGGCGTGCGGCTTGCACGTGACGAGAAGGAAATCGACATCGAGAAGCGTCCCGGCAATCCGTCCACCGATTTCACGCCGGTGCCGGGAACGACGTTCACCGCGGTCAACGCGGACGAAAGCTGGGATGCCGTCGACTGGCGTGCCACGGTCGACTATCACTTCACCGATGACGTAATGGCATATGTCACCGCATCCAAAGCCTACAAGGCAGGCGCATTCACATACACGATCGCGAATTGCACGACGCCACTGGCTCCCGGGACAGCAACCTGCCTCACGGGTGCGCAGCAGTCTTCGCAGATCAAAGCCATTCCGCCCGAGAAGGTCATCAACTATGAAGCGGGCCTGCGCATGACCCTCTTCGACGGCCGCCTGCGCATCAATCCCACCGGCTACTACATGGCCTGGACGAACCGGCAGACGGGCGTGCGCGTCAATTGCCCCATTGGCCCGGATTGTCCGCAAGGCTCGACGCTGATCCTTAGAACAGCAGGCGACATCGACCTGTACGGCATGGAGATGGACGTCCAGTTCGCACTGACGGACAACATCACCCTGGACGGCGCAGTGGGCACTACCACGGCTGACATCCACGACAAGGTTGCCAACGGCGGTCCCAATCTGTTCCCGCCGCAAGCCTCGCCGACGTATAACCTTGGCGTGACTTACAGCCTGCCGGATTCGTCGATCGGTGGCGTGGTCTTCAACGTGAACTATTCGTACACCGACGAGCAGCAGACCTATCCGGAATCCACCGATCCGCAATTCAATTCGGACGGCTCCTACCTGCTGCCGAGCTACTCGGTCGTCAATGCACGATTGCAATGGACGTCGGATAGCAAGACGAACGTGATCACGCTGTTCGCCAACAACCTGCTCGACGAGGACTACGCGACCTTCGGCTCGAAGTTCGGCGGCGGTTTCTGGGATACGTTCAACCCGGGACTCGGCCTGCTCGCAGCCGGCGTCGGCGCACCGCTGCGCAACATGGTGAGCGTGACCGCCGCGCGGCCGCGCGAGATCGGCATTACGTTGCAGCACAACTTCAAATAAGAGGACGTGGCCCGCGGCGCCGCGAGGCGTTGCGGGCAGCGGTACTTCTCACCGGCCATTCGCGCGACGGTGGCACCGAAAAATGCATAGCCCGCTTAGCGTTCCGATGAGTGCGCCATTGACGTACTGGTGCGTCAATGGCATAGTCCACGTCGCCACGGATGGCAATGCTAGACGCCATGATTTTCGTAGAGTCCCCCATATTCACAGAGGACGTGAAGGAGCTGCTTGACGATGAGCAGTACGGCGAACTGCAATGGCACTTGACGTTCAACCCGGTGGCGGGCGACCTGATACCAGGAACGGGCGGACTTCGAAAGATAAGATGGAGAACGCAAGGGCGGGGCAAGCGTGGCGGAACACGGGTGATCTATTACCACGTCGTTGCTGCCGCCCGGATACGGATGATTCTGATCTATCGCAAGGGAATCAAGGATGATCTATCCCCGCAGGAGAAGATGGTTTTGCGAAGACTGAACGAGGACTGGCACAGATGAACAAGCGGTTGTTCGAACGATTGGCCGCAAGCATGGAACAGCACGGCGAAATTGCTCGTGGTGTGCGCTCGCCATCGCGTCAATTTCACATCGATGCCGTTGCGATCAAGGAAATCCGTGCGCTGACTGCACTCAGTCAGCCCAAGTTCGCCAAAATTCTCGACGTGGACGTGGGGACGCTGCGCAATTGGGAGCAAGGACGCCGCGAACCGACCGGTCCGGCGAAGGCGTTGCTGCGTGCGATTCGGAACGATCCGAAAGCCGTACTTAAAGCGCTGGTCCCCTGAGCAGCGCGAGCTTCACGGGCACGCCGAACACCACGTAAAGTCGGCCCCGTCCTTCGCACACGCCTCGTGCGACTGCGTATTCGCGTTCATCAATTCGCGCGCCACGGCGAGCGGCGCGTACTCACGCGAGATCGAGCCGCCGGCAGAGAAAAGGGCGAGATGCACGCCATCGAAGGACGCCTCGGTGAGTTCCGCGACCGTGATCGACTTGTTGCCGAAAGGCAGTTGCTTGCCGGCCGACTCACCTGCCTGGATCAAAGGTCGAGTTCTTGCTGCGCCGATGGCGGCTGCCCGATACGAACGCCTTCCAGTTCGAGCATGCGAGCCTTCGCGCCCGAGCCTCCTGGCGCTGAAAAGCCGCCGATCGCGCCACCGGCAGCCAGCACGCGGTGGCAAGGGATGAGCAGCGGGATAGGATTTTTTGCCATCGCCTGGCCGACGGCTTGCGCCGCTGCCGGGCCGGCGCCAAGTTCCTTAGCCAACGTGCCGTAGGTGGTGGTGTGGCCCCAACCAACGCGTCGCGCCGCGGCGTAGACCTGCTTGAAGAATTCGTCCTGGTGGTCGAGATCGAGCCGGAAGGCAGAGAAATCCATTGGCTCGCCGTCAAAATAACGCTGCACCGCTGCGATCGCTTCGCTCACTTCCGCCGTGGGTGCGCCGGGTTCTGCGTCCGCTAGCCGCCGACGCAGATTGCGTTCCGTCTCGGCGGCATCTTGCGCCGGCAATTGAAAGCGCGTGATGCCGACGTCATTCCACGCGATCGCGCAGAAACCACCGGCGGTAGCAAACACGAGATAGCGATGTGACTTGATGCCCATGACACCTCCCGCATCAGGCCGCGAAGCTGCCGGCTTCCCTCTTAAGCTTTCTTGGCTTTGATTCGCCAGCGAGAGCGAAGAACCGTAACGCGGCAATCATCGTGATTCGGATGGACGGGCACGTCAAGCAGAGCGCGCGGCAACGTTTCGGTCACGCTGCTAGCGTCGCCGTATAGCTCTTAAGGACGGCTCGAACGAATACGAAGGCGGGGTGTCGCCTCCGTATTCGTGATCAGCGCTCAGCGATTTGCCTTTCCGGACTTTTCAGCATCGTGCTTCGCCTGCACGTTGCCGATCTTCTGCTGCGCCTTGCCGACGCCTTTCTCGATCTTGCCTTCGCCTTGCAGGATCCTGTCGCCGGTGACTTTCCCGACCACGTCCTTGACGGTGCCCTTGATCTGCTTGCCGATGCCCTTGTCTTGATTGGTGTTCATACATGCCTCCAGAGGTACCGGTGTCAACGCGCCGGCGTCCAACTTGTTTCCGTGCGGCGCCGCGGTTGCCGCTATTTAATCTTTGCCTCTCGACACGGGCGCAGCGCTGAAAGTGCTCCACGCGATCAGCGCCAGCAAGGCAACCTGAAGTGGCAGGCGCAAGATCAACACCCAATATGGAATATCAAAGCGCTCGGCATGCTGCAGCATGTAGACGTTTGCCGGGGTGACTGCAATCGTCAGCAGGAACAGCCCCACGCCGGCCAGCCGCCGGGTGCGCTTCGAGAGCAGAGCGACCGCGCCGATGACTTCGAGCACTCCACTCGCGATGACCGCTGCATAGGGCCAAGGAACGTAGGGCGGAACGATGCGCATCTCGGCTTCGGTCGCCGCGAAATGCGCGATACCGCCGATCAGGAACCACAAAAAGACGAAGCCGAGGCATACTCGTTTCACGGCCGCTCCGGCGCACGGCCCCGGTTCGGGACCGCAGCATGTTACACGCTAGCGTGACGACAACGATTCCGATAAATTGAAAGCATGAAATCAGAAGGCACAGATTCAGCTCCCGCTCCCGCAGGAGAAGTGCGACAGCCAGTGCGTCCCGGCGTCGGCGTCAAGGCAGTCAAGCGCAATCGCGCATGAACATCGAGCCTGCAACCTTGGCCGATTTTCACGCGCTGCGCCGGTTGCTGGAAACGCAGGGCCTCCCAACCGAAGATCTGACCGAGGAATCGATGCGCCATTTTCTGGTGCTGCGGCACGCAGGAGAAGTGAACGGCGCCGTCGGCCTGGAGCTGTTCGGTGATGTTGCGCTGTTGCGGTCGCTAGTTGTCGACGAGAAATTTCGCGGCCGCGGCCAGGGAACCGAGCTCACGAAGGCAGCCGAAACGTTGGCGAATCGCCTTGGGGTCAAGGCGTTATATCTGTTGTCGACGTCCGCCGCGCCCTTCTTCAGCTTGCTCGGCTATCGCCGCATCGATCGGGAAGATGCTCCATCGCAGATCAAGGCCACGACGCAGTTCAGCGCGTTGTGTCCGTCCAGCGCTGTTGTGATGGTGAAGTCATGAGCATCAGGCCCCGCGACGTACTGGCCACGGCAGCCCGCGTCAGTGTTCGTGGCGGTGGTGGATGTCGGGATAGTGTTCGTGCGTGTGCGCCAGTTCTTCATGTTGGTGAGAGTGTGTATGCGGCTTACTACCATCCCAGGCGAAGTCGTGATCGTGACGATGATGTTCGTCATGAACATGCGGATGAACGTGAACGATCGGCAAGTGGCGATGCTGGTGGGCGTGGCGCTCCGTCAAATGTAACAGCACACCGGCGGACATCAATGCGCCGCAGATCCACAGTCTGCTTGAGACAGGATCGCCAAACAGCCACAACGCGATCACGGCCCCGACAAAGGGCGCCGTCGAAAAATACGCTCCGGTGCGGGCCGTGCCGAGTCCCCGCAACGCCACAACGAACAGCACCAGGCTCACCCCATAACCTAGCAATCCAAGGAGCAGAGCCGCGCTGACTGCACTCAGTGCCGGGATAGTGGCGCCGAACGTCAATGCGAGTTGCGTGTTGACGCTGCCGGCAATCAGGCCTTTGACGGCCGCGAGGAACACCGCATCGTTCGCCGACACCTTGCGCGTCAGGTTGTTGTCGATTCCCCAGCACAAACAAGCCGCGGCGACCCACACTGCGCCAGCGAAACTTCTGGCCTCTGTGCCAGCCGGCCAAAGCAGCACCACGCCGCCGGCGACGATCAACAGCATGCCGATGACAATGCGCGCTCCGGCGTTTTCCTTGAAGACCATCCAGGCGAGAAGGGCCGTGAAGACGGCCTCCAAATTCAGCAGCAGCGATGCGGTCGCGCCGTCGGTCATGGTCAGGCCCGTCATCAGCAGCACCGGTCCGAGCACACCGCCAACGACGATCGAGCCGCCGAGCCATAGCCACTCCGATGCGGACAGACGAACGCCGCGCCAGCCGCGATCTCGCAGCAATCTGAATATCATCAGACCCAGACCGCTGCCGAGATACAGCAGTCCCGCCATCAATCCAGGCGCCAATTCGCCCAGGAGTTGCTTCGCAAAGGGAGTGGCGGCACCGAACAATGCCGCTGCCGCCAGCGCAGCAATCACCGAGGATCGGCGTACCGACAACGGCAGCATAATTCCCGCCCTATAACGCGTTCAGACAGCATGATAGCTTGACGGTAAGCGAACGTATTGCCGGATTCACAGAAGAGCGAGGGCGAATGGTTACAACGCAGAGCACGACGGAGCGCTTTCGGACCGAGGTCAGCAACGGCAGGATCTCGATCGACGCCGATCCTCCGCAAGACAAGGGCGGTGGCGGCGCAGGGTTTGGTGCACACGAGCTTCTCGAAGCTTCCTTTGCCGCTTGCATGAACATGGCCGTTCGCATGTGTGCCTTGGAGTACGGCATCGCATTGGAAGATGTTCAAACGCAGGTGCAATTGAGTCGTCCGACTGTCGACACGGTTCGGTTCGAATACGGGCTCGAGCTGCGCGGTCGACTGTCCACGCAGCAACGCGCGCTTCTGACAGCGGCGGCGGAAACATGTCCGGTGCGACAGACGTTGTCGAAGCGGTTGGAATTCCAGAGCACGGCGCGGCGCGCAGCCGCGCCTGACGGAAGTGCGCCATGACGCAAGATCGCACACCGCACTGGCAGTCGATTTATCGAACGAAGCAGTCCACCGATGTCAGTTGGTTCAGTCCTCATCTTGCGACTTCGATGGATCTGCTGAAGCAGGCGGGTCTCAATGAGCGTTCCCGCGTGCTCGATGTCGGCGCGGGCGCATCGACGCTGGTGGATGATTTGTTGCGGATGGGCGTACGCAGCATCGCCGCACTCGACCTGTCGGAAGCCGCTTTGCAAGTTGCTCGGCAGCGATTGGGCGAGACGGCATCGCAAGTGCAATGGATAGTCGGAGACATTACGCAGCTTCAGTTGCCCGAAGTCAGCATCGACCTTTGGCATGATCGCGCCGCCCTGCATTTTCTGGTCGATCCGACGGCGGCAGTGTCTTACGTGAGGCTCGCAACGCACGTGTTTGCGGACGGCGGCTACGCCGTCATCGGCTGTTTTGCCGCGGATGGTCCCGAAAGATGCAGCGGCCTGCCCATTGTGCGCCGCGATCCGCAGGATATTGCAGCGCTGTTTGGCCCGTCGTTCGTAATGGTCGACGGCAGGCGCGAAACGCACACGACACCATCCGGCGGCGCGCAACGATTTGCCTACGCACTGCTGCGCAAGCTCAGTCCCGGCGAAGTCTCAGGAAAATAGTGGCGAGCGCTTTCGATCAGACCTTTGTGATCGCTTCGAATCGCCTCTCCACCTCCTGCCAATCCACATTCTTCATGAAGGCGTCGAGATACTTCGCCGCCGCGCTGCCGTAGTCCATGTGATACGAGTGCTCGTACATGTCGAGCACAAGCAGCGGCATGCCGGCGATTGCTCCATGCATATGATCCCAGGCCCATTGATTGCGTAGCTCACGCGTATACCTGTTGTACGTCAGCACGCACCAACCCGAACCGCCCGCCAGCGACAGCGCCGTGCGGCGGAATTCGGCTTCCCATGCATCGTAGCTTCCGTACGCCTTTGCGAGCCCCTGCAGCACATCTCCACCGGGCTTGCCATCGCCGCCGAGATTGTCGAAATAGTGCTCGTGCAGCACGACCGAGCCGACGCGATGCAGTTCTTCGCGCTTCAGGCCGCCGTAGACTATCGGCGGCAATTCGGGATCGCGCATCGCAGCCGCCAGCCGCTCGCCGATCATGTTCAGCGTCTTCACCGAACCGACATAGTTATTCTCCCAATGTGAACGGATGAGCTTCTCAGACAGGCCATTGAGTTTCGCGGGATCGAAGCGCAGTGGCTTCGGTTCGCGGCCCCCTAGCAGCGAACCGCGTACGTCGGTCGATCGAGTAGCCACCGCCTGTGCCGCGCCGATGCCGTAGGCCATTAGTCCCACTGCTCCCGCACCCATCAGAGTCAGCGCCTCACGTCTTGCTTCATCGGTCATCGCAGTCTCCCGTAAGTCAGGTAACATCTTCGCCCAGGTTGAGCACGTCGCTCGTCCACTCGAGCGATGCCGTGCCGCATGCGACGGTTGGATACGTAAGTATTCTTCATGTCTGCCGTCATTTGTCACTTCCAACAGGAACTCTGGCCCAGCAGAAGCCGGTCCGCCCGCGGGTGCAGCTCGCAGTGACAATTCGCAGGCAAGTCCGGAACATCGACTCGGTCACGTCCTGGCAATCCTTGGCATGGATATCCGCCGGTGCGGGAAGTAGACTCCTCGCCATGCTAAGGCGTATGGCAACTCTGGCCGTTGTGCTGTTGAGCCTGTTGGGGGCTGTACCGGCGGTATTGGCATGCGCATTCGTTGCCGAGGAGATGGATTGCTGCCCCGCGCATCAGCCCTGTGCAACGCAATACACCTGTAGCGTTGCTGCGCCGCCGGAGGCTTCGTGCTGCACCCTGCAGCCTGCGGTACAGCCTGCCGTCATGTTGGCCAGCCCCAAAAGCGATCGTTCATTTGCTGCCCCACCATTCCCCGACCACTGGGTGATTTCGTCAGCTGAGATTCCAGGCGTGCGGGCGCCGCCGTTTCCTTCTTCCCTCCCGCCAAGCGCACGCGGCAATCCTGCCGACCAACGGCGCACTTACCTGTTGACCGGTCGACTGCGCTTGTAGCCCACCTCGAACGAGCTGCTTCGTCAGCTTCGTTCTGCGCGTTCCAACAGCCCAGAGCAGCCGCAGTGCTGCCCTGTGTCTGCATGTAGCAATGCGTCTTGAGGTGAGTGTCTTGAAGAACCGATGCCGTCTTTTCTCGCTCGCAATCGCTGCAGCTGTTGCGTGCGTGTGTTCGCCGAAACCTGTACTCGCAGCGGGGCCTGCGGACAACGGGTCAGTGGCAGAAGCTCTTTCGTTAGAGCAGGCAGTTACCGTTGCGCTCGCAAGAGCGCCGCAGACACAAGCACAAGCCGCCGCGATCGAGGCCGCGCAGGCCGAGTCGATTGCCGCGGGTCGGCTCCCCGATCCCGAATTGGTCATGGGCGTCGACAACCTGCCGGCGACTGGCGCGGACGCGTGGTCCTTCGATCGCGACTTCATGACCATGCGCAAGGTGGGCGTCATGCAGGCTTTTCCCAATCAGCGCAAACGTGCCGCGCAGCGCGAGCGCGCAGCCGCGACGGTCGCTGTCGTCCGCAGCCAGGCACGGCAGACGCGTTTGGAGGTGATACAGGGAACCGCAAATGCCTGGGTGGCGTCGCACGCTGCCGAGCTTGTGCTGGAGAGGCTACGCCTGCTTCAGCCCGAAGTGGCGCTTCAGGCCCAAGCGGCACGAACGGCCCTCGCCAGCGGTCGGGGTTCGACGTTGGAGGCACTGACGGCTCAAAGTGAAATCAGTGAACTGGACGACCGGATGCTCGAAGCACAGCGGGCGATCCAGGTCGCACGCGCCGAGTTGCAACGCTGGATCGGCGAGGACGCGCAGCGCACGCTCGCCGCGGCGCCGATCTTCTTGGAACTGCCGCGCGCTCGAGAGACGCTGCTCGCGTCGCTGCATCGGCACGCATCGCTGCTGGCTTTCGATGCGCAAAGAGCGCTGGTGCAAAGCGAGATCGAACTCGCGCGCGCTGAAAAGCGTCCCGACTGGAGCGCCGAACTCGCTTACGCCAAGCGCGGCGCCGTGTTCTCCGACATGGTTTCGCTGGAGTTTCGCGTCGGCCTGCCGCTCTTCGGTGAATATCGGCAGGATCCGCTGATCAGTGCCAGGCGCGCCAATCTGGTCCAACTCGAAGCCGAACGTGAAGCGCAGCTGCGCATGCACGAAGCAGAGGTGATCAGCGCGCTCGCCGAGTGGGACGCAGCAAGCCGGCGCATCCACCTCTATGAAGCCGAACGCCTGCCGCTTGCACGCCAGCGATCGCAGGCAGCCCTCACGAGTTTTCAAGCGGGCCGGACCGACTTGGCGGCGTTGCTCGCCAGCCATGTCGCTGAAATCGAGGTGCAACGCAGTTACGCCGAGCTATTGCGCGAGCTGGGAGAAGCCTGGGTGTTCTTGCGTTATCTCGATGCCGGGCAGGAGTCGCCATGAACATACGCGTGAAGTGGGTTGCCGCGGCAATCGTAGTGGCAGGGATCGCTGGCGTCCTGGGGTATGCGCTCGGACATCGCGGATCGAGTATGTCTGCGGCACAGCGGGGAGATGTTCGGAGCGATGGCGCGCCGGCTGAAAAGGAACGCGCGATACTTTACTGGCACGATCCGATGGTGCCCGGTACGAGATTCGATAAGCCGGGCAAATCGCCGTTCATGGATATGCAGCTCGTGCCGGTGTATGCCGATGTAGTTGGTGGTGGCGACGTTCGCGTTGACGCAAACATCAGGCAGAGCCTCGGCATACGTCTGGGTAAGGTGGAGAAGAAATCACTCTCGCCCAAGCTCGAAGCCGTGGGCAGCGTCACGTTTGACGAGCGGCTGGTGCAGGTCGTTCAGGCGCGAGTAGACGGAAATGTCACACGCCTGTACGTCAGGGCGCCGCTGGAGCGCGTGAGTCGCGGGCAGCCGCTCGCGGAAATTCTCGCTCCCCAGTGGCTCGAAGCACAGCAGGACTACCTGGCGTTGCTCGATGCGCAGTCTGCGGCGACGCAGCTTATCCGCGCTGCGGCGCGCCAACGACTCATCGTCATCGGCGTACCCGAGGCGACGATTCGTGCGCTGGAAACGGATCGCAAGACGAACCCGACGACCACCGTAGTTGCGCCCATCGACGGAGTCATCACGGAGTTGGCAGTGCGGGAAGGTGCTGCGTTCACTGCGGGAGCGCCACTGCTGCGCATCAATGGCCTGGCGACGGTGTGGGTCGACGCGCAGATTCCGGAGAACAAAGTGGGGCTCATTTCGCCCGGTGTAACCGTCGAGGCGCGCGCCAGTGCGTGGCCCGGATCGACGTTCAAAGGTCGCCTGGTCGCATTGCTGCCGCAACTCGATCCCCAGACTCGAACGCTCGCGGCACGCATCGCCATCGACAATCCGCAGCGCACGCTGACGCCCGGCATGTTCGTCGCCGTCACGTTCACCGGGTCAAGCACGACGCCGCAGCTCGTGATTCCGAGTGAAGCCCTGATCGTCACCGGCGAACGTACCGTCGTCATCGTGGCGCGCGACGATGGCGCGTTCGATGTCGCGCAGGTCCAGGTCGGCGCGGAGCAGAATGAGCTGAGTACGATTCTCTCCGGCCTGGAGGAGGGTCAATCGATCGTCCTGTCGGGTCAGTTTCTTATCGACTCGGAGGCCAGCCTCAGATCGACGGTGGCTCGCTTGACGGGGACGCCATGATAGCCGGCCTGATTCATTGGTCGATTCGCAATCGACTGCTCGTCCTGCTGGCAACCGTCTTCGTCTCTGCATGGGGTGTGTGGGCGGTGGTCCGTGCGCCGCTCGATGCCATCCCGGACCTGTCGGACGTGCAGGTCATCCTGCGCACGACCTATCCGGGCCAGGCGCCGCAGATCGTCGAGAATCAGGTCACCTATCCGCTGACGACGACGATGCTGTCGGTGCCGGGAGCGAAGACGGTACGGGGGTTGTCGTTCTTCGGTGACTCGTTCGTCTACATCCTGTTCGAAGACGGCACGGATCCCTATTGGGCGCGCTCGCGGGTGCTGGAATATTTGAACCAGGCACAGTCGCGACTGCCGGCGCAGGCAAAAACGTCGCTGGGACCGGATGCGACCGGGGTGGGCTGGATCTACCAGTACGCACTGGTCGATCGCAGCGGGACGATGGATCTTTCGCAGCTGCGCGCGTTGCAGGATTGGTTCCTGAAGTACGAACTGAAGACCGTACCCAATGTCGCCGAGGTGGCCTCGCTCGGCGGCATGGTCCGGCAGTACCAGGTCGTGCTCGATCCTGACCGGCTGCGCGCGTTCAATATTCCGCACCAGCAGATCGTCAGCGCCATCCAGAACGCGAACCAGGAAGCGGGCGGCTCCGTGCTCGAACTCGGTGAGGCTGAGTATATGGTACGTGCCTCCGGCTACCTGCAATCGCTTGACGACTTCCGCAACATTCCACTGAGCGCCACGGCCCAGGGCGTGACGGTGCGGTTGGGTGACGTTGCGCGTGTGCAGTTGGGACCGGAGATGCGCCGCGGCATCACGGAGCTCAACGGTGAGGGCGAAGTGGCGGGCGGAATCATCGTGATGCGCTCGGGCAAGAACGCGCTTGCGACCATCGCGGCGGTGAAGGCGAAACTCGCGACGCTGCAATCAAGCCTGCCGCGCGGCGTCGAAATCGTACCGACCTACGACCGCTCGCACCTCATCGAGCGGGCGGTGCGCAATTTAAGTGAAAAGCTCATCGAAGAATTCATCGTCGTCGCGTTGGTGTGTGTGATCTTCCTGTTTCACGTGCGTTCCGCATTCGTTGCGATCATCTCGTTGCCGCTTGGCATCCTGATGGCTTTCATAGTGATGCACTACCAGGGCGTGAACGCCAACATCATGTCCCTCGGCGGGATTGCGATTGCGATCGGTGCGATGGTCGACGCCGCGGTCGTGATGGTGGAGAACGCGCACAAGCACGTGGAGCGTTGGCATCACGAGCATCCGGACGAAGCGCTGGCGGGCGAAACGCAGTGGCGATTGATCGGCGCGGCCGCGAGCGAAGTAGGGCCTGCACTGTTCTTCTCGCTGCTGATCATCACGCTGTCGTTCATTCCGATCTTCACACTCGAAGCTCAGGAAGGGCGTCTGTTCGCACCACTCGCCTATACGAAAACCTACGCCATGGCGGCAGCCGCGGGCCTGGCCGTCACCGTCATTCCGGTGCTGATGGGCTATTTCATTCGGGGCCGCATTCCTGCGGAACGCAGCAATCCTGTCAATCGAGCCTTGGTTGCCGCGTACCGTCCATTGCTCGAAGGAGTGCTGAGATTTCCGCAGGCCACGTTGCTGGCGGCGGGCGCAATCGTTCTCGTCACGGCCTGGCCGATGACCCGGCTCGGCGGTGAATTCCTGCCGCCGCTGGATGAGGGCGACTTGCTGTACATGCCTTCCGCGCTGCCCGGGCTCTCGGCCGGAAAAGCATCGCAACTGCTGCAGCAGACTGATCGCCTCATCAAGACCGTTCCGGAAGTCGCCACTGTGTTGGGAAAAGCGGGGCGCGCCGAGACTGCGACCGACCCGGCGCCGCTGGAGATGTTCGAAACGATGATCCAGTTCAAGCCGCGCGATCAATGGCGCGCCGGGATGACGATGGACAAGCTCGTCGACGAACTCGACCAACGCGTACGCGTGCCGGGCCTCGCCAACATCTGGATACCGCCGATCCGCAATCGCATCGATATGCTCGCGACCGGTATCAAGAGTCCGGTGGGCGTCAAGGTTGCCGGTTCGAACCTCAAGGAAGTCGACCGTATCGCGGCGCAAATCGAGGGCGTCGTCAAAGCAGTACCCGGAGTCACCTCCGCATTGGCGGAACGCCTCACGGGCGGGCGTTACATCGATGTGAAAATCGATCGGCAGGCGGCCGCGCGCTTCGGCCTCAATATCGCCGATGTGCAAAGCGTTGTCGCAACCGCGATCGGCGGCGTGACGATCGGCGAGACCGTGGAGGGCCTGCAGCGCTTTGCGATCAATGTGCGCTATCCGCGGGAGCTGCGTGATTCGCTGGCAAAACTGCGCTCGTTGCCGGTGCTCACGGAGCGCGGTGCGCAGATACAGCTCGACGCTGTGGCCGACCTGTCGATCGTCGACGGCCCGCCGATGCTCAGGAGCGAAAACGCACGCCTTTCCGGCTGGGTGTACGTCGACATCCGTGGCCGCGACCTGCGCTCGGCCGTGCTCGACATGCAGCGCGCCGTTGCGCGACAGATCGAATTGCCGGCGGGCTATTCGATTTCCTGGTCAGGACAATTCGAGTACCTGGAACGCGCCACCGCACGACTCAAGATCGTCGTGCCGGCGACGCTGCTGATTGTCTTCTTGCTGCTGTACCTGATCTTCGGCAGTTTCGGCGAAGCGGCGCTGATCATGGCCACTCTGCCGTTCGCGCTGGCGGGTGGGATCTGGCTGCTCTGGGCGCTCGGACACCACGTTTCGGTCGCAAGTGCCGTGGGCTTCATCGCCCTGGCCGGTGTCGCCGCCGAGTTTGGCGTCATCATGCTGTTGTATCTCAAGCACGCCTGGGACGCGCGAGTGGCGCGGGGACAAACGACGCCGGATGACCTCATCGACGCCATCCGCGAGGGAGCGGTGCTGCGTGTGCGTCCGAAGGCAATGACGGTGTCGGTCATCATTGCGGGCCTGATACCTATTCTGGTCGGCAGCGGCACGGGTTCCGAGGTGATGCAGCGAATTGCAGCGCCAATGGTCGGCGGCATGGTGACTGCGCCATTGCTGTCGATGCTTGTCGTACCTGCGGCGTATCTTCTCATGCGCCGACGCGCGACTCGCGCAGGTTCGTCCCGCCCGACGACGGATTCCACGACGCATTGAGAGCCGCGTCGATGTCGCAAATTCAGGGAGCTGCGATTTCCTCCGCGGCTACCGATTTCGATTTGCTGTCGCTGCCGCTGACCCGCTTCTGTATGGTTTTGCCGAGCTTCTGTCCCGGAATCTCGATGGCCTTATAAGTCGCGAAGGCTATCGTGTAAGAGACAGCCGCCACGATTCCGGCGACGATCAGGAACCGCTCTATTGGAGTAATGCTGTGGCCCCATCGGGCGATCGCCCACGAGGCGACAACATGCAATACCAGCAAGTGCCACAGATAAACCCCGAAAGAAAGTTCGCCGAGCCAATGAAAGGGCCGGCTTCCCAGGAGTTTCGAAGCAAAACCGATGCCCCGTACGTGCTGCAGATGCACGACGACGAAGAAGACCAGCACGAATAGTGCACGCATGATCATGTGCAGCACATCCGCATGGACGCCGATTGGAATAGCGGCCAGGAGCACAGCTGCGCCAATCTGCAGCCATAGACGAGTGCGGTCTTCACGCGTGTCAGCCGCAATCAGCATGCCGCACAAGAACAGGTGCATCTTGAGTGGCAGGAACGACGGCATCGGGAAGTGCACGCCGGCGTATCCAGTCAGGAAGACGATGGCGATGCTGGCGCAGACGATCAGCAGCACGGTCAACAGCCAGTCGATCTTGCGCGCCAGCAGCATGAGGAACGGAAAGACGGCGTAGAACTGCATCTCCAGTCCCAGGCTCCAATCCGGCAACGGCGTCCGAAAAGCGTACGAAGGCAGCAGCCCGAAAACAAAGGTGAGATGCAGCAGGACGTTCGTGAAGCTCGCGTCCAAATATCTTTCGGGCAGCTGCAGCTTGTGATCGAGAAACGTGTCGATCGCGACTCGATCGCTGTAGATCATCGGCCCCAGGATCAACGCGACCAAAAGCGCAGCGTAGAACAGCGGAGCGATCCGGAAGAATCGCCGCGTCCAGAAGGCGGCCCACGTGCCCAGGCGGTCCCAATCTTCAAAACCCCGCCGCAACTGGTACTGAAGAACCATCAGGAAACCCGAGAGCATGATGAACAGATCCACGCCGAGGTCCGGCTGAGCAATCACCGGAACCTTCAATCCGCTCAGCATCATGCTATGGCCGATCAGAACCCAAAGCGCCGCAATGCCGCGCAGCCCGTCCAAACACTCTACTCGTTTCAAGCTGGGCCTTCCTTTCGGACTATGACGCGGCGATGTGCATGATCTGGGTCATTGGAAAACTCAGACTTGCTGCGGATGAAGCAATTCACGTGCCATGGTCGACGTGCTGGCCTGAGACCGATCGGTCATTTGCGATGAGGTGTTGGATCGACCGTTGGACGTAACGCGTGTTTTTCCGTCCTGGTTCCCGCCGGGCTCCAACGGGTTCGTCTTCTACCTGGCAGTGTTGCTCTTGCCTCAATGCGCTGCTTGAAGCTGCCAGCTCCGATGCACCCCGAGCACGGGCAGATCCTCGGTGATAGGCGGGCCCTGCGGAATCCGCATCCGGTTGTTGAGCATCTCGAGCACCCAGCCGTGGCTCGAGATGAATGTGTCGCGGTCCCCAAGGACCATCTGGCACTCGTCGAAGCGACTCACCGCACTAAGGGTGAGCGTCGTGCCCATGCGCGAGCTTGATTTTGGGTAATGCCGCCGCACCGCCAGCACCCACGCCGACATTCGCCGCCGCGCTCATGTCGATGATCTTTTCGACATTGGCGGCGACTTCTTCGGGCGTCAGGTTGTCGCTGGTATAGCCTTGGTTCTGCATTATCGCCATGCGGAGCACTTGGCCGCCGCCGCAGACCAGCATCACGCCGTTTAGCACGCATGTTACGTGCGAAAGATATATCACCGCCGGCGTCGCCAATTCAGGCGGGAATTTCGCCATCGAATTCTTGAAGGCTTCGACCGGCTTCTCATAGACGCGAGCGAGCACTTCCGGCGCCGACATGCGCGTCGAGATGCGCGGCGAAAAGCCATTCACGGCGATTCCGTACTTTGGAGCCTCGGAGGCGAGCGCGAGCGTAAAGCCAATCACGCCGCCCTTGGCGCCGCCATAAGCGGTCATTTTGTCATGGATGCCGAGCGGACCTTCGGAGGCGGTGTTGATGATCCGACCATAGCCCGCCTTGGCGAAATGCGGCCACGCGGCTTTCGTCATGTAGACGGTCCCGAGATAATTTACGTCGACCATGCGCCGGAAATCTTCCGCTTTGTGGACATCGAACATTTCCGGCCCGTTGATACCGGCATTGTTGATGAGGATGTCCAACCCGCCAAAAGTATCGAGCGCGGCCTCGACAATCATGGCGGCGCCTTTCTCCTCGGCCACCGATTCAAAAACCGCAACGGCTGCACCGCCCGCCGCTTTGATCTCGCTGACGACCTCATCCGCCGGCGCATTCGATCCGCCACTGCCGTCAATCGCTACACCGCGATCGGCAACGACCACTTTCGCGCCGCGCGCGGCGAGCGCCAAGGCATGCGCGCGGCCAACACCTCGCCCGGCACCCGTGACGATCGCGACCTTTCCGTCAAACCGTAAATTGCTCACTTTTCCCCCTTATTCTCAAACAATGCGTGTGCTTAGTTCCCCGCCATCCAAGTTAACGCAGCCGATCTTGTTTGTGTCAACTGTTTTATTTTAGCTCTTTCATATCAATCACGGCAGGGAGTACACTGCCTTTGTTTTGATGTGGCAGAAGCTGGAGATCGAATGCATGGCTGCGGCAAGGCTAAGGCGAGTAGAGCTTTTGGTGGAAAGGCCATCTACCAAAGCGCACCTGATTGACGTCGGCGAAGAATTATTCGGGCTCTACGGTCTGGACGGCATCTCCCTTCGCGAGATTGCCGCATCCGCGGGCCAAGCCAACGTCAATGTCGTGCAATATCATTTCGGGGACAAGCTTGGCTTGATCCGCGCGATACTTGAGGATCGCATTTTGCAGCTAGAGCGGATCCGGCGCGAAATGCTTGAGGGCTTGGCAGCGGCAGGACATCAGCGCAATCGCCGCGCGCTCTTGGCTGCGATACTGTTGCCCGCACTTAACTTCCAAAATGCCCGCAGCGGACACGTCTTCTGCCGTTTCCTGCTGCAATGCTACATACATCCAGATTCCGGATACGACGATGTCGGCGGGCGACACGATGCGCTGCGTAGGCAGAAAAAAAGAAAGAAGGGCGATGCGCAACTCGCCATCGTCCAAATTGTGGAGCTCCTGCAGGAATCCTTCGCGGAAATTCCCCCAACCGTGCTATTGCGCCGCCTGAAGGCCGTGCACTTGATGTTCATGGCGTGCGTAGTGGAATTCGACAATGCGCGTAAGGCAGGCAAACGCCACAAGGAGTTCGACCCCGAGCCGATACTGGATATGGCCGTCGGCGCTTTGTCCGCGCCTTCTTGATTGAGAATTCTCACCAGAGCATTTTTGCGGGCAGCACATGGGAAGGACCAAAAGTCTTGACATTCCGGCGCCGCACTTTTTACTTTTGATCGAGCCGGCGGCTCCACAAACAGGAATATGAGGAGAAAACACATGGGTAGCGAACTACGCTGGGATCCTTACGACGTCGACATATTCGCCAATCCATATCCATATTTGCGCCGGCTGCGCGAAGAGGCGCCCGTCTATTACAACGAACAATACGATTTCTACGCGGTGAGCCGGTTCGAAGACGTTGAGAGGTGCCTCTCGAACCGCGATATCTTTCTGTCGCGCTTTGGCGTGGTTCTCGAACATGTCAAACGCCGACAAAGCTTCCCGTTGCCGTTTTTCATCTTTCAAGATCCGCCGATCCATACCGCTTATCGCGGCCTCGTCACCCGCATCTTCACGCCCGCGAAGATGAATGCGCTGCAGGGGCAAATTCGCGCTTACTGCGCCAACGCGCTCGACCCGCTGATCGGAACCGGCAAATTTGATTTTGTGCGCGATCTCGGCGCGGAAATGCCTATGCGCGTAATCGGCATGCTGCTCGGCATTCCCGAGCCTGAACTGAAGACGGTGCAAAAAGGCGTCGCCAGCGAGAAAAAACGCATCAAGCCCGGCCAACCCCAGCCCCCACCGCAATATGGCTCTTTTACCGAGAGCTTGAGCGATTACGTCGATTGGCGCATCAAGAACCCATCCGACGATCTCACCACCACGCTGATCAACGCCGAATTTGTCGACGAGCGCGGCGTCAAACGGAAATTGATGCGCGAAGAGGTGATTGCGTACTGCAATCTGTTCGCCGGCGCTGGCAACGAAAGCACCAATGGCCTCATAGGCTGGACCGGGAAAGTGCTCGGCGAGCATCCCGATCAGCGCCGCCAAATTTATGAGAACCGCGCCTTGATCCCGCAGGCAATCGAAGAGGTGCTGCGCTATGAACCACCCGGCGGCGTTTGCGTCGCCCGCTTCGTGGCTGAAGATATAGAGCTACATGGTGTCAAAATACCAAAGGGAAGTTCGCTCGCCTGCCTCAACGGCTCAGCCAATCGCGACGACCGTCGCTTTGTCGAGGGCGACAAATTCAACATTCATCGCGAACGCCTTTCGCATCTCAGTTTCGGCGTTGGCTTTCATGCGTGTGTCGGCAACGCCCTGGCGCGCGTAGAGGCGCGCATTGCACTGGACGAGATCCTCAATCGCTTTCCAGAATGGGAACTCGATATGTCGAGCGCCTCGATGCTCCCAAGTACAACAACGCGTGGTTGGAACTCGGTACCGACCTTCACACAGTCGGCTTAGCATCTCGGCACCTGTATCTGAGGTGTCGAGCCGACTCGGCGTATCCGGCGTTGGGCTTGCGAAGCTGTGCCGGCGCGCCGCCATACCGCTGCCTGGGCGCGGCTATTGGGCTCGGGTTGACGCAGGCCAAAGAATCAACCGTACACCGCTGCCGTCGCCACCGGCATGGTTGCCAGACCTGTTAAGAATTCGAGGGGCGAAGCCCGTGCAATAACTCGGCGGGGCTTACCACGCCGCCGGAACGTGAGAGGGGTACGTTTGTGTAGAATCATGTGTGAGGTATTACACATGGCTACCAATCTCTCGATAGATCCAGCACTTGTCGATCAAGCGCTGAAGGTCAGTGGCGAACGCACCAAGGCGGCGGCTGTAACAATGGCACTGCAGGAATTCATTGCGCGGCGTTGTCAGAAGCGCGTCCTTGATCTGATGGGGAAGCTGGAATGGGATGCCGGATTTGACTACAAGAAAGAACGGTCACAGCGTTGAGCCTGTTTGTTGGCACGAGTGTTTGGGTCGCTCGGGCTGCGTCGCGATCGCGCGGAAGGCATTCCTCAGGTGATCGCGCTTGCAAGGGTTTTGGAAACTGGCGAGCGCGTGGTAACGACTGGCCTCGTACTTCAAGCATTGTTACAGGGATTTTCCGGAGCCAAAGCACAAGATCAGATCGTCGATCGCTTCTCTGCGCTACCGTTGCTCGTTCCTGATCGTGAAGATCACGTTGCCGCAGCTGCGTTGCGAAACTTGTGTCGTAGGCACCATCGATGCTCTTCTAGCGCAGATCTGTGTGCGTCATGAATTGATTCTGTTGGCGACAGACCAGGACTTTACTCATCTGGCCAAGCATTGCACGCTGCGTCTTTGGGTTGGACAGGCGGAGGGGGCGTCTCGTGCGTCGTGGAGTTGTTATGGCTCTCTGTTTAAGCACGCGGGGTTAACAACTACGTCGAGCCGCCATTGTCAGCGAGCGAGTCGCTCATTGCCTTCTGCGACGCCACCTACGAATTCGCGCGATTAGCCATTTAGAAGCCACGGAAAATTACGCGCTCACGACACGGGATTTCATCAGCGAAAAACACGTTGACGCAACGAAAGCACACGCGTAATTTCATCGACGCTAAATAGCGACGACAGTTCGCGATGATGCAAAGGAGTGCGAGCAATGTCAGTTCACCATCGCAGAAACCAGGATCGTTGCGTCGCTCGCCGGCTGAATTCCGCTTGGCTCGCCTGCCTCCTTCTCCTCGTCAGCTTCACCGCCGATTCACTCGCCGCGAACGGACAATGTCGTTGGGAGGGTGGCGCCGGCGATCCCAACTATCCATCCTGCCGCAACGAGGACTGCTTAGGGAATGGCGGTTTGCTCCGCTGCAGCAACCCAAAAGTCGCACCCCCCCGTAAAAATCACGGATGCCCAGGCGGGGGCCGGCGGTTGGATGTACGGCGTGTGCGATGAGCACCCGCCCCACAATGCCTGGCTTGCGCGATGGTGCGCTGCTGCCGGAGGCACATGGAACGGTCCATCGCTCCAATGCGAAAATCTATCGCCATCCGAATTCCCCACTAGCAACATGCTGGTCACCAACGGCGAGTCGAATGCCGTCAAGAAGTCGGACGACTTTTCGGTTCATCGACGATTCTTGCTGATGTATGTGCAGGACGGCCTTGCGGCCAATGGGCCCCGTTGTGGCCACGGCCTCCGGGCCGCCGCAGCGAGATTCTGTGAACGGCAGGACAAATGTAGAGAGACGAAAGGAACAGCAGAATGTTGGGGACTGACACGGAATCGAAATCAGGGGAGCACTCTCACGACATGAGCAGACATCCGCAGAAGGGCAGTAGGCGCAACGCCCACCGGTTTGTGGCGATTGCCGCCTTAGTGATTACTCTTCTTGCGATCACGATGCCGGCAACTGTCGTCGCGCAAACGTGCATCGAGGACGGGGGCACCGCGCAGTGCACCGGGCCCGAGGTCGGACAATACATGTACCACGCTGGCTCTAGCTCGTGGAATCCGTTCAATAACCAGCCGGTTCAAAGTGAAGCGGTCGGTGCTGCCGGGCTGCTGAATTACGCATTCAATCCCCACAATGCCTGTGATGCACACATCGAAAATCCAGCGTGGCTTTCGACCGAAGGATTGGTGGGCTATGGGAATCGCACCGCGGGAAATGTAGCCTCATCGTATTACGGGAGTGATACGGGGGACTACATTGAGCAGCAGTGGTACCTGAGCGTAGAGAGTAAGCAATGGAAGCTTACGGTTCGAGTCAAGGGGACACAATCCACGACAACAAACCCTCCCTGCGGCATGTATTTTTGGTCCGGCAATCTCGGGATCACGAGACAACGTTCGGTGAACTGCCCTTACGGGTTCTCTGCCAACACCAACTCCCCCCTCTGGGCCTACTGCGTGCGCCAGACACCGCTGACCATCGATCCACCGAAAAGTCTTGGGCGGTGCAAAGATTGCGACCTCACTGCTGGCAATCCTATTAACGTTGCCACTGGCAACAAGTATCAGGAAGAACTCGACTATCGAGGCTCCGGACCTTTTGCCCTTGAATACGTTCGTCGGTACAACAGCCTTGCCTACGACACCGTTTACTACGGGCCGGATTACTTCACGAACTCTCCTATGTGGCGGGGTACCTATGATCGCGCTGTGTTGTTCAGCGACCATCCCAGATTCCCCATCGTCCGTGTTCACCGCCCCGACGGCCGCGTCTTACAGTTCAAACAGAGCGGCACTCAGTGGGTTGCGGATGCCGACATCGTCGAGCGACTGGGCAGGCTTGTCGATACGTCGGGCGAGCCAACCGGTTGGACGCTTGCCACGGCTGACGACGAGCTGGAAACCTACGATGTCAGTGGCCGATTGCTGTCGATTCGCAATCGTTCTGGAATAGTACACACGCTGACATACGATACTGGCGGTCGCTTGATAGCGGTGACGCATAGTTTTGGGCAACAGCTCGCATTTACCTATAACGCAAACATGCAGCTCGCAACCGTCACAGTTCCTGATGGCGGCGTAATTTCGTATGCATATGGCAACTACCAGAATTTGACATCGGTCACGTACCCTGATGGCAAAGTAAGAACGTACCATTACGAGAACGGTTCGGCACCCCGTGGATTAACTGGCATTACGGATGAAAGTGCTGTTCGTTTCGCGACGGTTTCCTACGCAGGCTCTGGAGTAAACACCAAAGCAACCTTGACGACCCATGCAGGTGGAGCGAATCAATACACCGTCGCCTATACGTCCGCCACGCGCAGCACCGTAACTGACCCGCGCGGTACGGTACGCACAATCGACTACACGCCGATCGGGAAATCACCCCGTGCTACTGCGATCAGCCAGAGTTGCAATGGGTGCGGCAGCGGCACGAAATCAAAGACGTTCGACGCCAACGGAAACGTGGCTACGCGAACTGACTTCAACAACAATCAGACCAATTATTCCCACGATTTGGCGAGGAACCTTGAGGCCTTGCGCACCGAGGCTTATGGAACCCCAAAGGCACGCACCATCACAACGCAGTGGCACTCAATCTATCGCCTGCCTTTGCAGATAGACGAACCGGGAAAGCGCACGACGCTCACGTACGATCCCAGCGGCAATGTGCTGACAAAAACGGTTCTGGATACGACGAGCAGCGAGTCACGCACCTGGACCTACACGTACGACAGCGTCGGCCAAGTGCTCACCGCCGATGGCCCGCGAACGGACGTCTCGGATGTGACGACGTACACGTATTACAGCTGCACCACCGGCTATCAGTGCGGTCAGCTCAACACGATCACGAACGCGCTCGGCCACGTCACGACTTACAATACCTATAACGCCCACGGCCAACCGCTGACGATCACCGACCCGAATGGCGTGGTGACGACGCTCACCTACGATCTGCGCCAGCGCCTGACCTCGCGCACCGTAGGCATAGAGCAGACGACGTTTGAGTACTGGCCGACCGGACTGCTGAATAAAGCCACACTGCCGGATGGCAGTTACCTTCAATACACGTATGACGCCGCGCACCGCCTGACCGGCATCAACGATGCCGACAACAATCACATCGCCTACACGCTCGATGCGATGGGCAATCGCACCACCGAATCGACGCTCGACCCGTCCAACGCGCTCATGCAAACCCGCACGCGGATGTTCAACACGCTCAATCAGCTGTGGAAGGAAATCGGTGCGGCGGGTACGCCGGCGGTGACGACGCAGTTCAGCTACGACAACAACGGCAATCAGACCTCGATCAATGCGCCGCTGAGTCGCACTACTGGGCAGACCTACGACGAACTCAACCGCCTCACCACTGTGACCGATCCAGGCTCGGGCGTGACCACCTACGGCTATAACGCGCTGGATCAATTGATTTCGGTCACCGACCCCCGCAGCAAGGTCACCAGCTATACGTACAACGCCCTTGGGGATCTTACCCAGCAAGCCAGTCCCGACACGGCAACGACGCTGCACACCTACGACGATGCCGGCAACCTCAAGACAACAACCGACGCCCGCAACAAGACCGGCACTTACAGTTACGACGCGCTGAACCGAATCACGGGGATCGTCTATCCGGATCAGACGATCAGCTATGTCTACGACAGCGGCACGAACCAGGCAGGCCGCCTGACACAGCTCACGGACGGCTCGGGCTCGATCGCGTGGATGTACGATGCGCTGGGCCGCGCCACGCTGCGCCAGCAAACGACGGGGAGCGTGTCAAAATCGGTAGGCTACAGCTACAACAGCGCCGGCCAGCTGGTAACGCTGACCCTTCCCTCCGGTAATGCCATCGGCTACGGCTACGCAAACGGCAAGATCACAAGCCTCACGCTCAATGGCAGCACGACGTTGCTGTCCAATGTGCTCTACCTGCCGTTCGGTCCGACCCAAGGCTGGACCTGGGGCAATGCCACGCTGGCCGTCCGGGAATACGACACCGACGGCAAGGTCACGGACGTCGATAGCGCGGGGTTGCGCAGCTACGCATATGACGACGCATTCCGTATCACCGGCATCGCGGATGCGACCGATGCGAATCTCAGCCAAGCGTACAGCTACGATCTGCTGGATCGTCTCACGGGCGCCACCGGCACGGGGCTCAGTCAATCCTGGGCCTACGACGCCAACGGCAATCGTGCGACACAGGGCGGCAGCACCGCGTCCACGTACACGATCGCCACCGCGAGCAACCGGATCACGTCGATCAGCGGTGCACTCACGCGCACCTATGGCTACGACTCCGCCGGAAACACGACGAGCGATGGCACCGCGACCTACACCTACGACGACGCCGGGCGAATGGTCTCCGCGACCAAGGCAGGCGTCACGGCAACCTACACGCTGAACGCGCTCGGCCAGCGAGTGCGCAAGACGATTGGCGCAGCGAATACGTACTTCGTCTACGACGAAGCAGGACATCAGCTCGGGGAATACGACAACGCGGGAGTGCTAATCCAGGAGACCGTCTGGTTCGGCGATATCCCCGTCGCGACACTAAGGCCGAACGGCAGCGGCGGCGTGAACATGTTCTACGTCCACACGGATCATTTGAACACGCCGAAGAAGATCACCCGGCCAAGCGACAACGCCATCGTGTGGAGATGGGATGCGGATCCGTTCGGCACTTCGTCAGCCAATCAGAATCCGTCGGGGCTCGGCGTATTTGTTTATAGCTTGAGGTTTCCGGGGCAGTACGCGGATGCGGAGACGGGGCTGCATTACAACTACTTCAGGGACTATGATCCGGCGACGGGAAGGTATGTGCAATCCGATCCGATCGGGCTTAGAGGTGGCGTGAATACATACGGCTACGTCAACGCCGATCCAGTTTCGGCTACCGACCCGCTCGGATTGTTAGTCAGGGGGCGCGGATGCACGAATCAGGGGTGGGCGGAAATACAGGCGGCAGAGAAGAAAATTCGTAGCCATCTGGAAAAATCGTGCGAATGCACTCCGGATTCTGCTGGAGGATGTATCCCCTGCAATCTTAGATCGAGGCTAAAGAACGCCCTCGATACTTCGCAGGTGAACTGCTCAATGGGAAATGACTGCGCGAGGGGCGATATCGGTGGAACGAGCCTCCGCATCATGCCGGGTGGATTCACCGACTTGAGATACTGTGGTTGCTTGGCGCTAACCCTTTATCATGAGCTTCTTCACAATATCGGCTTTGATGATTTTGATGTCGGGCCAAAAGAAAGAGTATGCATTGGGCCTTTGTGTGACCGAAATGGAGCTGGCCCTCCTCGTCGGAGATAGCCGGCAATCGAGGAGGATTTAATGGCTCGCAATGGAAACAAGCAAAGCAAGCATCTTGCGGAATGCAGATTCCTTATCAGCACATTGGCACTACCAGGGGCAACATCACTGATCTGGTGCTCGAGAATCACCCTGTTGGTACTCGCAATCGTACTGCTTGGCGCGTGTAGTAGCGCGACGCCAGATGCGCTTGCGCAGACGGTGCTCAAGCAGCAGCTCGCTGATATCGACGCCAGTTTTGTTCTCTGTATCGCTGTTGATTCAAAGGACCCTGATTCCGTTCTACTGGCCTCTCTTCATGAACCGGATAGGGTCATCGTGCCGGCGTCCGAGTGCGTTTGGGTGATGGGTGCTGAGGGAAGTTATCATCAGCCCTCGGGGAAAAAAGCGATGCTTGTAAATGTCGCAGCAGATCGTTCTCGCGGAGAAGTCCAATACGAAGCGCGATACCACGGCAAATGGGCAACCTATCGCACGCTCAAAGTGAGTGAGGAGCAAGGTCACTGGAGAGTTATTGAGGTTTTGAAAGATGAACGTGCTTAGCCCTTAGTGGCGATCTGGTGTACTCGACGGACCGTACTCGAGCGGACTACGGTGCCGGGTCGCGGGTATCACGGGTATGGTGTGGCGGGTAATGGCGCAACAGGCACTCACGCAACGCAGACTCACTGCGATTAAGAGCGCGCGCCACTTCACAGATACTTGCGACGCGTTGCTGGAGTGCTTGGTGCGCAATCCATGCACGCAACCGCGTTAGATGCCGTTGTCGCCCGGATGAGAGCAGGTCGTCAATGTCCACCGCGAATGTCAGGCATGCTTCGTCTATGACCTGTTGAAGCGTATTGCGCGAACGGGGTTGCCAAGGCGTCTTCAGCAGGTGAGCCAGAAATCGATCGCCGCCGAGCACGCGCGAGTCCTTTGAGTTGACCTCGTGCAGCGGCGAGGGCTTATTCGACTCCATGTCGCCTTCGACGAAGCGACGATATGCATCAATGGCTCGCGCGCAGTCCGTATGTAACATGCTCAGTGCGAAATCGGTCGTGACCCAGCATTCCTTGCGGGTGCCGAGATAGACGTGATGACTGGACCAAGGGTAGTCCATCGCACGGTTCACTATGCCAGCACGTACCGGGTTCAGATGAATGTATCGAAGCAGTTCCAGCAGATACGCATCCGCGTCCACCAGCACGGCATGGTAGCGCCGCTCAAACAGATGTCCCGTGGTTGATAGCTGTGCCTGAACGGTGCGTGCGTAGCGGCTGGCGATGCGCAGCATGATGCGTCCGAGCGGGATATCACCTACTTGGATGAGCATGTGGACGTGGTTGCTCATCCAGCAGTAGGCATGTAGGCGAGCGGTGAAACGATCGATAACGGCTGCCACGATTTCGTTGAGCAGCTGCCGATGCTGAGCAGTGAAAAAGATATTCTGTCGGTGGTTGCCCCGCAGCGTGACGTGGTAGAAGGCGCCAGGAGCATGTAGTCGTGGTTGTCGCGGCATCCGTGCCTCGCTTCCAGATCAGGGGGCTGCAAGAAGCGTAGCTCGATGGGCCGAAACCAACGGGCGAATATTTGGCCGATTTAGCGAGAAACCCGTGATACCCGCGACTCGGCACCGAAGACGCTCCAAGACGCAACCTGATCGACATCAAGACCAGGCCACGGCATCCAGAATCCAACGGTATCGTTGAACGCTTCAACGGCACAGTGCGTGACGAGAGCGACAACGACTACGGCAACAACTATCTGCAAGCCGAGGCAATCATTGCCAAGCTCATGCATCACTACAACGAGGAACGATTGCACGCGGCGTTGGGCTACATGGCGCCGGCGATCTGGCATCGTGGGCAACCGAATGAAGTTCGAGACGAGCGTGCGCGGCGAATAGCTGCGGCCCGTGCGCATCGTAGAATGACCAACCAGCAGCGATTCACCGAGGCCGCCTGGCAGTGAAAGTCTCCTTTCCTAGCTCAACCGTTTTGTCCAAGTTGACGCGAAGCGCGACATTGGGGCGATGTACCGGGTTTGAAGGATTGGGCGTTCGTTACTTCTGCGCCCCAACCCGGCGCAGTGCCTCAGCCGGCGTGATGATCGGACCAGAGCGATTTTGGTGCCGGGCTTGCCCTATTTGCCATTCGAGCGTGACAAGTTTGCAAATGGCCAATAGAGCAAGCTCGGCACGAGCGGCTCCGCTCAGGACGGTGCGAAGCATCGAATCACGTTGGCTTACGGCTTCCTCGCAACGACTTTACCGTTCTCGATCACGTAGACAGGCGTGCCGTACATGCGCGCCGTCTTGCGCGCATCGCGCGACGCGCGTCGAAGCGCCTGGCCGACAGTCTTGGCGAAATCATCGGTTTTCTTTTTTCGCTGCGCGGGGGTCATGGCCCTTTCTCCAGAAGTTGCGGGATGCCCGAGGAATTGTCATACACCGTCCACCTATCGGCCAAGAGCCGAAAAGTCTCCGAGAAATTCCGCCAGCTGCGGTCGAAGCGACGGCGTACGTCGGCGGCCGGAACATCATGGCCCCCTTGCTTGACTCGGGTCGCAACTCGCTGCAATGCCAGTTCCGCCGAGCCCAATTTCAGATAGACGATCTCGATAACGTAACCGCGCTCTTTGATCGCCTGAAGACGCTGCGAATATCCAAGGCCGCTCAGTGTACTTTCAAAAGCAAAATCTGCCTGCGCATGAGCCAGCCGATCGATTTCGGCTAGGACCAGGCGGCCAGCGGCCACCGCGGCGAGGCGAGGATCCAAAGGCGATAAGCCGCCTGCTATCAAATCCGCGTTGATGAAGTGGACGACATTGGCGTCCTGCGCGAGATATGTGCGCGCAAAGGTCGTCTTGCCAGCCCCATTGGGACCGGCAATGACGATGCAACGTGGATGCGCTTTGCGGCGACCTCTCTTCGGGCCAGGGCGCTTCGCCAGCTTCCTCACACATGCGCTCCAGTCGTCGTCGCAATCAACCGGCGGTCAATATATAGACCAGTGCCAGCAAATTGCCAACGAAATATGGTGCGGCCGGAGAGATTCGAACTCCCGACCCTCTGGTTCGAAGCCAGATGCTCTATCCAACTGAGCTACGGCCGCACGCGGGGCGCGCATTGTACTGCGTTCCGGGAGAAGTGTCCGCATGTGTCCGCTGTCTGTCCGGCCAAGCTGGGCGGACAGATTCGCCGCCCCTGTATTCCGCCGCCGCGGGCTGAATTTCCGCTGGAAAATAGCTCTTTTCGGCGGACGGGGCGGCTGGCACAGCCCGTGCAATATCCAACCGCAAGCATCTTGGCGGCGGTTGGATGGACACTCAAATGCACATGGCAGCTTCTTCGGGCGACGGCAAGGTAACTCCGATCCGCGATACGTCGGCGCAGGATCGTCCCATCGATCCGCAGCCGCAGATTCAGCGGCGCCGGTACAAAATGATCGCCCTTGGGAGTGCGGGCGCGCTGGTGCTCCTGATCGTTGTTCTGCTGGTGCGCAGCTGGTTGAGTGCGGAAGTGTCGGTGCCGCTGGAGCGCGTGCGCATTGCCGAGGTGACGCGCGGCGATTTTGTTCGCGATGTTTCGGCGCAGGGCACGGTCGTGGCGGCGGTGAGTCCGACGTTGTTCGCGGCGGCGCCGGGGACGGTGCACTTTCTTGTCCAGGCGGGCGACTCGGTGAAGAAGGAGCAGCCGCTGGCGAGCGTCGACAGTCCTGAGCTTCGCAACGAATTGCAGCGCGAGCAGGCGACGTTCGCGGGCATGGAACTCGCCGTGCAGCGGCAGAGCATCGACACGCGGCGGCAGATGCTCGGCAATCAGCAGACCATCGATCTTGCCAACGTGAACATTCAGGCGGCGAACCGCGAACAGCATCGTGCCGAGGATTCGTGGAGCAAGCATCTCATCAGTGAGCGTGACTATGAGAAGGCGCGCGACGATGCGGCCGCGGCTGCGGTGAATCACAAGCATTCGGTCGAGACCGCGCAGCTCCAGAAGGAGAGCCTGGAGTTCGAGTTGCGCGCGAAGCGATTGGAGCGCGATCGCCAACGCCTCGTCGTGCAGGATCTCGAACGGCGCGTGGCCGGATTGCAGGTCAAGTCGCCGGTGGATGGCATCGTTGGAACGTTAGCAGTGAATGAACGTGCGTCGATAGCACGCGATGCGGCGCTGCTGAGCGTCGTCGATCTCAGCGGCTTCGAGATCGAGGTGCAGGTGCCGGAAAGCTACGCGGACGATCTCGGCCTGGGCATGGAGGCCGAAGTGACTTACGGGGCGAAGAGGTACGTCGCGAAGGTCAGCGCCGTGTCGCCGGAAGTGAAGCAGGGCCAGGTCACGGGCCGCCTGCGTTTCTCAGGCGACGTTCCGCAAGGCCTGCGGCAGAATCAGCGGCTGTCGACGCGCATCGTGATCGAGTCGCGCAACGACGTGCTGAAAGTGGCGCGCGGCCCGTTTCTCGACACCGGCGGCGGCAAGGTGGCCTACGTCGTCCATGACGACATTGCCGTGCGCGTTCCCATCAAGACAGGCGCGATGAGCATCGCCGAGGTGGAAATCGCCTCGGGCTTGTCGGCCGGCGATCGCATCATCATTTCCAACCTCGGCGAGTTCGAGCGCGTCCAAACCGTGCGGCTGGCCAATTAGTCTGGTCCACTGCTGGCTCATTTACAGGGAAATTCACATGCTTCAGATGCACTCCATCAGCAAGGTCTATCGCACCGATCTCATCGAGACGCATGCGCTGCGCGACTTCAACCTGCACGTGAAGCAGGGCGAGTTCGTCGCCGTCACCGGGCCGTCGGGCTCGGGCAAGACGACATTCCTGAACATCGCCGGGCTGCTGGAAACGTTCGACGCCGGAACCTACAAGCTGGACAACGAGGACGTCAGCCGGTTGTCGGACGACGCGCGCTCGCGTATCCGCAACCAGAAGATCGGCTTCATCTTCCAGAGCTTCAATTTGATCCCGGACCTGGACCTGTTCGACAACGTCGACGTGCCGCTGCGCTATCGTGGGTTCAACGCGCCAGAGCGCAAGCGCCGCATCGAAGAAGCGCTCGAACTCGTTGGCCTGGCCTCGCGCATGAAGCACATTCCAGCGCAGCTCTCAGGCGGCCAGCAGCAACGTGTCGCGATTGCGCGCGCGCTCGCCGGTAGCCCGCGCTTCCTGCTCGCCGACGAACCAACCGGCAATCTCGACTCTCTGATGGCGCGCCAGGTCGTCGACCTGCTCGATGAAATCAACCGCCGCGGCACCACGATCGTGATGGTCACGCACGACGCGGAGCTCGCGCGCCGCGCGCATCGCAACGTGCACGTGATGGATGGCCAGGTCACCGATCTGCAGCCGTTCGCGGCGAAGCCGCTGATCCGCCCCGAAGCTCTCGCCGCGGGCGTGCAGTGATGTTTTCCTATCATCTGCGGCTCGCCCTGAAGAGCCTGCGCCGCAGCCCGGTGGTGTCCAGCCTGATGATAGGCGCCATCGCGCTCGGGGTCGGCATCTGCATCACGACGCTTACCGTGTACCGCTTGATGTCGGGCAATCCCATCGCGCACCGCAACGACGTGTTGTACTCGGTGACGATGGATAGCTGGGATCCCAACGCGCCCATCTATGCGAAGCGTCCCGAGCTGCCGCCCAGCGAGCTGACTTACATGGACGCGCAGGCCATGCTGCGCTCGGACATTCCGGCGCGACGCGTCGCCATGCGTAAAGCTACTTTCGTTGCCGAGCGCCCCGACGAGCGCGACGTCAAGCCGTTCTTCGCCGAGGCGCGCCTCACCACCAGCGACTTCTTTGCCATGTTCGACGTGCCGTTTCAGTACGGTGGGCCCTGGGACAGGTCCGTCGACGCGGCGTTGCAGAGCGTCGTCGTATTGTCGAACGAGGCCAACCAGAAACTGTTTGGCGGCCAGGACAGCGTCGGACGGACGCTGCGCTTGAGCGGGCAGGATTTCAAAGTCATCGGCGTGCTGCGCACGTGGACACCGGCGCCCAAGTTCTACGACTTGAACAATGGCCCCTTCGATGAGATCGAGGAATTCTTCGTGCCGTTCGGGTTCGGCGAATCGCTGCGGCTGGCGAGCGCCGGCAACGTCAACTGCTGGGGCGACCAGCCGACGAATTCATTCCAGGAATTCCTCAACAGCGAATGTGTCTGGATCCAGTTCTGGGTGCAGCTGGACGATCGCGAGCAGCTCGAAGGATTTCGCATCTACATGGACAACTACGTGCGCGAGCAAAAGAAGCTCGGCCGGTTTGCGCGTCCGCTGAACAATCAGCTGCTGCATCCCGATGAATGGTTGAAGGTGAATAACGTGGTGCGCGACGACAATCGCGTGCTGGTGGGCCTGTCCTTCATGTTCCTCGCGGTGTGCATGCTGAACATGATCGGGCTGCTGCTGGCGAAGTTCATCGGCGGCGCGCCCATCGTGGGATTGCGCCGCGCGCTTGGCGCGAGCCGCGCCACGATCTTCCGCCAGCATCTGGTGGAAGTGGGCGTCATTGGCACGGCCGGCGGCGTGCTCGGCATCGGCGTTGCCGCACTTGGTCTGCTGGGTGTGCGCCAGCTCTACGACAACTACGACACCTTGACGCGGCTCGACGCTTCCATGGCGCTGATCGCGCTGGGCATAGCGCTCGTATCCGGATTGCTGGCCGGGCTGTATCCGACCTGGCGCGTGTGCCGCGTGCAGCCCGCCACTTACCTCAAGACCCAGTAAGACACCTCAATAAGACACCTCAGTGAGAAACATCATGGAGTTTCGCCCCATACTGAGCGCCATGCTGCGCAACAAGACCGGCGCGATCCTGGTCGGTCTGCAAATCGCCATCACGCTGGCGGTGGTGGCGAACGCGGTGTTCATCATCATGCAGCGCGTGGAGAAGATCGGCCGTCCGCCTGGCATCGATTCCGGCAACGTGTTCTTCGTGCAGAGCTATGGATACGGGGCGAACTACGATTCTCGCGACACGGTGCGCCGCGACCTCGACCTGATCCGTTCGCTGCCGGGAGTCATCGCGGCATCCACCATCAACGGCATTCCCATGTCGGGCGGCGGTGCGCAGTCCAATTTCGGCCGTACTTCGGACAAGGACAAGGCCGATGTCATCGCGAACTACTACACCGTCGACGAGCAAGGCATGGCGGCGCTTGGTGTGAAGTTGCAGTCGGGCCGCGCATTCACGGAACAGGAAGTGCAGTTCAATCCCAACGTGAACAACTACGATTTCGCACCGTCAGTGATCGTGAGCGAGGACATGGCGCACGCGCTGTTCGGCGACGAACCGCCGCTGGGCAAGACTGTTTACGACGGCTACGGGCAGCCGGCCGCCGTCGTCGGCGTGATCGAGAACATGCTCGGCGCCTGGGTGGATTTCGAGAATCCGTCGCGCATTCTTTTCGTGCCAAGTATCCAGGCCGGGCCCGTTGCACGCTATGCGGTGCGTGTGCAGCCGGGCCAACTGGATACGCTGATAGCGCAGGTGGAGCGCAAGCTTTCCGATGCCAACATCAGCCGCGCGATCACCTGGGTGCGCCCACACAGTTACTACGTAACGAAGAGCTACCGCGCGGACAACCGCATGGTCGCATTCCTGTCGGTGATCGCCGGGCTCATGATCCTGGTCACCGCGCTGGGCATCGTCGGGCTCGCCAGCTTCCAGGTGAACGTGCGCACCAAACAGATCGGCACGCGCCGCGCCGTGGGTGCGCGCAAAGCGGATATCATCCGCTACTTCATGCTGGAGAACTGGCTGCTGACCAGCGCCGGGGTGTTCACGGGTGCGATACTCGCCTTTGCCTTCGGACACTGGCTGAGTTCCGCGTACGCACTGCCGCGCTTGCAGCCGGTATATGTGGCGGGCGGTATCGTGCTGCTGTGGATACTCGGGCAAGCGGCGGTGTTCGTGCCGGCGCGCCGCGCCGCTGCCATTCCGCCTGCCATCGCGACGAGGACGGTGTAAGTCGACCATGCCTGCGATTCTCATCATCGACGACAACAGCGCCGTGCGCACGGCGCTTGACGTGCTGCTGTCGCTGCAAGGCTATCGCGTCATCGCCGCGTCCGGCGCGGATGAAGGCGTGCGCCTGCTCGAACAGGAAGCGGTCGATCTCGTCATCCAGGATATGAATTTTCGCAAGGAAGCGACCTCGGGCGAGGAGGGCGTGCGGCTGTTTCGCACGATTCGCCAGCGCTATCCGGCGGTGCCCATCGTGCTGCTGACCGCATGGACGCATCTCGAAACGGCGGTCGAACTGGTGAAAGCGGGCGCCGCCGACTATCTCGCGAAGCCTTGGGACGATGCGCGCTTGCTGACGACGGTGCGCAACCTGCTCGATCTGCGGCGGCTTGCGGCCGAGAATGAGCGCGCTGCGAGGAAGCGCGAGCAGTCGCGAGCGGAGCTGGCCGAAAAATTCGACTTGTGTGGCTTGATCTTCCGCAGCGAGGTGATGCGCGATCTCGTCGTCAAGGCGACGCACGTGGCGCGCGCGGACATTCCCGTGCTGCTCACCGGCCCGAACGGGTCGGGCAAGGAGATTCTCGCCGCCATCATCCAGGCGAACTCATCGGTGCGCGCTGCGCCGTTCATCAAGGTCAACGTCGGCGCGCTGCCGCGTGAGCTGATGGAAGCAGAGCTGTTCGGTGCGGAGGCGGGGGCGTTCACCGGGGCGACGCGCGCGCGTCAAGGCCGATTCGAGGCAGCCGACGGCGGCACGCTGTTTCTCGACGAGATCGGCAACCTGTCGATGGACGGACAGGCGAAGCTGTTGCGCGTGTTGCAGACGGGCGAGTTCGAGCGTCTCGGCAGCAGCACGACGCGTCGTGTCAAGGTGAGGCTGATCAGCGCGACGAACAGCGATCTGCCGGGCGCGATCGGGGAAGGAAGGTTTCGCGAGGACTTGTACTATCGGCTCAACGTCATCGAGCTGAAGGTGCCGGCCTTGGCAGAGCGGATGGAAGACGTGATGCCGCTGGCGCTGCATTTCCTGCAGGACGGACAGATATTGAGCCTGCCAGCGCAGAATGCGCTGCTGGCACATCGTTGGCCCGGCAACGTGCGCGAGCTGATGAATACGATCCGGCGCGCGGCGTTGTTGTCGATCGGCCCGGAGATTTCGGCGGCGGACCTCGGGCTCGCGCCGGCGGACGCGGCGCCCGAGCGCGAACCGGATCGCGCCGAGATCGAAAGCGCGTTGTCGAAAGCGCGCGGCGTGATCGCGCGCGCGGCGCGGGAACTCGGCTTGAGCCGGCAGGCGCTGTATCGGCGCATGGAGAAGCTGGGGTTGAAGGAGTAGGCGTCGATTGAGCCGACAGGCGTAGGTTGGGCTGAGTCTTCGAAGCCCAACAATCTTGGCCGCGTTGGATGTTGGGCTTCGAAGACTCAGCCCAACCTACGAGAGCTGATATTCTGCCGCCATGCGTCACTCCCTCGAAGGCAAACTCGCACTGCTGACCGCGGGACTGGTGCTGCTGGCCGACGTCGCTATCGCAGCGCTGACGCATTGGCTGTCTTCAGTCATCACCGCCGCGCTCGCCGCCCTGCTCATACTCATCCCGCTCGCCATATTTGCGGCGCGCTGGTTCATGCGCCCCGTAACCCGCACGATGCAGGCTGTCGGCGACGGCATCACCAGCATGAAGGATCGCGATTTCAGCATCAGCATCGCGCCTTCGTCGCAGGATGAGTTGCGTGCGCTCGTGGAAAGTTACAATGGCTTGGGCGACTTGCTGCGCGCTGAGCGCCAGGGGTTGTATCAGCGCGAGCTGTTGCTGGACACGGTCATCCAGGCGACGCCGCTGTCGATGGTGCTCACCAACGCCAGCGATCGCGTCGTGTACAGCAATGTCGCGGCGCGGCAGACGTTTCTTGGCGGACGCAAGCTCGAAGGACTGTCTTTCACGCAGCTGCTGGCCGCCGCACCCGAACCGTTGCGGCAGGCTGTCGCGAATCCCGCCGACAGTCTATTCACGGTGGAGAGCGATACCGAATCCGAGATCTACCATCTCTCGCAGCGCGGCTTCCTGCTCAACAGCCAGTCGCACCGGTTGTACCTGCTCAGGCAAATGACACGCGAACTGTCACGCCAGGAAGTGGCGACATGGAAGAAGGTGATCCGCGTGATCGCGCACGAGCTGAATAATTCGCTCGCACCGATTTCCTCGCTGGCGCATTCCGGGCGGCAGGCCATCGACCCGCCGCAGCCGCAACAGCTCGAGCGCATCTTTCGCACGATCGAGGAACGTGCCCGGCACCTGCATGCCTTCATCGAAGGGTACGCGCGCTTCGCCAAGCTGCCGCAGCCGCAGCCCGAGGCCATCAACTGGGCTGCGTTCCTACGCTCGCTACAGGAGACAGCACCGTTCACGCTCGCGAACGTGCCGCCGATCCGCGCGGGCGTATTCGATCCGGCGCAGATGGAGCAGGTGCTCATCAATCTCGTGAAGAACGCGCGTGAAGCTGGCGCTCCCGCCGGCACGATCGACGTGCACGTGGACGAACATGCCGGCGGCTGGCGCATCGAAGTGCTGGATCGGGGGGCGGGCATGTCGGACGAAGTGCTGCGCAACGCGTTGCTGCCGTTCTATTCCACCAAGCCGGCCGGTGCGGGTTTGGGCTTGACGATATGCCGCGAAGTGGTCGAGGCGCACGGCGGGCGCATCGCGTTGGCCAATCGGCCGGGCGGCGGGCTGGCGGCGACGCTTTGGATCCCTGCGATCCAAGCCGTCGAATCCTGAGCATATACTGCGGCCCTCATGGTCGCTGCCACTGCCCAAACGTTCGCCGGATCGCACGATCCGCGCAACGCCGTTCCCCTGACGAAGTTCAGGGCGCCGCGCGTGCGCCGCGACGTGCTTGCGCGTCCAGGCTTGGTGGAGCGGCTTGACCGCGCCATCGCGGACAATCCGGTGACGCTGGTGTGCGCGCCGGGCGGTTCAGGGAAAACCACTTTATTGGCGCAGTGGATGTCGCAGGTGAACGAACGCACCATCGCCCTGTGGGTGAACATCGACACCGACGACAACGACACGCATCGCCTCTGCGCCGCGTTGATCCAGGCGTTCGAGCCGCTGGATCTGATTTGGGACATCGACAAGGAAGCGCTGCTGGCGAACGTCGCCGGCTCCGGTCCGCAACGCCGCGCCGCGCTCGCCGCGATGGTGAACGCACTGTGCACCGCCGATGCCGAACGCATCGTGCTGCTGCTGGACGACCTGCATCGCATCGAAAAGCCGGAAGCGTTCGAGCTGTTGGATTCGCTGATCGAACGACTGCCGGATCACATCGCCGTCGTGCTCGGCTCGCGCGTCGAGCCGCCGTTGTCGCTCGCCCGCTGGCGTGCTTATGGCGAGCTGGGTTCGTTCACGCCGTCCGACCTGCGCTTCTCGAACGATGAGGCGGCGGCGCTTGCGCTGGCGCGCTACGGCGACACGCTTGATGAAAGTTCGGTGCACGAAGCGTTGACGCGCACGCGCGGCTGGGCGGCTGGCCTGCTGCTCATGTTGCAATCGCGCGCCGGTCATCCGCTTGCCGGCGGCACTCGCGCATCTTCGGACAGCACGGAATCCAATCGCCACCTGTTCGCCTACCTGGCGCAGGAAGTGCTCGACGACTTGCCGCCGGACTTGCGCGACTTCGTGCTGCACAGTTCGATCCTGATCGAGCTGAACCCGACTTTGTGCGAAGCGCTGACGCAGCGTGAAGACGCGCGCCAGGTGCTCGACGCGCTGTATCGCCGCAACCTGTTTCTCACCGCCATCGACGAACTCACGCCGGTGCTGCGCTTCCATGACATGTTCCGGGAATTTCTCGAAGCCGAACTGGCGCGCCGCGATCCGGAGCTGAAGCGCAAGCTGCACGAACGCGCGGCCGTCGCGGAGACGATCGACTCCCGCGCGATCTATCACCTGCTCGCTGCGCAGCGCTGGGACGAGGCGATGGCACGCATCGCAACCTCGGGCGAAGAGCGCATCGCGCACGGCGGCATCGCGACGGTGGAACGCTGGATCGACGCCATTCCCGCGGAAATTCGCGCCAACAACGCGGCCATCGGGTACCTGCGCGGCACCTGTGCATGGTTCCGCTGGGACTGGCCGCGCGCCAAGGCCGAACTGACGAACGCCATCGATGGCCCGCAAGGCTCCGTCGGAAAATCCGAACGTGTCTCCGCGCTGTTTCATCTGATCGACGCGCTCAATTCCTCCGGCTCGATGGAGCAGGCGCGCTCGCGCATCGACCAGGCCAGCGCGCTGCCCCTGGATTTGCAGGGCAAGGCCGAGCTGGCTTTGCAGCAGGCATGGTGTGCAACGCCTTCGGGCGATCTGGACTCGGTCGCGCTGTACAGCCGCGACTACATCGACATCATGGACTGCGATCCCGCCTCCATCTGCGCGGCCACCGCGGATCGCATTCATTGCGTGCTGATCGGCATTCCCGGCATCGCCGCGACGTTCGAGCGCTTCTTCACGACGTTCCAGCAAGTGCGCGGCACGACGCCGCTGCCGTGGCATATCTCGGCATTCACGGTGGGCGCGTGGGCGCACATGTGGCGCGGCCGGCGCGAGGAGATGCTTGCGGCGATCGCCCAGGCCGAAACGCTGCAACACCAGTTCGGCGGTGTGCGCCTGGCCATCGAGCGGCTCGGTCAGCTCAAGGGCATCACGAGCATGATCACCGGCCAGCACGAAACCGCGCTGGCGTTGATGCGCAAACACATTCAGGGCATGCAGGCCGCCGAACTTGCCGGTCACAGCGTCGTGTGGCTGCGTGCTTACCGGCATGCGCACGCGCGTGCGTATTGGCTGATGGGCGACGCGGCGGGATTTCGCGAAGTCCTGCCGTACCTGATCTCGCCGATGATGCAGGGTGAGTGGCCGTTCATCGGCACCGCGATGGCACTGGTACGCGGGCTCGATGCGATGTTCGACAAGGATTGGCGCCGCGCCGAAGTCGCGCTGCGCGAAGCTGTCGCGACGCATGGACGCTATCGACTGCCGATGGTGTTCTGCGATTCGCGCATCAACCTCGCGTACGTGCTGCTGATGCAAGGCCGCAAGACGGACGCCTGGGCTGCATTCGCGCCGGCGCATGAGGAAGTGGTGCGGGAAGGCGCGTTGGGATTGCTGTTGCTCGAATCAGCCGCCGTCGTGGACGCGTTGCTGGAGATCGTGCCGGCCGGCCTCAAGGAAAGCGCCAGTCACGTCGCGATCGTCGCGGCGCGCCGCCGCTGGATGGACGCCGACGCGCCCAAAGACGTGAGCGCCAAACCCGGCATGCTGGCGGCGCTGTCGGAACGCGAATACGAAGTGCTCGTGGAAGTCGCGTCCGGCGCCAGCAACAAGCACATCGCACGGCAGCTCACGCTCAGCCTGCATACTGTTAAACGGCACATCGCCAACATCCTGGACAAGCTGGACTGCGATTCACGCGGCCAGGCGGCGGAAATCATGCGGCGGTACAAGCTTTAAGGAAGGTTCGCGCTCTTCACCAGTCCGCTACGTGCTACGTGATCGCGCTCTTCCCACGGTCTCGGCGTCGTCTTGGTCCGGAACGTATTTTCAGGATCATGAGCAACAGGATGTTGCGCTTTGAAGGCCTACAGGGACGTATTCACGGCCGGTCCTGAAAATACGTTCCGGACCAAGACGGCGCATGGCACCAACGTAGCAAGCGAAGTCCCCTGGACAGCCACCTGGAAATACTCTCCGGACCAGGACGGCGCACGACACCGAGCCAGCCAGCGCAAGTCCAAACGGGCGATTCGCTTCCTATGCCCCGCCCGCATAGAATCGGCGCGAACAGGGAACCCTCGGCCAACCAATGAATAAGAGTGCAGCGCTTTCACGCCTCGGGCTGACCGGCGCCGAGGATTCGGCCGGGGTCATGCGCGCCTACGGGCAGAATCTCGCGGCCACGCAGGAGCGGCTGGTCGCGGCGCAGACGGACGGCGATCGCCAGCAATACCAGACGCGGCTTTCCGAGCTGGTCGAAGCCTACGAATTCCTCACCGAAACCGGCCGCTACACCAAGGCGCCGACCGACGACGCCAGCGCCACCGTGATGCGCAGCGACGGCGACGCGCCCGCTGTGGGCGCGAGCCAGGACACGCTGATACGCATGGAGACCGGCGCGGTGCTGTCGAGCCGCCTGGAAATCGGCGCCCTGCTGGGATCGGGCGGCATGGGCAACGTATACGCGGCCCGCGACCGGCTGAAGAACGAAGACGTGGCCATCAAGGTGCTGCGCCAGGACTTGCTGTTCAGTACCGCGGCCAAGGATCGCTTTCTCGCCGAGGCCAAGGTCTCCTGCAACCTGTCGCATCCGAACATCGTGCGGGTGTACGACGTCGGCCTGAGCGGCAACAACTACTATTTCTCGATGGAGCGGCTGCAAGGCCATACGCTGCGCCAGCGCATGGAAGCGTACGACACGGAGAAGCGCGAGTTCAGCGTCGCCGAAGTCACCGACATCGCCAAGCAACTGATGGACGCGCTGCGCTACGCGCATCGCTACATCGTGCATCGCGACATCAAGCCGGAGAACATCTGGCTGTCCGAGGACGGCACCGTCAAGTTGATGGACTTCGGCATCGCGCGCGCCTACAGCAGTTCGCAGCTCACGCAGACCGGCATGACGCTGGGCACTGCGTACTACATGGCGCCGGAACAGCGGCTGGCCGCGAAGGAAGTGGACTGGCGCGCCGATCAATACGCGCTCGGCGTGGTGCTGTACGAATTGCTGTCGGGCACAATTCCGATGGGTGCGGTCAAGCCGCTCGACAAAGTACGCCGCGACCTGCCGACGCGTTACGCGCACGCGCTCATGCGCGCCATGTCGCCCAAGCCCGAAGACCGCTGGCCCTCGTTCAACGATCTGTGGACGGAAATGGATGCGCCGAAGCGCAAGTCGATGAGCGCGGCGGCGGTGGTGCTGATCGGCCTGGGTCTCGCCGCGACCGCGGCGGCCGGTATTTTCTTCGTGAAGCAGCGCGAGCAGGTCGCGGCCACGACCGCAACCAAAACGCCGGTGGTCGACGCGACGACTCCGCCGGTCACGTCGCCACCGCAAACGACGGCCGATCAAACCGGCGGACAGCCGCCGACGCAGCCGCCTGCCACCGATCCGCAGCAAGGCCAGGCGCCGCCCGTGGAAGTCGACGACACGCCGCCCGCCGCGACGCCGCCGCCCGCTGCTGCGCCAGTGGTGCAGCCGCCGGCGCCGAAGCCGGCAGCGAAAGGCCCGGTGCAGCTCGCGAGGGTGGACGAGTCGAAGAATTCACGACGCGTGGAATGCATGGCGCAGTGCGGCCGCGACGAAGGCGAATGCCGCAGCATCAATCGCCGCGGCCGGCAGGAATGCATGCGCGCCGTCGGCTTCGGCGGCAGTGGCCGAATCAGCGCGGGAAGCACCACCAGCGCGGCCGCCGCGGATTGCGCCTATTACGGACAGGGTCGCTGCCAGAATTCCTACAACCGCGACGCCTGCCAAAGTCGCATGACATCGCGCTACAGCGAATGCGTCGCCCTCGTCGGCGGCTCGGTGGCGTCGAAGCGGCAGGACTGCGAAGACAAGACGCGCGACGCGGACCGGCTCTGCCTCGACGATCTGCGCGACTGTCGCAACACCTGCGAGTGAACGTTGAGCGTAGGTTGGGCTGAGTGAGCGTAGGTTGGGCTGAGTCTTCGAAGCCCAACAATCTTTCGCACCAAGAGTGTTGGGCTTCGAAGGCTCAGCCCAACCTACGCAAATGGCAGTTGATCCGGCCCCCTCCCCCGCGAAGCGTGACCAACGGGAATCCCGCGGGAGGGGAGGGTTGGGGAGGGGGCGGGTTTTACGGGTGCGGCAGGTTACGATGCGCGCGCCGCACGCCGCTCATATCAACGTGTGATACACCTTCTGCACGTCCTCATCCTGCTCCATCTTGTCGATGAGCTGCAGCGCTTCGGTGGCCTGCGCCTCGGGCAGTTCGATCGGCGTCAGGCAGATGAATTCGTGTTCGGCTGACAGTGGCGTGATCTTGCGGTCTTCCAGCGCCTTCTGCATCTGGCCGAAGTCAGCGAACGCGCAGCGCAGCACCAGTTGCGGCTCGCCTTTCTCGCCGGTGCTTTCGCCCATCTCTTCCAGCCCGTGGTCGATCATGTCCAGTTCGAGGTCGTCCTGCACGATGCCTTCAGGGTTCAGGCGGAACACGCCCATTTTCTTGAACTGGAAGCTGACGCTGCCGGTGCTGGCGAGATTGCCGCCGTTGTTGTCGAACACGTTGCGGATGTTGGCGACGGTGCGTGTGGGATTGTCGGTGGCGGCTTCCACCAGGATGGCGACGCCGTGCGGCGCGTAGCCTTCGTAAATGATCTCGGTGTAGTTCGCCGCGTCCTTGCCCGAGGCGCGCTTGATGGCCGAGGTGACGTTGTCCTTCGGCATGTTCACGGCGCGGGAGTTCTGGATGGCCCGGCGCAGCGCCGGATTGGAGGCCGGATCGGGCCCGCCGGCGCGCACGGCGATGGCGATGTCCTTGCCCACCCGTGCGAATTGCTTCGCCATGCGGTTCCAGCGCGCGAACATTGCGTGCTTGCGAACTTCGAATATGCGACCCATGAGAGACGTCCCAGTGACAGCTGAACTGGGGGCGGATTATGCCTGAGGCATCAGCTCCACATCACTTCGGCGTGCGCAGCGGCGGCGCGCTTGAGCAGGCTGATCAGGGGCACCGCCCGGGTCGGCAGGTCCACGGGTGGTTCGCGTTCCCTCTCGTCGTCCTTCTGGTCGTCCGAACCCCAGTCTTCGTTCATGGCGGCAGGTGCGGCGGGGGCGGAGTGCGCCTGCACGCGCGCTCGTTCGATCCCCGTTTCCAACTGCCGCAATGCGCCCGCCACATCTTCCGCTCCAAGCGCGCTGGGCACTTTGCCGCTGCTGCCCATCATCCTGATCAGCTGCACCGCGACGTCGCCGAACATGGTGATGGATTCGGTTGCGGTGGATTTGAAAGTAACCAGCATGCTTGCTTCTCTCTCGATTTCAGGCTCTATCTCAGGTGCAGCCGCGCAGTAGAAATAATACTAGCAGCACCGGCACCGGAACGCCGATCAACCACAGCAGTATCCAGCCGGCCTTGCCTTGCTGTTTTGCCTTCTGCTTGGAGAAATAGGTGTTGAAACGTTGCATCGTGAATCCTCGGTAATGGTGCGCTGTAGTCTCGTCAAGTAACGGCTTGACGGATCAGCGAGTTCCGGGGAGGGCACAATTCCTGAAGATGGCGCGCCGCGAAATTGCGTGGTCAGTCGGCGCGCTTCACTGCGCTCGCCGCCGTCCAAAGTGCCGTGCAAATAGCTTGATCCAGGCCCTGCGCCATCAGGATGGATTGCGCATCCGCAGCGGAACAAAGTTCGTGCGCCGCAAGCGTGGTCAGTGCGCCACATAGCGTGCCGAAATAAATCGCGCGGCCCAGCGTGCTCATCTGCTGCGGCGAGACCTGCTGTTCCTGTTCCTGCAGCGCCTTGAGCGAAACGTCGGTGAGTTCCCAGGTCGTCGCGATCAGCGTCGCCATGCGCGCGCGATGCGCCTGGATCGCCGAGATGAACACCTCGGCGCGCGGCGGCACGTTGGGGTGGTCGCGATATTTATCCATGGTCAGGCGGAACAGCACGATGTTCGCGAGCATGCTCAACATGCCCATGAGCTGCGCGACGAACGGGTCCGTGCCGGCGCTGAGCTTGGCGAATTTCTCCGCCGCGATGGAGGTGCGCTCCGCCTGCTCCCAGGTGATGCCCGCGAATTTGTCGAAGTAGCCGCGCGGCACGCGGAACACGGGCTGCAGGATCGCCGCAGCCATCAGTCCGCGCAGCCCCTCCGTGCCCAGCATCACGACCGCGCGATCGATGCTCTCCACCGGCTCCGGCGACAGGCGATAGAAAGCACTGTTGGCCCGCTGCAGGACGGAGCCCGCCAGCGCGGGATCTTCCATGATCAAGCGCACGATGTCCTTGCGCGTCGCCTCGCTGTCGTTCAACGCCTGCAACAGTTTCGGCAATTGCATGGGACGGCGCGGGAAGTAATCGCGCTTATGCACGGAAGTGTCGATGGAGTCGGCGACGGCGCTCAACACCGCCGCATGCTCGCCGCCGAGCTTGGTATCGAAATGCGCGACGCTGAACGCGAGCTTGAAGCATTCGGCGACGGCGTTCGTCGTGGCGTCGGTGGTGTGCGGCAGTCCGGCAGCGAGTGCCTTCTGCGTCGCTTTCATCTGTGGCGATGCTGACGGCGCCGGGGTGGATACGCCCTGATGAGCCTTGTCCTGCCGCATGGCGACGGCGGCGATGACGATGATGGCGGCGGCGAACACCAGGAAAATGACGATCAGGAAAAAGGACATGTCTGGAGATATCTCGATTCTTGTTCTTTGTTCAGCATCCCAGGCAGCGCGGCCCTGCTCCGCGAGGGCGCAACCCCGCTGCGATCATAGCCGTTTGCGCACCGCACTGGTGCGGCCACCCCTGCAGCCGCTGGCAGTGTGTGGCCGCGGGCATGGAGTGAGTCTTGCATCGCCCCCGCAGCTCAAGCAAAAGGTGTGCCCCTTGTCCATTCACGTCGCGCTCAATCACGTCACTCATTATCGCTACGACCGGCGCGTCGCGCTCGGGCCGCAGGTCATTCGCCTGCGCCCGGCGCCCCACTGCCGTGGCCGCATCCTGGCCTATTCGCTGCGCGTCACGCCCGGCGATCATTTCATCAACTGGCAGCAGGATCCGCAGGCGAATCATCTGGCGCGGCTGATTTTCCCCGAACGGACCCGCGAGTTGCGAGTGGAAGTGGACCTGGTGGCCGAAATGGCCGTCCTGAATCCGTTCGACTTCTTCCTCAACCCCTACGCCGAAGAATATCCGTTCGCCTATGAAGCGGAAGAGCGGCGTGAGTTGGCGCCGTACCTGGCGACGCAGCCGCTGACACCGCGCTTCAAGGAGTACCTGGCCGCCATTGCGCTCGAACGCGGCCGGACCATCGATTTCCTGGTCGGGCTGAACCAGCGGCTGGCGCGCGATATCGGCTACCTGATCCGCCTGGAGCCGGGCGTGCAGACGCCGGAAGAAACGTTACAGAAGGCGTCAGGCTCGTGCCGCGACTCGGCCTGGTTGCTTGCGCAACTATTCAGGCACCTGGGGTTGGCGACGCGGTTCGTGTCGGGCTATCTCATCCAGCTCGCGGCGGACGTGAAATCGTTGGATGGACCGTCCGGACCGGCCGCGGATTTCACCGACCTGCACGCCTGGTGCGAGGTGTATCTGCCCGGCGCCGGCTGGATCGGCCTTGATCCCACCTCGGGGCTGCTCGCGGGCGAAGGGCACATCCCGCTGGCGTGCACGCCGGAGCCGTCCGCGGCCGCGCCGATATCCGGCGCCGTCGATGAATCCGAAGTCGAGTTCTCGCACGCGATGAAAGTCGAGCGCATCTGGGAAGCGCCGCGCGTCACGAAGCCGTACAGCGACGTGCAATGGTCGCAGATCGAAACGCTGGGCCGCGCCGTCGATGCGGACCTGGCCGCGCAGGACGTGCGGCTGACGATGGGTGGCGAACCCACCTTCGTCTCGGCCGACGATCCCGACGGCGCCGAATGGAACACCGCCGCGCTCGGGCCGACGAAGCGCTGGCTCGCGGCCGAAGTCTTTCACAAGCTCAAGGCCAAGTACGCGCCGCAAGGGTTGGCGCATTTCGGGCAGGGCAAGTGGTATCCGGGCGAACAGTTGCCGCGCTGGTCGCTCAACTGCTTCTGGCGGCGCGATGGCGAACCGCTGTGGCTCGATCCTGCGTTGTGCGCCGATGAGAGCGTCGATCAAGGCGCGGATGCGCAGGCGGGCCTGCTGTTTCTCGCGGCGCTCGCCGAGCGGCTCGGCGTCGCGCCCGGCAACGTGTTTCCCGCCTACGAGGATATCTACTATTACCTGTGGCGCGAACGGCGTTTGCCTGCGAACGTCGATCCGTTCGACTCCAAGCTGGAGAATTCGCTGGAACGCGCGCGGCTGGCGCAGCTGTTCAGTGCAGGGCTCGACAAGATCACCGGCCATGTCCTGCCGATTGCGCGCAGTGCCGGCGGTGCGGCGTGGCAATCCGGTTCGTGGTTCCTGCGTGCCGGGCGCTGCTATCTGTTGCCGGGCGATTCGGCGCTGGGCTATCGACTGCCGCTGGATGCGCAGCCGTGGGTGAAGGCAAGCGAGTATCCCTATGTGTATCCGTCCGACACGAGCGTGGCGCGCGCCGAGTTGCAGCGCCACGCCGAGATCCGGCAGCAGGGTCTTCGCGCGCTGCGCACTGAATACGCGACTGCCGGGGCGGCGAAGCTGGATGACGAAGCTGCGCGGCTGCTGACGCGCACGGCGCTGTGCGCAGAAGCGCGCAATGGCGTGCTGTACATCTTCATGCCGCCGACGACCACGCTCGAAGAATATGTCGAGCTGGTCGGTGCGGTGGAGTTCGTCGCGCAGGCGCAGCAGCGCCCCGTCGTGCTCGAAGGCTATGAGCCGCCGCAGGACGCGCGGTTGAACAATTTCCGCGTCACGCCCGATCCCGGCGTCATCGAAGTGAACATTCATCCATCGACCACCTGGGACGAACTCGTCGATCGCACGACGCACCTGTACCGGATCGCGCGCGAGTCGCGCCTGAGCACCGAGAAGTTCATGCTCGACGGCCGCCACACCGGCACCGGCGGCGGTAATCATTTCGTGCTGGGTGGTGCGAGCGTGAACGACTCGCCGTTCCTGCGGCGGCCGGACTTGCTGCGCAGCCTGGTGTCGTATTGGCACAATCATCCCGCGCTGTCGTACCTGTTCTCAGGTTTGTTCATTGGACCGACATCGCAGGCGCCGCGCGTCGACGAGGCGCGCAACGATTCCTTGTACGAACTGGAGCTGGCGTTCAAACAGTTTCCGCTGCCTCATCTGTCGGGCCCGCCGTGGCTGGTGGATCGATTGCTGCGCAACTTGCTGATCGACGTGACCGGCAATACGCATCGCGCCGAATTCTGCGTCGACAAGCTGTACTCGCCCGATGGGCCGACCGGCCGTCTCGGCCTGCTGGAGATGCGCGCGTTCGAAATGCCGCCGCACGACCGGATGAGCCTGGCGCAGCAACTGCTGCTGCGCTCGCTGATCGCGAAGTTCTGGCGCACACCGTACGCGCCTGCGCGGCTCACGCGTTGGGGCACGCAACTGCACGATCGGTTCATGCTGCCGTACTTCGTCGAACGCGACCTGGGCGACGTGCTGGAAGAATTGAACCAGGCGGGCTATGCGTTCCGGCCCGAGTGGTTCGCGCCGCACCTGGAGTTCCGCTTCCCGAAGTTCGGCGACTTCGCCACGCAGGGTGTGGCAGTCGAGCTGCGCCAGGCGCTGGAGCCGTGGCATGTGATGGGCGAGGAGGGTGCGCCCGGCGGCGCGGTGCGTTATGTCGATTCCTCGGTGGAACGCCTGCAGGTGAAAGTCACCGGCCTGGCGCCCGATCGCTATATGCTTACCTGCAACTCGAAAGCCATTCCATTGCGGCCGACGGGCACACAAGGGGAATTCGTGGCAGGGGTTCGTTATCGTGCGTGGCAGCCGGCTGCGGCGCTGCATCCCACCATCGGCACCGATGCACCACTGACGTTCGACCTGGTCGATACCTGGATGAACCGCTCGATGGGTGGCTGCCAGTATCATGTCGCGCATCCGGGCGGACGCAGTTACGAGGTATTTCCGGTGAACGCATTCGAGGCTGAGAGCCGCCGCCTGGCGCGCTTCTTCCGCATGGGCCACACGCCCGGCCCCATTCACGTCGCGCCGCCGGCGCCGAGCGCCGAATTTCCGTTCACGGTGGACCTGCGGAACAAGTGATGGCGTCGTCTCCCGTCATCGGCCCGTACACACGCGACGCTTCTCGCTACGACGAGCTGCTCGCGGCCGACGGCACGGTGCGTCCGCATTGGCGCGCGCTGATCGAACGATTGCAGGCGGGCGGCGCGGAGACGGCGAAACGCGGCGTGGAGCTGGCACGCCGGCTCATCGTCGAGAACGGTGTCACTTACAACGTCTACGCCGATCCGCAGGGCCGCGATCGTCCCTGGCAACTCGATACGCTGCCGCTCATCCTGCCGCCCGAAGAATGGCAGGTAGTCGCCGCGGGAGTCGCGCAGCGCGCGCGCCTGCTCGATGCGCTGCTCGCCGACCTGTATGGTCCGCAGCGGCTGTTGATCGAAGGCATCGTGCCGCCGGAGATTCCTTTCGGGCATCCGAATTTTCTCTGGCCGTGCCGCGGCCTCGCACCCCGGGACGGACGCTGGCTGCATCTCTACGCCGTCGACCTGGCGCGCGCGCCGAATGGCCAATGGTGGGTACTTGGTGACAGAACTCAAACACCTTCCGGCCCTGGCTATGCCCTGGAAAACCGCCGCATCGTGTCGCGCGTGCAGCCGCAATTGCGCGATGAGCTGCGGGTGCGCTCGCTCTCCGGTTTCTTTGCGACACTGCGCGAGCAGATGTTCAGCGTCGTCGAAGACGATGAAGCGCCGCTGGCCGTCGTGCTCACGCCCGGACCGTTCAACGAAACCTATTTCGAGCACGCGTACCTGGCGCGGCAACTCGGCTTGTCGCTCGTGGAAGGCGCGGACCTCACGGTTCGCGGCAACACGCTCTATCTGAAAACGTTCGGCGGTTTGCGGCGCGTGCACGCCGTGCTGCGCCGTCTCGATGACGATTATTGCGATCCTGCCGAGCTGCGCGCGGACTCGGCGCTCGGCGTGCCCGGGCTGCTGCAAGTGGTGCGCGCGCAAAGAGTGGTACTCGCGAATGCCCTGGGCAGCGGCGTGCTGGAGTCGGCGGCGTGGCTCGGCTTTCTGCCGCCGATCGCCGATTGGCTGTTCGGCGAGAATCTCGCGCTGCCGTCGGTGGCGACCTGGTGGTGCGGCGAACGGCCGGCGCTGGAGCATGTGATCGCGAACCTGGACCAGCTCGTCATCAAGCCCACCTATCCCAACCAGAAGTTCGAGCCGGTGTTCGGGCGCACGCTGGACAAGGAAGGCCGCAAACGGTTGATCGAGCGATTGCGCGCGCGGCCGTACGCCTACGTCGCACAAGAGCGCGTTGCCTTGTCGCAAGTGCCGGTATGGGGCGGCTCCAGCCTGGCCGCGCGCGCGCTGTCGATGCGCGTCTACGCGGTCGCGACGCCGGCGGGTTATCAAGTCATGCCGGGCGGCCTGGCGCGAATCGCATCGGATACGTCTGTTGAAGTGGTGTCGAGCCAGCGTGGCGGTGGGAGCAAGGACGTTTGGGTGCTCGCCGCGCCGGACACACGCGAGGCAAGCGATAGCGTGGTGCTGGAGCGGCGCCGGCGCGCGCGCAACGAAGACCTGCCGTCGCGGCTCGTGGAAAACCTGTTCTGGATGGGGCGCTACGCGGATCGCTGCGATGCCAAGGCGCGGCTGGTGCGCGCAAGCCTCGCACTCGACAGCCGCTCGGAATCCTGGCGCCACGCCATGCATGTGTGCGCGCACTTCGGCGTGCTTGCCGACGATGCGGATCTCGCGGCCAGTTTATTCGAGGCATCGAACGGCATGGGTCTCGGCGCGGATCTGCGCCGCCTGGAATGGTCCGCGACGCAAGCTCGCAGCCGGCTGTCCGCCGAACATTGGCGCGCAATCGGAGTGTTGCAGCGGCAATTTCACGAAGCCGCGGCGAGCCGCAGCGACGCACGCGAAACACTGGATCGGCTGGTGCTGGCCTTGTCCGCATTGGCGGGCTTCGCGCTCGACGACATGACCCAGGACGACGGCTGGCGTTTGCTGATGCTGGGTCGAAGGCTGGAGCGCGTGCAGTTTCTGGCGACACTGCTGGCGCTGCGGCTCTGCGCCACGCCGGCGCCGACACGCTACGAATTGGAATGGTGGCTCGACATCACCGGCAGCACGATCGCCTATCGCACGCAGTACCTGGAGCAGGCGCGGCTGACGCCCGTGCTGCATCTGCTGATCCGCGACGCACATAATCCACGCAGCCTCGCGTTTCAATGCGACGCGATCCGCCGCGCGCTGGCGCAGATGAACCCGGCGGGCGGCGTCGCCGCGGAAGATTCCTTCGAGCGCGCCACCAACGATGTCGCGGATGCCGACTTCGGCGCGCTGGAAGGTGCGGGCTATATGGCGGTGTCCGCGCGGCAGATATTCGCGCGGCACCTGGTCGCACTCAACGATGCGGCGACGCAGCTTTCCGACCGCCTGTCGATGCGGCACTTCTCGCACACCGAACGCGACGTGCAGGTGGTCGCCGCATGAGCACGGCAGCGAACTACGATGTGCGCCACGAGACCCTCTACGAATACAGCGGCGAGGTGGTGCACTCGCACCAGCTGCTGCACCTCGCGCCGCGCGAGTCCGATCATCAGAGCTGCTCGGCGCATTCCATCCAGATCGATCCGCCGCCCGGCAATTGCAGCAAGGATTTCGACACTTTCGGCAATCCGGTGATGCGGCTCGAGTTCGACCGCCCGCATCGGCGGCTTGCCGTGACGTCGATGGCGACGATCGAAGTGCGCGAGCGCCCGCACATCGGCTCGCAGGGCGATTCGTGGGAGAGAGTGCGCAACCAGCTTGCGTACGCCGGACGCCCACCGGGTGCGGCGCGGCTCGAAGCGCTGCGGTTCCGGTCGGAATCCCCGCATGTGCGCATCAAGCAGGTGTTCACTGACTACGCAGCCGATTGTTTTCCGTCCGGCCTGCCGGTGCTGGCGTGCGCCGAGGCATTGACGCAGAAGTTGTACAAGGAAATGACGTATGCGCCGGGCGCAACGACAATCACCACGCCGCTGCTGGAGGTTCTCGAAAAGCGGCGCGGTGTGTGCCAGGACTTCGCGCATCTGATGATCGCCTGCCTGCGAGCCCGTGGTCTTGCGGCGCGCTATGTCAGCGGCTATCTGCGCACCATTGCACCGGACGGCGCCAAGGCGCTCGTGGGTGCGGACGCATCGCACGCATGGGTTGCCGTGTTTTGCCCGACGGCGGGATGGGTGGAATTCGATCCCACCAACGGCGTGCGCGCCGGCACCGATCACATTACCGTCGCCTGGGGCCGCGACTTCGGCGACGTCTCGCCGCTGCGCGGCGTGATCGTCGGCGGCGGCAGGCATACGGTGACGGTGCGGGTGAATGTGCGAGTGGTTTAGGTTTAGGTAGTGCCGGCTCAGGCCGCGCCCCCTCCCTAACCCTCCCCCTGCGACAGGGGGAGGGGATAAGACACTCGCGCTGCTCTCACCCTCCCCCTGCGACAGGGGGAGGGGACAAGACATTCGCGCCGCTCTCACCCTCCCCCTGCGACAGGGAGGGGACAAGACACTCGCGCTGCTCTCACCCTCCCCTGTTCCAACGGGGGAGGGCCGGGGAGGGGGCGCGGCTAT
>Ga0307509_10000916_pt1 | contig 50455 bp, 32 predicted proteins | sample 10_EM_MG_FD_202245 | JGI IMG/M metagenome (GOLD analysis project Ga0307509, IMG submission 202245) | Populus trichocarpa ectomycorrhiza microbial communities from riparian zone in the Pacific Northwest, United States - 10_EM | ecosystem: Host-associated > Plants > Roots > Unclassified | place... | reverse complement strand
AACTCATCCACGATCCGTCGGTCCCGCTTGTTTAAGCTCAGTTCTGTCTGTCGCATGCCTGACGCCTTTGTGTACCCTAGATATGCGCCAGCATAATGTTTCGCTATTTACGTGTCACGCTACTAGTTACCGCAAATTGCGCCGATACTCTGGAAATGGCGGATGGCCGGGAGGTGGCGTCGGTGGCTGTTTGCGCAGCGCCTCCATGATCACTGTGACAGCCTTTTCGAGCTGCGGATCATGCCCGTCCCGCATGGCCGCGGGATCCTGTTCGACCTCGATGTCGGGCGTTACTCCACGGTTCTCGATCTCCCACTGTCCGTTCGGACCGTAGAATGCCAGGTCGGGTGTGGTAACGGATCCGCCGTCCAACAGGTCGTTCGGGTTGGCAGGAATGCCGACCAGGCCACCCCAGGTTCGTTTGCCGATCAACTGCCCCAGGCCCACCTTCCGGAACATCCATGCCAGGGAGTCGCCGCCCGAGCCCGCCATCTCGTTCACGAGCATGACTTTCGGGCCAAAAATCGCCATCTGCGGTTCGGTAAAGTCCGCCCCGTAGCGCGTAAACCAGAAGCTCATCAGCGGACGCTTCAGCCAGTCAATGACATAATCGGGAATTACGCCGCCGCCGTTGAAGCGGGCATCGATGATCGCCGCATCTTTGCCAATCTGCGCAAAGAATTGGCGCTTGAAGGCCGGATAGCCTCGCATGTTGGTATCGGATAAGTAGATGTATGCAACACGGCCGCCTGTCGCTTGGTCAACGAGCCGGCGGTTGCTCTCCTCCCAGGCGTAGTTTCGCAGCGGCGTCTCGTCATCGATCGGAACGATGGCGACCTGCCGGCTGTGGGACCCATCAGGATTGGGGCCGACGGTAAGCATGGCGGACTCGCCGGCTGTCCCGACGAAAAAGCTGTAGACGTCTACGTCAGATCGAACCTCCTGTCCGTTGACGGCCAGCAGAAATTCGCCGCTATGCACCTGCGCGCCCGCAGTCACAAGCGGAGCGCGCATCTCCGGATTCCACGGATCGCCGGCAAAGATGCGTTGAAATCGGTATCGATTTTCCTCCACCGCGAAATCGGCGCCCAGGAGTCCGACCTTGACGCGCTGGGGTAAGCGGATATCGCCTCCGGAGACATTCAAGTGACTGACCGAAAGGTTCCCCAACATTTCCCTGAACAGGTAGTTGAGATCCTCCCGGTGGGTGATCTTGGCCAAGTAAGGCGCATATCTCTCCTGCAGCGCCATCAAGCGCGCACCGCTCAAACCTTCGTCATAAAAGAAATCGCGCTCGCCGCGCCACACCTGGTAGAACATGTGCGCCCATTCGGCACGCGGGTCGACATTCAGCTGCAAGTTCTGCAGTTCCAGAGCAGTATCTCCTTGATGGGGGCCCGGGTGCGCCGATGCGCCTGCTGCATCACCGATCCACCACCGACCCCGCGCGAGATACAGCATCTTTTCGCCGCTTAGAGACAACTGGAAAGCAGAGTCATCCTGGGCGCCGTAAGAGGTGAGATTCTTGACTACATCGCCAATCGCACCGGTAGCCGGATCAAATCGCAGCACGTTAACGGCCATTGATACGGGTCCGTCTCGGGTCCAGCGCCGCACCGGCTCGACTTCTGGTCCTTGTACGAGGAATAGAACCCCCGATCGCCCTGCGAACAGGTCATAGTAGTTGGCGGGTTGTATAGGCAGCGGTATCACGCGGGCTTCCGAAGCGTCTGCGAGCAGCTTTTCTGACGCAGCGTCCTTATTCAGTGCCATCGCATAAACGCGGCGTGTGACGTGACTGTCCATTGCCGTCATTTCGAGCCAGCCGGCACTGGGACCAACGTCCGTGCTCGCCGTAAAGTAGATATATTCTCCGCCCTTATCAAAAGTCACATGCAGAACATCGCTTTTTCCATCAGTTAGCTGATGTGTTTCACCTTGCGCGATGGAGTATACGAATACTGCATGCAGATGATTTGGAAGCAGCCTCGTATAAGCAATCCAGCGGCTGTCGGCAGACCACACCATTCGACGAAGTTGGCTGGGATCATTGTAAAGATCGGTATCCACGCGTATAGGCGTTCTTCTGCGCACATCAACGTACCAGTAGTTCAACCGTTGATCGGTAAACGCAATCTTGCTGCCGTCCGGCGACCATCTGGGGGAGTAGTAAAATGCCGGAGGCTCACCAAGATTGATCTTGGTTACGCTGCCTGAGCTGTCGAGACTACGTATATGCAACGCGTATTCGCCGGATTCGTCGGAGAAGTAAGCAACCGATCTTCCATCCGGTGACCACGCGGGATCGCGTTCACTGACATTCGCGGTATTCGTGAGATTTCGCAACACACCGTTCGCAACAGGCGCCGTGACAATCTCACCGCGAACACCGAACATGACTCTGTCGCCCTGGGGAGACAGGCGGGGAAAACTCAGTTGCGCTGGTCCGACGGTCTGCAAATGAGGCCGCGCCTGTGAGTCATCGAGCTCTGGCCGGATATCCAGGGTCTCGTTGTTGCCAGACCTCAGGTCCAGCAGATGCAATACGCCAAACTGCTCATAAACGATCGCATCCGCTGACGCGGCGGCCGACTTGATGTCCAGGCCGCTGTTGTGGACGACCTGCTTGACCTTGCGGGCGCCTACATCGTAGGCGAAGATCGTCACCGGCCCATTGCGATCCGAGAGAAAATAAATGCTGCTTCCCACCCACATTGGATTGAAGTCGTTGGAGTTGTCGCGCGGAATCTCCGCTTCGATCCGCGAGTCGGCGAGCCGGACAATCCGTATCGGTGTGGTCTGTCCGCCTCGATAACCCTTCCAATCACTCTGCCATTTGACGTGCGGGACGTAGGCAAGGCGCTGGCTGTCCGAGGAATAGGCTCCCTGTGCGGCAAGCTGAAGAGGCAACCGACTCGCCGGTCCTCCGGCAGCCGGAATAGTGAAGAGCTGCACGGTCGACGCTTCGAAGACATGCCAGGCAAATGCCGTGCGCCGCGAATTGAAGAGAACGTACGCACTGTCGGGTGTCCAAGTCACCTCGTCGGGAATGGACTCCCACCTTGAAGACAGGCCCAGGTCGTGCGGGTTGAACGTTAGTCGTCGGATCGGGCCTCCCGAGATCGGGACAACGTACAACGACCGCACGCCTTCGTAATCACTTACAAAAGCGACCTGAGACCCATCAGGCGAGATTGCGGGCTTCGCTTCGCGCCCTCCGCGCGTCAGCCTCCTCACGTTGCGCCCGTCACGTGTCGAAACCCAGACATAACCCGCGTAGACAAACGCAATGTGCGTTCGGCTGACTGAAGGATCCCGTAGGAAAGCACTCCCATGGGCCTGAGCACGCACAGCGGTCGCCGCGAACAAGATCAAGCCGGCGGCGCAAGCGACAGTCGCGCGAAAAAAAGCCCGCATCGCGACGATCAAAACGTCTTGGAGAGGTTAACTCCAATCAGCCGCGGCTGAATGTACACAAACGAATTGGGAATCAGGAACCCCAAACCACCGTTGAGTACACCGCGACTGTCCGCCACATTATTAACGTAGGCGTTGACCGTCCACGAGTCGATCCGAACGCCGGCACGTAAATCGGTCCTGGTATACGACGGATACCGTTCTCTGTCGGCAGTTGCCCCGAAAATGCCAAGGCGATCGCCCACATAGGTCACCACGCCCCCAACGAAACCCGTCAGGTTTCCGGCAATAGGAAACTCGTCCTGCACCGAAAGATTTCCTGAATAGCGGCTGCTGAAAGGCAGTCTGTCCCCCTTGAGACCCAACGCCGTGCTGGTCACAGGAAGGTCCTGCTTCAGAACCGCGTCGTCATAGTCGAACCAGCCCGACAGCGTCAGTCCAGCGATAGGCCGATAGGTCATCGCAAGCTCGACGCCCTGGCTCTTGGCGTTACCCCCGTTGGCAGTGTATTGAAACCCGGTGTTCGGGTCTGCCAGTGTGAGCTGGATGTCCTTCCAGTCCACATAGTAGATGGACGCATCAAAAGTCAACACGTGAGAGAGAATGTCCCCCTTGGCACCGATTTCATAGGTCTGCGTCTTGTCCGGACTGTAATCCGACGGCGGCAAACCGGGCAGCGGGCTGTTTGATCCACCCTGCCGGTATCCGGAGGCTAGCCTGCCATAGACCATGAGGTCCGGAGTGACCTTGAAACTAGGTGTAAACAAATAGTTGAAGACACTGGAATGCTCGTCGGGATTCGTGCTGACAGCCGGGTCGGCGCCAAACAGCAGCGGAGCGTATGGACCCGTCGCAACATAGGCGAACGCCGTCTTCAACTTGCTTTCGCGCCCGCCCACCTGCACCTTGAATCGGTCTGTCAAATTCCAGGTTACATCGGCAAAACCTGCATATTCGGCGAATCTGCTCTTCGAGAAGGAGTCGTACCCCTGGCCAGCATTGCGACCCGTCGTTGCATCGATGGCATTGCTGAATTCGTGATTCGGAGCGTACTGATATGTATAGAATGCACCGGCCAGCCAGTCGAAAGCCCCAATCGAGTCGGCTAACCGCAGCTCCTGGGAGAACGTCGTCGATCTGTCTCGCTCTTCGAGAGCGGCTCCAGTCACGTTGAAGAATTGCTCAGACAGGCCGCCAAAGAACGGTGTGAGATCCTCCGAGCTGTCATAGTCGTTTATGTTATATCCGGTGACCGATGTTACCTCGACAGTTCCGAGCTTGAGCATCAGGTTGGCACTGTAGGCCTGCGTAGAGCGCTCGGCGCCTCCCACTCCCGGCAGATAGTTGTTCTGCAAGTCTCCCAAACCCGCGACAATGTATGAGGAACCTGTGGTTTTGTAGCGCTGGTATAACGCGTTCAGTTTCGCAGAGAAGATTTCGGACGGCTGCCACAACGCTGACAATCGTCCGCCGGAAGCCTGCGCTTCGTTTATGCCGCTCTGATTGGACGCAACGTTGTCAATGTAACCGGCGTCATGCCGCTGGAATCCGCTCATTCTCACAGCGAAAGTTGATCCCAGCGGCACGTTCGCGGCGCCACGTAGGTTGAATCCTGGCTCCGCGCCGTTCTGTACCCAGCTGGTTCCGGCCTCGAATCGTCCCGAATATCCGCTTGTGGAAGGATTCATTGTTACGAACTTCACCAAGCCGCCCATGCTGTCGGCTCCGTACAATGTCCCTTGGGGCCCGCGCAGCACTTCAATACGCGCCAAGTCGCCCGGGTCGATCTCAGGAATCGCGGCACTTTGGACGCCGGGCCCTCCGAAAGGCACATCGTCGACCAAAATACCAGTGGTGGGCGTGGTGAACCCGCCTGTGGTAATACCGCGTAGCACCACCGTCTGAACGCCGGTGATTCCGGGCGATACGCCAAGTCCCGGGATGGTCGCGGCGTAGTCCCGCAATAACACCTGGCTACTCTCCGTAAGCGCTTGGGTGTCGACCACACTCATGGGTACCGGCACATCTTGAATGCGCTCGTCCCTCTTCTGCGCGCTGACCACTATCTCCGGAAGGTTGCCTAGGGTGCTCTCTGGCTGGTCTTCTGCATTCGCTTTTCCGATAAACGTGCACACCACCAGCGCAGCAGTCATCCCTGCCGCGACTTCTCTTACGCCATGCGCCAATTGACTCTCCCGCGAAGATAACAGTGTTGTTGTCGCATGCGTGCAACGTTGCCTGTCTTGAAGATCCGGCACCGCAGCTCTGCGCTCAGCTCAGCCCCGTATATTCTGCGACGAATGGTTGCAATCGTGTTGCAAAGGATTGGAACGCATGCGCAACACTGATGTACCGCGATTAGGAATGGCCCGATTGCAGAAGCGTCATTATTTCAGTGTTCACATAATTGGTGGCGGTGCCCATCGGGTAAGGACGTTCGGAGTCCTAGTGAACGATCGAGCCTAGGGGACGGGAGATTCCCGGAGGCGAGCTAGCCGGAGCAGGCTCGACTTCAACCCAACACGCTGCACGCCGGGTCTCGGACCAAGGCCTCAGCCCTTGTTTTGACGTCCCGGCAGAACCGTTCAATGGCGGTTCGGCTGAACAGATCTTCCCTGTACAGGACTGTCAATCTCAATTCAGACGCGTCATTGCAGAAGAAGGCCAGGAATCGGACCGCCGGGACTTCGCTTCTGACCGGAAAGGGTTGGGCAAACTGTTCAATGGTGACCGGCCCGGACGGCTGCTCGAGCCCGCCTTCCGTGCCGGGGTTCCACGATTCCGGCAACCAATTGACATGCAGGTCGGTTGCGCATTCCGGAAACAGAGCCGGCACGCGGTTGAAATCCCGGTGTTCGCAAGCGGAATGGAACTCGCTGGTAACGTGCCGCAACAAGTCCCGGAAACTGTCCTGCTTCGAGACCCGTACACGCAGGTGCAAAACGTGCGCAAGACAGCCCACCATATGCTCGAGCTCCGCACGAAAGCGCCCATTTTCTACAAACTGAACCACCAAGTCTTCCTGATTACACCACCGCGCTCCTATGGCGACGAACACAGAGAGCATCAACAATGACGGCAGTGTCGCTTCCATTGCTGCAAGCGAGCGTAAATTCGTGCTGAGCTCGCTGCCAAAGGGACAATCAAACCTTTCACCTTTGCCCAGGCTGATAGCCGTGAAGTGCGTGTCAGCCGGCAGGCGCGTCACAGGAGCGTCCTCCAACCGCTTCCTCCAGTACGCTTCGTTTCTCGCCACCCACAGTGCTCGAGTCTGCTTCTGCCAAAGCGCATAGTCACCGAACTGCACGAGCGGAATTGGCAGCGGTATCGGCAGTCCCCGCACCTTGTGAGTATAAATAGTCCACAGATCTCGGATGACGATCTGCACCGACAAGCCATCCGAAATCATAGGGTCCAGAGCCAGAACCAAAATCTGGCTGCGGCTGGCGATCTGCAGCAGCAGCGCTTCAAACAGAGGACCCTTGCTCAGATCGATTGGGCGTTCGGCAATTTCCAGCGACAGTCGGCGCGCTTCGCGCTCACTGCCTTCCACAGGCATCCCTGTCAGATCCACAACTGTGAGCACGTCCTTACCCGACGGGTCTACCTGCTGGAGGAGAGCCCCGCCGATCAGGACGATTCGGGTACGTAGCGACTCGTGACGGTCAATCAGGCCTATCACGGAGTCACGTAGAAGTGCCACGTTCAACGGCCCGAGAATATGCAAGGCAGTCGAGCAAGTTCTTTCGCTCAGGCCTGCATGGTTTCGCAGTAGTGTCTGCCAGGCTGTCAACTGAACGTCTTCGACCGGTATGAGCGCGTGTGCATCGCGCTGTCGCATCGGGGGATCATCGTCCTCGAAGCCACCATGTGCTCTCTCAATGAGCTGCCCCATTTGCCGCACGGTCGGGTGTTGGAACAGAGACGATGCCGGAATCGTCACCGCAAAGACCTCGCTGGTCATGCCGCTGATCCTGAGACCAAGGATTGAATGCCCACCCAGCTCGAAAAAATTGTCCTCCACACCGATCGACTCGAGATTGAAGGCTTTGCTCCAGATTGCTGCGAGCCTTTCTTCAATCAGGGTGTGTGGTTTCACATATGCCTTCTCCATCCATGGACGGCTGACCGGCAAGGGTAACCTGCGGGTGTCCACCTTCCCATTCACAGTGATCGGCAGCCTTTCCAGCGCTGAAATGGACGCTGGAAGCATGTACGGCGGAAGCATCTTCGCAAGGTATTCGCGTAACATTGGAATCAGCCGCTGCTCCAGCCTGCGCTGCGCGCGCTGCACGGAATTCCCATCGCCGCAAACACCGCTCGACTGCTCCGAATCAGCGTAGCCCGATCTTTGCTCCTCGAGAAATGACGCATTGGCCACCACATATGCCGCGAGTCTCTTTTCACCCGGCGCATGCTCAAAGACCATCACGGCAGCCTGTTGTACGACCGGATGACCCCGCAGCGCCGCTTCGACCTCATGTGGCTCGACACGGAAACCGCGGATCTTGACCTGGGAATCGACCCGCCCGAGAAACTCGATGTTGCCATCTGCACGCCAGCGGGCAAGGTCACCGCTGCGATACAACTGAGCACCGGCCTCTGCGGTGAAGGGATCGGGAACGAACTTCTCGGCACTCAAGTCGGGCCGATTGAGATAGCCCCGTGCTACACCAGGTCCGCCTATGTAGATCTCTCCGGCCTGCCCGACCTCCACAGGCTGTGCGTTGCGATCGAGAATATGGATGCGCGTGTTGGCAATCGGTCGACCGATGGGAATGGCCGATTGGTCACCGTTCAGAGCCCCGATCCTGAAGAGCGTCGCCAACACAGTCGTTTCCGTGGGCCCGTACGCATTGAACACCTGTTGCGGCTGGGAATGGCTGGCGAACATGCGTGCTACAGCTGCAGGGCTCAGCACATCGCCTCCCACAAGCAGACAACGCAGGTGGCGAAAACCGTCTGCCAGTACGTCCACGTACTCGTGAAACAAAGCGACAGTAAGCAACATTGCGGTCACGCTATTTCTCAACAGAGACTGATTCAACTTCTTGGGATCCAACAGAACACATTGCGGAACAATGCACACCTGTCCGCCGTTCAGCAGTGGAGCCCAGACCTCCCAGGTAGCGGCATCAAACGACACGCTCGCACAGTGGGCGACGCAGTCCTCCGGGCCAATCTGCGCCTCCGAGGTGTTGATCACCAGTCGCAATACGCCCCGGTGCTCGATCATGACTCCCTTGGGCCGTCCCGTGGAGCCGGACGTGTAGAGGACATAGGCCAAATTTCTCCCAGTCAATCCGGGCACCGCTGGATTCGGCGCTGTTCCCTCAGACCACTCCGGCAGATCGAGGATCTGGACACCCGGCAGAGCGGCCTGAGCCCGCACTGCGGACTGTGCGAGCACAGCAACCGGCGCACTGTCCTCAACCATGAATGTCAGGCGCTCAGCCGGATAGTGCGGATCGAGTGGAACATACGCTCCGCCCGCCTTCAGGACGCCGAGCATTGCAGCGACCATCGCCATGCTGCGCTCGGCCAGCAATCCAACACGATCGCCCGGCTGCAACCCACGGGCCAATAGCGCTGCGGCCACTCCGTTCGCCTGCCGATTGAGCTCGGCATATGTCAGGCATCGACCCTCGAAGTTCAACGCGACCGCATCCGGTGCAGCTGCGGCCCGCTCCTCGAACAGTTCGTGAATCAATTTGTGCTGCGGGAATGGCGTAGCGGCACCGTTCATCCACTCCGGCACACACCGAGATTGTGCTTGCAGCGATGACCGGTCCAGTTCCGCGCCGCCTGCGGGCAGCTCAGCCTGCGGCGTACTCATATCCGACCCTCCTCAAACGCGACTTCACTTGCCGCTGGGGGTATCGGTCCCTCGGACAGGAATGTCTCGAGAAATCGCGCCATCCGCGAGATCGTCGGATGTCTGAAGATCGTGTTGCCCGGAAGCTGAATCGAAGACCGTGCGGCGATCCGCGCAACCAACCTCATCCCGAGTAATGAATGTCCGCCGAGCTCAAAGAAATTGTCGTTGCGCCCAGGGCGCGTAACGTCCAACACCTGGGACCAGGTTTGGGCGAGCATCTCCTCAATCTCTCCTTGCGGAGCTTCGTATCGGTTGTGTACGTAGGAATCCACGCCCGGTGCAGGCAATGCGCTACGGTCTACCTTGCCGTTCCGCGTCAATGGAAGACTCTCGAGAACGACGAACGCGCTCGGGAGCATGTATTCCGGGAGTGCGGCTGCGACCCAGGACCGAAGCGTATCGGCAACCACGTTTCCATCCGGCCCAGGAGGCTGCCGAAGTGTCAGATAGGCTACCAGCCGCTTCTGTGCAGGACCGCTCTCGAGAGCGACGACAACGGCTTCCCTGGTCCATTCGTGGCAGCTCAACCGCGCCTCAATTTCTCCGAGTTCGATGCGGAACCCACGCACTTTTACCTGCTGATCATTGCGTCCCAAGTACTCGACTACTCCATCAGCGCGCCAGCAGCCCAAATCTCCCGTCCTATACAGGCGAGCATCCGGGTCCCCGCCAAAGGGGTTCGCGACGAACCGCTCGGCAGTCAGCTGAGGGCGGTTCAGGTATCCCACCGCAACACCGGCACCGCCGATATAAATCTCCCCGGTAACACCGACCGGAACGGGGTGCAATCTGCCATCCAGAATATAGATCTGCGTGTTGGAGATTGGACGACCTATCGGTATGGTCGTTCCATCCTGCGGTTGCGTATCGATACGGTACGTTGTGGAGAATGTTGTGCATTCAGTTGGCCCGTAGCCGTTGAGAATGTGTTTCGGCGGCTTGTCACTCAATACTCTTCTGATCGCGTTAGGGTCCACCACATCGCCGCCTACGATCAGATATCGCAGTTGCGCAAACGCGGCCGACATGGCCTCCGCATATTGTGAAAAGAGACCCGAGGTCAGCCAGAGAACGGTGACCTCGTGCTTCTGCAGGGCCCTGGCAAACATGGGAGGGTCCAATACCAGCTTCTGCGCCGCTATAAACACCCTCGCACCATTCAGAAGCGCGGCCCACACCTCAAAGGTCGACGCATCGAAAGCTGGATTGCTGGCATGAACTATGCAGTCATCAGGTCCCACGGTCACATAACCCCCGTTGATGACCAAATGATTGACTGCGTGGTGTGGGACGATAACCCCCTTCGGCAGGCCGGTGGATCCGGACGTGTACATCACATATGCGGGATGAGCTGCGTCGCGTGGCAGATTGACATTGAGCGCAGACGAGGCAGCCATCGCTTGGGCGGCGGTTGAGTAGTCAATCCACTGAATGCTCTCCATCTGGAGGTCCGTGCCTGCCGACTGCATCGCGACAATCCGCCGCGCCGCGCAATCCCCGATGATGAACGCGCGCCTTTCGGGTGGCAGCTCAAGGTCCAGCGGGACATACACTCCGCCGCATTTCAGCACCGCAAGTTGCGCAATCAACATCTCAGTACACCGCGGCATCTGAATCGGGATGTACTCGCCGGCGCATACGCCCTGTTCCCTCAGGTAGCAGGCGAGCTGGTTGGCAAACGCGTTGAGCTCGCTGTACGTGAGGACCTGGTCCTCGCAAATCACCGCCGGGGCATCCGGAATGCGCTCCGATTGTGCTTCGAACAGCTCGTGAATGAACCTATCGCGCGGGTAGTGCATTTGTGTATTGTTGAAAACACTGAGCACCTCGGAACGCTCTGCCTCCGGCAACACTTCCACAGCCAGCGCTGGCATCTCCGGCGCACGCTCCAGTGCCTGAATGAGCGATTCCACGGCCGTTGAAACATAACCCAATATCCGGTCGGGATCGGCCTGCTTGCCCGACTCGACATGCAATGCGAATCCCTCGTCGAGGTCGTCAACCGAGAGTGTGATGGGATAGCTCGTTCCTCCCGAAGCAGCCACCACGGAGATCCCTAATTTGGACCACGACTCCGCGACACTCGGCATGCTGTGGCGATAGTTTAACAGGGTACTAAACAAGGGAACCGATCCGACAATGCCGCTGCAACGCTGCGCGACGGCGAGCGGAGCATGCTCATAGGACATGAGATCCACGAGTTCTCGCTGAGTCTGCTCCACCAGTCCTCTGGCGGACAGCTCTTGCAAAGACAGACGCAGTGGCAATGTGTTGATGAACATCCCCAATATGGGTTCGGCACCAGCGCTACCATGCATCCGCCCCAACAATACCGTTCCATAGACCACATCATCACGCCCGCTGGTTCGAGCGACGACCAGTGCCCAAGCCGCGTGGAACATTGTCGTCACACTCACACCAATGCGGCGCGCTTGCAGGCGCAACCTTCTCGCGACGTCGAAGGAGAGAGCCACGCCGCTGGACCTCATTCGACGCCCATCCCCATACACATCGGATAACCCAAACGGAGCGGTCGGCTCCACGATCCCGGCAAGCTTCTGACGAAAGAAAGCCTCCGCATCGCCCTTGCGCCCATGCGCCAACGCCTCAGCGACATGTGTTCGATAAGGTGGTGCCGGCAGAACATTCTTGAGGCCATCAAAGAAGGCCGCTATTTCCGTAAGCAGGATTTCCATGGATGCGTTGTCGCAAATCAAGTGATGTGTGTGTAGCAATACGTACCACTGTTGACTGCGTGGATCTGCGGCAATCTGCAGCTCTACCAATGGCGCCCGGCGCAGGTTTAACCTGTGCCTTGCAAACGTCATGCGCTCCTGCAGCTCTTCGACTGCATTACGGCTTGGAGCAAGCGTGATGCTTGCCACCTGCACAGTTGCGCGGCGATAGACAACCTGCACCGGTTGCGGCAGCTGCTCCCATTGCACCGCTGTACGCAGAATGTCGTGGCGATCAATAACTTGTTGCAATGATCTGACAAATTCTTCGAGCTTCTCGCGGGAGGGGAGCGCCAGGAGAATCGTGCGCGCGTAAGCATCTGCACCCTGCTCATCGAGCACATAGTGGAAAAGAATTCCTTCCTGCAGCGGTGTCAGGGGATAGATGTCTTGAACATTCGCCGCGCCACAGGGAACTGTCCGGACGATCCGCTCGATGTGCTGCGCTTGCAAGCTGACAAGCGGCAGCATCTCCGGGGTCAGCGCCTCACATTCCGCCGGTATCAAGTTTGGCGGCACTGGGAAATCGACCGCCTTCTCGCGACCCAGCACACCGGCCAGATCCGCCAGAGCAGGATTCTCAAACACCCGGCGGACATCCACCGATAATCCCAGCCGCCGCAATCGCTGCATCATTCGGACGATCAGCAGCGAGTGCCCGCCCAATTCGAAGAAATTGTCCTGTCGGCCGACTCGATCCACGCGCAACAATGCCTGCCAGATCCCGGCCACCGCTTTCTCAATCTCACCTCGAGGAGCTTCATACTCCCAGCTGGTGCACCTGCCAGGCTCGGGAACCGGTAGCGCGCGCCGATCCAGCTTTCCGTTCGAAGTCAACGGCAAGCGTTCAAGGGATACAAACGCGCTGGGAATCATGTATTCAGGCAGCGTGGCCTTCAAACTGGTGCGTATAGCCTCCACTCGAAGCCCTGCAGATCCGCCGCGGTCTGTGGGAATGATGTATGCCACCAGACGCTTGTCTCCCGGAGCATTCTCCCATGCTATGACTACGGCGTCCTTGATCCCCTCCAGGCGCACCAGCTGTGTCTCGATCTCCCCCAATTCGATGCGGAATCCCCGGATCTTGACCTGCTGATCATTTCGACCCAGATACTCGAGAGCCCCATCTGGCCGCCAGCGACCCAGATCTCCGCTTTTATACATCCGCGCTCCCGGGTCCTTGCTGTATGGATCCACCACAAAGCGCTCCGCTGAAAGATCGGGGCGGTTCAGATACCCGCGCGCCACGCCTGCTCCTCCCACATAGAGCTCCCCTGTAACGCCAATCGGGACAGGCTCGAAACGTTGATTCAATACGTACGTTCTAAGGTCAGGAATGGGCCTGCCTACGGGGCTACATTGGTCAGAATCTATCTCCTCCTCTGTCAGCGGGCGATATGTCACATGCACGGTTGTTTCAGTTATTCCATACATGTTGATCAACCTGGGTTTGTCAGTGCCGTTGCGCTTGATCCACGGCCGCAACGCACGCAATTCCAGCGCCTCGCCACCAAATATCACGGCGCGAAGCGCGTCGGCCTTCAGCTCACTCTCTGATTGGGCATCGATCAGCTGCGCAAAGGCGCTCGGCGTTTGATTCAATACGGTTACCCTTTCCTCACAAACCAGATTGTAGAACTCGCGAGGCGATCGGGCCGTCAGGTACGGTACGACAACGAGGCGCCCGCCGTGCAGCAACGCGCCCCACAATTCCCACACCGAGAAATCGAACGCGTAAGAATGGAACAGGGTCCAGACGTCATCTGCGTTGAACTTGAACCAGTGGTCCGTTGCCGCGAACAGGCGAGTAACATTCTTGTGTTCGACCATCGTCCCCTTCGGTTTCCCCGTGGATCCGGAGGTATAGATGACATATGCCAGATGATGAGCATGCTGGCCCCAGCCCCGTGCGTCCAGGTTGCCTGAATCGAGGGGTGATGAGCCGTTGCAATACGCGTTCAGTACGACGACTTCCGCTGTCGTATCAGCAAACCTCGCTCGCAAAGCCTCCTGGACGACGAGCACCTTTGGAACGGCATCCTCCAGCATGTATTCCAATCGGTCAGCCGGATAGTTTGGATCGAGCGGTACATAAGCGCCACCCGCCTTCAGAATGGCAAGCAGTCCAATGACCATCTCAAGAGTCCGCTCGGCGCAGATCCCCACGAGTTGGTCCGGCACTACTCCCTTGTCCCGCAGGCACCGCGCCAGCTGATTGGCCCGGGCATTCAGATTTGCGTAAGTGATCGAACGGCCGCCTTCGGTGACGGCCACCCCGTGGGGTGTTCGCGCAACTTGCTCCTCGAACAGCTGCTGCAGCAGCTTCTCTTGCGGATGGACCGGCGCAGATGCATTGAATGCCTCGATCACCTGGTAGCGCTCCGCCGCGGGCAAAATTGACAGGCAGAGCGCGAGCGCCTCGGGCGCCCGATCCAGCGCCTCGAGGAGAGATTGCACGGCCATTTGCAGATAGCCCGCCACACACTCCGCATCGACCCGCTCATCCGTTTGGACTGCGAGTGCGAAATCGTCCTGCAGATCGACCACCGAGACGGAAATTGGGTAGTTGGTCCGTACCTGACTGCGGACTCTGCGAATTCCGGGAGCGATAACCGCTTGGTCCTCTGACTCGTGAGAAGCGTGCACGTAATTGAGCAAGGAGCCGAACAGCGGCGCCGAACCAGCAATTCCGCTGCACCGTTGCGCTACTGCGAGAGATGCCTGTTCATGCCCCAGAAGCTCCAGTAGTTCGCACTGGGCTTGCTTCACCAGTGCCCGGACGCTCAGGCCTGTAAGATTCAGGCGCAACGGCAGGGTGTTGAGAAACATCCCCACCCTGTGCTGGGTTCCACCGCTGAGTTGCAACCGGCCAAGCAGCACGGTTCCAAATACAACATCATCGCGCCCGCTGGTCTTCGCTACCACCATCGCCCAGGCTGCATGGAACAATGTCGCCGGAGTTGCACGGTGATGCCGTGCCTGTCGACGCACGTAGCGAGAAACCTCGGGATCCAATGTCCGACGTGCTTCCCGGACCCGCCCCCCGATGCCGTAAACATCGAGTAAACCAAAGGGCGCCGTCGGCGTATCGATGTCCCGAAGCTTCGCAGTGAAAAAAGCGGCCGCATCATCGGCTTGAGCGCGTGCCAGCGCCTGTTCGACATGCCTGCGATACTGCATCGGCTCCGGCAGCGCAGCCGTCCCCGAGACGAGGAAGGCTCCCACCTCCGCCATCACAACTCTCAGCGATTGGGCGTCACACACCAGGTGATGCATTTGGAGCAATCCATACCACTGCTCACCATGCCTGCTCTGCGCTGTCTGCAATCGCATCAGCGGCGCCTGCCCAACATCCAGACTCTGCTGCTCAGGCTTCATCCGCTCCGCAAACTGTTCCAAAGGATCCGTTGTCGGGCTGAGCTCGAATTCCTCAACTGACAGTGTGGCGCGCCGATGTATTACTTGCACGGGCCGCGACACCTGCTCCCACAGCATGGACGCGCGCAGGATATCGTGACGATCTATAACTCTCTGCAACGCGTTGATGAACGCCTCGACCCTCGAGCGCGATTGAAACTCAAACAGGGTCAAGACTACATAAGCGTCACCCCGGCCGCCCATCATGTGATGGAACAGGATCCCTTCCTGCAGCGGCGCGAGCGGATAAATGTCCTGAATGTTTTCAGCCCCACCGGCAACGGCCTGGACGATCCGCTCGACGTCCTCCGAGCTGAGATCTACAATCGCACCTGGATCAGTCGCAGGTCGCTCGGGCCGCTTTGGGTCCGGTGAGACAATTGAATCTTCGACGCGCTCCGACAAGACCGCCGGCACATCCGGCGCAAGCCTGCGTACATTGCTCGTCTGCCCTTCCATGGCGGATACCTCAAGATTTCAAGGGTTTCCAAACATTCCACGAGCGCACTGAATTCGAGCGCCTTGCTAAATCTGCTAAAGCAACGTGTCCCGAGGATGGGCACCTAGGGAAACTCTGATTTACCCGGCGTCTGTGCTTCAAATAACACTCGGGAGGAGTGCGCCAATGAAACAACAGGCCCTGGCGGGATTTGAGAAGCATGACAAGGGTCGGAGCCGCGCGTGGTCATCGAGCCGGTATATCCGAAGGCTCGAACCGAGGGCGGCCGACCGACAATACCGCTGGATCGCATGGCTGTGCGTGTACTTTCTGGAGCAGTGTTCAACCTGTCGCCCCCTTCAGTGGAGAAGAGCTGTACGACTTGGCCGCGATGCGCGGTTTTACGGGGATTGATCTGTGCCGGGAACTGCTCCGGATGAAACCATCACTGAGTGGTGCCTTTTGGGCCACCGATTGGACACTTCCCGCCTGTTCCTGTGTTGGCGTCATCGCAATCATGGGCCAGTCAGAGATTCCGTAGAGAAGAACTCGCAAGAGGCCTGCCTGGGTGGCATCCGAGCCGTCGGGTCAAAATGTGGGGTCAGCCGCTATGGCTTCCGCCATTTCACGGATGGTCGGTTTTTGAAAAAGCGTAACAACGGAAATTTGAATCCCGAGGCGAGTTGCGAGCAACTCCGTCAGGTCCATGCCAAGCAACGAATTTCCTCCGAGTTCGAAGAAGTTGTCGTTTCTGGCTATCTGTTGCTGGCGAAATATGTCCCGCCACACCTGCGCAATCGCCTGCTCCATTCCCTCTCTTGGTGCCTCGAATGCGGCTGGCCCCGGGGGTTCGGTCACTGAGGACGGCAATTCCATATGCTCCTGTATCCCCTCCATGCTAGTTACCTCCAAAAAATACTCATCGCGACCTTGCTTTAAACGACGCCTCGCACGCCGGCGCTCATGACGTTAACCCTACGCCCGATCACCAGCGCGCGCAATTGGGAGTATCAACATTCAGCGGACAGGTTGTCGTCGCTCGTCCGGTCCAAATTCCGGGTTCAGCCAGGCCTAGGATGTCTGCGGCAGTGTCAGTCGGCTCACACACTCGACTCCGATGGCTTAACGCGCTCGAACCGGAAGCGGTACCCGTTGTCGCCCCACTGCTCGGTCACCCAATCGTCGCGGACTATTCTTGGCCGCTCGTGATTCAACATCTGATCCCGATCATTGACATTGACGGCAATTTTAAGGTTTGTATCACGCGCATTGATTCGTTGAACTGCATTCGTAAAGCGTGGCGTGAGATGTTTGTTGACGAAGACCTTGAGCACAAGAAAACATCGCGATCTGCGCCCCGCCACCGGGCGATCCAAGGTAGCAATCAAAAGAGGCGCAACCGCACGCTCAACGTGGCTCGCCGGTCAACAGCTCCCGCACGCTGCTTGCCGAGCTCTCCACCATCGTACGCAATACCTGCGAGGAATGCGTCTGTCAGCCCAGCAGCTCGACCTCAGAGATGACCACGACGCCAAACCCGGCACAACATCGCGCGTTGCGGGCCGGATCAAGGTCACACCAACAGCCTTGCCGGAAAGAGCATATTCTGGTTGGACATTGACGCCGCGAAGCTCCGCTTGAGCGTTGATACAGTGCACAAGTACGTCACTGTTGCAAAAGCCGAACTTAGAAGTCTGCTGTGGCGTCCCTGACGAAGTTTGGGCGGCCCGGGCCTGCTAGCTTACTTTGACCGGAATCTCAATAGGATGACCATCCCATTGGCGGGTAAGCCAATCGTACTGGGGGTCGTTCATCGCTATCACCTTTCTAACGTCCCCAGCGAGAAAGTTTAGATAGTAGGCGTTCGTACCGGGCGCGTTCACGACAGGGTGATAACCCTCATGGACAAGCACCAGGTCTCCATCCTGAATCGTCATCACGACATCGAGATCGGTATCGCGGGTGTAGATCCTTTGGAGCGCGAATCCGTCCGGTGGATTCAGTCGGTAGTAGTACGTCTCTTCGTGATACGACGAACTATTGCGCGTGTCATGTCGGTGTCCCGGGAAGCTGGACCAGTTACCGCTCGGAGTACGAATCTCATACACGGTGAGGCGCTCTGTCAGCTCGTCCGAATCCAACAGAGTACTGACACCCCGCTTCACGTTGGCGTCGCCGCGGATGACATTCGGCATTTCCTGGCGTCGAATGAGGCGAGCGGGCCGCTTGCCGAGCGCCGGCGCGCTACCGATAGCGACCTCGAAGAGGTCAGTTGCGGTAAGTGTAAACTCTGTGTTGGGAGGCAAGTAGACGACGTCCGTGAGCTCCCGGAAGAGGTCCTTACGCCCGATCGTGTGTGTTTCACCACCGTAGGTAACCGTTGCGTATCCGGTAAGGGGCACAATGACGACTTCCTGGTCCCCCGTATTTTCCGCGTACTTTTGTGCTGTGCGAAGGACAATCTCCGCGAAGCCCAGATATTTCCATCCCGCGCTCTCGGGACGCACGTCGTGCCGGCAGGCCGCTTGTAGGTTTTGCCGGTATTGCCGCTTCACTGCCTGATCTCGCCGAGGATTTTCCGGACGACTTCGGCTCGCGAGACAGGAGCGGTATCAAGATATGCGGCGATGCGCTCGCTGACGCGTTCCGCAGTGAGGCCAAAATAATCCAGGAGGTAGTCGTCCGGGGCTGATTCACCCCAGCAATCCTCGATTCCGAAGCGAACCACCCGTTTGGGCAGGTGCTCCGCAAGAATTTCACTGACCAAGCCACCCAGACCGCCCAACACGGTGTGCTCCTCAACCGTGAAGACCAGCGGGACGGGCTCACAGCTCGCCACAATCTCCTGGATACTGACGGGCTTGATGGACGGAACATGAAGAACGCCCGCCGAGATGTTGCTCGCTCTGAGTCGGTCAGCCGCCTCGACGCAGCGCGCGGTCTGGGGTCCGGTTGAGATCATGAGTAGATCTTTCCCTTGGCGTAATTGGTACGTTCGGCCCGGGGTGAACTGATAATCCGAAGCAAACAGTATAGGCCCTGCTTCGCGGGTGAGTCGCAGGTACACGGGCCCCTGATATTGCGTTGCCCAGCCAATCATGGACTCGCACTCGAATTCGTCTCCGGGTGCCAGGACGGTCATCCCGGGCATGGCGCGCATGATGGCGAGGTCCTGGATGTCCTGGTGAGTCTTGCCGGTGCGACCGGTCAGCAACCCGGAGTACGCCGCACCAATCTTTACATTTGCACGCGTCTGCGCAACGAGCATCCGGATGGAGTCAACGGCACGGTGCGTAAAGAACACGGCGAACGAGGAAAGCCAGGGAATGAAGTCAAGCGATGCCAACCCAACTGCAACACCGACCATGTTTTGTTCGGCGATGCCCATCTCGAGAAACTGATCTGGATGGGCGTCGGAAAATTTGTCGGCTTTGGTCGAGTTTGCCAGATCGCCATCCAATACGAGCACGTTGGAGTTGCTGTCGGCGAGCCGGATCAGGGTATCTGCAAAGACTTCGCGAAGCGGCCTCATGCGACCCTCTCTGCGACGCCAAGGTCCACCGCCACGGACGCGAGTTCTTCCCGGTTGGGAATTTTCGCATGCCACGCGAACTTGCCTTCGGTCAGCCGAGTACCCTTGCCCTTGATTGTGCGCGCGATGATCATGGTGGGCCGAGCCGATTCACCCGAGCCCTGGGCCTCCTCCAACGTCGGAATGATCTGCGCGTAGTCATGGCCGTCGGCTTCGAGTACCCGCCATCCGAGCCGCTCAAAGATCCCTTTGAGATCTGTCTCTCCCCAAGGATCCTGTCTGTCACCCCGATGTCGCTCGCCTTGCTTGAGTGGCCAACCGAACTGCTGCAGGCCGTTGCAGTCGAGAATGGCTGTCAAGTTGCCGAGTTTGTATCGTGGAGCGATATGGAGCGCTTCCCAGATCATACCTTCCTGCAGCTCGCCGTCGCCGATCATGACAAACGTGTGAAATTTCCTGCCCCGCAGGCGCGCGCCCAGGGCAAAGCCCAATCCGACGGAGAGCCCTTGTCCGAGTGAGCCCGTGGAAGTCTCCAGGCCGGGAAGCTTCGTGACGTCCGGATGTCCCTGCAGCCGGGAACGTTCCTTATCAAATGTTTTCAACTCGTCGAGGGGCAGATAGCCGCGTAATGCGAGCACCGCATATAGTCCAATGGCGGAGTGCCCCTTGGAGAGAATGAAGCGGTCGCGCTCCGGCCAATCCGGCTCGTGTGGCCGCACGTTCATCACACGGAAGTACAGCGCGATCAACAGCTCCATGGCCGAAAGCGGGCCACCAATATGCCCTGCGCCACTGTTGGCTACCGCGCTGACTACCAACCATCGGCCGCGACGCGCCAACTGTTCCAGCTCGCCATAATCTTTGCTGCGACCGGGCGAATCACTGTCATTGCCCTGCTCCGGCGTCGTCACGAGGCTCATTGGAATACCCGTCTTTGACTCTCGGTCGCTCTTTCGTATGCTTCCCGAGTTGTACGGGTTTTCTCGTGTGCACTGACGGCGGCGACGGGCACGTCCCACCAGTTGCCCATGGCTGGCATCCGCTTCTCCGGGTCGACCGGCACGACGATTACGGTGACGCGATCCGACTGCCTGGCAACCGCGAGAGCCTGGGTCAGCTGCGCGGCAGTTTTCGCTGTTATCGCGTTCGCTCCCATGGCTGCCGCATGCTGTTGGAAATCGACCGGGATATAGTCACCGGTTAGTTGCTTTGTGCGGTCGTTGCGATAGCGCAATTCGTTGCCGAAGTCCGCGACGCCAACCGCGCGTTGCAACCCCAGGATGCACTGGTACCCGTGGTTATCGACGACAACAATCGTCAAGCGGATGTCCTCGCCTACGGCGGTGACGATTTCAGAGTTCATCATGAGATAAGAGCCGTCGCCCACCATCACAACGACCTCGCGGCCCGGCTCTGCCAACTTGACACCCAGGCCCGCGGCTATCTCGTACCCCATGCAGGAAAAGCCATACTCCAGGTGGTAGGCCTTCGGATCCTCCGGCCGCCACAGGCGCAACAGCTCGCCCGGCATCCCACCCGCGGCGCAAACAACCGTCGCCTTACCGCCTACAGCCTCATTCACGAGCCCGATGACTGACAGCTCACCGAGGAGATCGGATTCGCTGTTGGTCCCCTGAGACGTCTGGCGCAGCCGGGTCACTTGCGCATCCCAGCTTTCTTTCAGCGCGTCGATTTCAACCCGATAAGCAGGCGCGGTGCCGCGGAATCCGGCTTGCTTGAGCGCCGCGGAAAGCTGGGTCAAGGCGCGTTTGGCATCCGCAACCATCGGGCGGGCGGCTAGCTTGTTGGCATCCATGGGTACGATGTTGATCGCCGCGAAGCGCACCGTTGGATTTTGAAACGCCGTCCTGGAGGCAGTCGTAAAGTCGCTGAGACGAGTGCCGATGGCAAGAACCAGGTCCGCCTCGCGCGCTAGCTTGTTGGCCGACGGCGCGCCGTTGGAGCCGATTGGTCCGGCATTGAGCGGATGGTTCCAATTGAGAGCGCCCTTGCCGGCCTGCGTTTCGGTCACCGGGATACCGAAGCTTTCGGCGAATTCGCGCAGGCTGTCCGCTGCTTCCGAGTAAATCGTGCCGCCGCCCGAAATAATGATGGGCCGCTGGGCGGCAGTCAGGAACTGTACGAAGTCAGCCACGGCCTCGGGCTCCGGAACCGGCCGGCGTACCTGCCAGACTCTTTTTGCAAAAAATGATTCGGGCCAATCGAACGCCTCGGCCTGGACATCCTCCGGAAGCGAAATCGTGACGGCGCCGGTCTCGGCCGGATCGGTCAGGACACGAAACGCCTCGGGAAGACTCGCCAGCAGTTGCTCGGGACGGGAAATGCGATCGAAGAATCGGGACACCGGCCGGAAGGCATCATTCACACTCACGTCTCGCTCGAGCGGATGCTCGAGCTGTTGCAGTACCGGGTCCGGCACACGGTTGGCAAAGTAGTCACTCGGCAACAGCAATACCGGGAGGCGATTGATGGTTGCGCCAGCCGCTCCGGTGATCATGTTGGTGGCGCCGGGTCCAATCGATGTTGCACAGGCAAATGCCGCCAAGCGATTGCGATGCTTGGCATAGGCGGCCGCGGTATGCACCATGGCCTGCTCGTTCTGCGGACGGAAGAATGCAAGGTCTTCCTGAGCACTCAGCTCGACGATTCCCTGGCCCAGGCCGGCAACGTTGCCGTGACCGAAAATACCCCAGATCCCATTGATGAACCGGCTCTCCTGTCCGTCGCGAGCGACGAATTGGCGCGCCATAAATCGGACGAGGGCTTGTCCGGCGGTGAGGCGGCTAACTCCTGCCACTACGCCATCCTCTCTGTCTCTGTTTTCTCAACGCCGATTTCCTCCGCACGATAACCACCGCGCGCCTTCTCAGAACCATGGACCAACACAAAAATGACTGTAATGGCAACTGGAATGGCGGCCCAAATGGGCAGCACACGAGCCGCGCCGGAGGTGTCATTGATCCATCCCATGATTGGGCCGGCGAGTGCTGTGGAAAACGACCCCGCCGCGCCGACGACACCCAGTGCGAGAGCCCCGCCTCGAGGAAAGCGTTCGGAAGTAATACCAAGCATGGTCGGCCACCAAAAAGCTGTTCCAACCGCAAGGAGTGCGGCTGCGGTAAAAGCCAGGCCAACGGAGTGGGCGTGACCGAATAGTGACAACCCCAGCGCCGCAATCGGTGCGGTGCAGGCAACGAGCAGGACGGGGGTAAGGCGGCGCGCCAAGCGCCAGCCAAACTGGCGCATGAAATACATGATGCCATTGATCCAGACAAGCAATAGGATCCCTGCCTGCGCGGAGCTGTGCATGACGTCGTTGAAGATATTACTCACCCACTGACCGGGACCGAGCTCGGTCGCGGCTGTCAACCACATGCTCACAAAGATGACAATGTAGAGCGGGCGCGCAAGCGCGCGGAACATCTGTTCGAATGACACACCGGCGGCCCGGCGCTCCGTAGGTGGAAACGTCTCCCGGAAGAACATCACGGTGTAGATGATCGCGGGCACTAGCATCAACAACATCTTCATCCGCCACCCGATACCGAGCTGCGTGAAGCCAAAGGCGATCACGCCGCCGATGACGATGCCGCCCGGAAACCAAGCGTGCAGCGCTATCAACTTCGCTGTCTTGTTGCGCTGATACAGGGTTGCAACCAACGGGTTGACGCCCGCCTCCACCAACCCGTTGGCAATACCGATGATTGCCGTGGCGCAGAATAGCGCTGTGAAGTCCGATGCGAAGATTGTCAGCAACACACCGCCGGTGTGCCCGAGGGCGGCCAGTTGCAGGAGCCGGCCGATGCCCAGGAGGTCGCACAAGGCTCCGCCGAAAAGGATGGAGAGTCCGAAACCCCAGAAAGCGGCTCCGCTGATCCAACCCAGCTCAGTCTTGGTCAGTCCAAACGCCTGCTCGAGGTCTCCCATGATGTCGCCACGAATAGCAAAGGACATCGCGGTAGCAATGAGAGCAACGCAACTGGCGACAAAGAGTCGGCGCGAATTCATGGTATCACTGAGAGCCTAGCCACGAAGTAGACGCCCGCGTGTACCCAGCCGCCTAGACCCACAGCGGCGGAGGTTGGTTCAAAAGCGGCAATGGCCCCGGGGGTCTACTCGAATACTCGAGTGAAGCGGGCACGGTAGGCACTGGGAGTCTCGCCCAAAACGCGGCGAAATTCCTTTGCGAAATGGCTTTGATCGGCGAAGCCGGACTCGCTGGCCACCTCGGCCAGGGTCTTACGGGAAAATACCAAGGCGCTGCAGCTCATTCGCACGCGCAACTGCCGTAAGTACTCATGCGGCGACATGTGGTACGTGGCGAGAAACTGCCGCTCGAGTGCCCTCACGGATATTCCGCATAGGCCCGCGAGCTGTCGATTGCTGATTGCCTCGGCGTAGTGTTCGCTGATGAAGTGGATCGCGGGACTCAGCGGTGCGTCCTGAATGGCGGGTGGCCGGCCCTTGAGGGGACGCGTGATACCCGCAGTCCCCACGACGTTGCCCTTGGAGTCATGCAGCGGAACTTTAGAGGTTACGCACCAGCGTGCAGTGTGGTCGAACCGTCCGACCAACTCGACTCGAGCAAGAATTCGCTCCCCCTTTAGAACCCGAGAGTCATCGAGGCGGTATTGGTTGGCCAATGTCGGGCTGGACAAGTCGAAGTCCGTTCGGCCGATGACTTCTTCACGATCCTCGAGGCCATAGTTGAGCAGGAAGGGCAGATTGACCCACTGGTACTGTCCGTCGACGTTCTTCATCCACAAAGGCGCGTCTTCAACATAATCGAACAGCTCCATGGCCTCTGATGGGTGCACGCCAATGCGCCGCAAAACGCAGTGCGAAGTCCTGTTGTCTTTCATGCTGGCCGGCCTTGGGCCATCACAGCGCTGTCGCCGACGTCTTTACACCGCAGGGTCACTGAACCCAGGATCGCCGGTTTCCATGCGGCCTGCAAATCGTCTTTCGAACTGATCCGAGACCACTGTGAAGTCGTACCATTGGTGGCTGGCAATGACACTCCACGAGTGCTCGGCACGCCCATCTACTGGGACCTGGGCAGTCCACGGCCCGTCTTCCCGGTAGGCATTGGCCCGGATGCTCAATTCGACCCGCTGGGTTCCCCTGTTCCGAGCCATGAGGCGAACGGATTGACCGGAAGGGTCATACTGCAGCCGGACTTCGACATGTGCAACGTCGTCGAAACGCGCCTTTCCCCGGAACTCACGAACGAATCCATTCGGAGCAATAACCCACAGATCATAGCGTCCGTCATCCGCCTTGAAGAGCCACTCGTCCTCCAGATGCTTACCCGCTTCCACCGTGAATCGGCGCGGAATCCGATCAAGGTGCAGCTTGTCGTAAACATGGAACACAACGCCCGCACGTCCTGAGTTGTGAAACTCGAGGTACAGCTTCCCTTCGCGATATTCGACTCTTGAGTGCACATGCAGCTCATACGGCAATGCCCGCGAGCGACGCATGCCCGGCTCCTGGAACAGCTTTTCGGGAATTGCCGGCGGCGCTGGCGCAGGACGTGTGCTGATCTTCGCAATGAGCGCCGCCGAGTCACCAACAGCGGGCAGCTGAGGAAAAGGTTCTACGTTCGGGTTTGCGAAATCAAAGGCAGATGTCAGATCACCGCACACTGCACGGTGCCAGGGACTGATCGCCGGCACAATGATGTCGAATCGCTTCTCCAGAAAGCGGCCCATTGAGGTGTGATCAAATACTTGTGAGTTTACCCACCCGCCGCTGCTCCAAGGTGAGATCACATACAGTGGCACTCTCGGCCCCAGACCCCAGGGCCGCACGGTCCCACTGGCTCCATCCTCAGGATGCAGGTACTTGCGCTCAGGATCGGCAAAGTACTGGCCGCGCAGATCCAGTGTCGACTTGCCGGCCAGTGTTCCGTCCAGGTTGTACGATGGGGGTGCGGGCGGCGGCACATGATCGAACAAACCGTCGTTCTCGTCGAAGCTCAGAAACAACACCGTGCCGGCCCAAACAGTGGGATCGGCCGTCAATGCATCGAGGACTCGGGCGGTGAATTCAGCACCCTGCGGTGGGCTGGAAGGTGCGGGGTGCTCAGACCACAGCATCGGCGGGAGGATCCATGAGACACGAGGCAGTGTGCCGTTCCTCACATCCAGCGCGAGATCCCTGATCGAGCCCTGGGACATGCCCTTCTCGTACAAGGCGTCACCGGCTTTTGCATTTCGAAAGCTGGAGAAGGCCAATGCACCGTGCATGAGGCCCGTCCAGTTGTCGTTCGGGTCCTGGTAGATCCTCCAGCTAATGCCAGCGCGCTCGAGAACCTCGGGAATCGTGAGCCAATTGAACGCCGAGCCTTGATAGGAATATCCCGGCGTGGGGAGAGTCCCGGATACCTGACACCGCAGGTTGTTCACTTCGGCGTCGGCGGCCGTGCAGTTCTCGCCTTGCTGGCGACGCGCGGGATCAAAGTTCGAACCGGACCAAAATACGATCCGGTTCGGATCGGTACCGGTCGTCACCGAGCAATGATGGGCGTCGCAGATCGTGAAGGCCTCGGCAAGCGCGAACTGAAACGGAATGTCCTCACGCCGGTAGTAGCCCATGGAAACGGGAGTCTTGAATTTCGGCCAATTGCCGAAACTGCCCTGATTCCAAGCGGCCTGCGCGTTGTTGAAGGTGTGCGGCGTGGTCGGAATCCGCAGCGCCCGCGTGCTGCGTGAGTCCAGACGAAAAGGCGGGATTTCCCGCTCGCCATCCGCTTGATGCCAAACCGGCTTACCGCTGGCGAGCGGCACCGGATGCCGATCACCAAACCCCCGTACGCCACGCAATGTCCCGAAATAGTGATCGAAGGAGCGGTTCTCCAACATCAGTATCACAATATGTTGGACATCCGCGATGGTTCGCGCTCGTGTATTTGCCGGAATCGCCAGCGCTCGGCGAATGGCAGGCGGAAACACCGAAAGCGCGGCGCCCACCGACAGATTCAGGAAATTTCTGCGCGTAACCATTAGGTGCCGATCAAACGTGCCGAGTCCGAATTCGCGCGGACAATTGCTCGAGCACAAACACGGTAATGAAGATCACGACCAGAATCGTGCCCACGTGCCCGTGATTGTACATGTCACATCGCCCCTTGAGCTCTTGCCCGATACCGCCGACTCCGACGGATGCCGACGATTGTGGGGATGCGCACGATGCGGTCCAGATTATACAAACTATAGGCGATGTATTGCGGCCTTACTTGCGGCAACACGGTGGCGGCCAGCACCTTCACTTTATTTGCACCGATTGCGCGTAGTGCCTGCTGAGGCTTGTCGTCCGAATGCTCGATGTCTTCGGCATAGAGCTTTCCGAGGAATCCAGCCGCGTGAATGCGCAACGCGAGCACTCCTGCAATCGGCCCCAAAACCGTAGTCCAGCACCAGAAACAAGGCACTCATGAGCTCAGGTGCCGAACGAAACAAGCTGACTGTGCCCCGTGCGAGTACATAAGTAAAGCGGTTGCTCGTGTAATTGTGCGCACTGAATAAAGCCAGCGGTATTGAAATCAAAAGTGCCACGATTGCGCCCCACGGTGCCCACTTGAGAGTCTCGAGCATCTTCCACTGCACGTGACCCAGGTAAACGACCCGCCACCAGCACTTCGCGCTGCCCAACCTGCACTCCATCTGCAACGTGTTGGGATTCAGATGCTGCGATGACGATCGGCAAAAGTGCCTTGCCGATCGAGTCGGGCGAGATCCATTTGATCGAGGCTGCATAGCACCGTCTCGTCTGAGTGAGTGTCAGATCCGGACACTCAACAGTCCCCGATGCCGCAGAGACATGAACAACGTGGCCACATGCAAGGCCTGTGGAAATGAATCGCCATCAATGAGTGAGAAAACCTCGTTGAGTGTCAGAAACTCAAACTCGATCTCCTCTGTCTGATCCAGGCGCTGGCTTTGAACCCTGCGGGTATCGCTTGCCGCGAAAGCGTAAATTCGATTGCTATAACATGCCGGATTTGGCGACAACGCGGGCAGGGGCTGCAGCTTCTGCGCGGCACACCCGGTTTCTTCCAGCAACTCGCGCGTAGCGGCCTGGGCGGGCGTCTCGCCTTGTTCAATGACTCCGCACGGAAGCTCGCTACAGACCCGCCCAGCTCCGTGTCGATATTGACGGGTTAGGAGAATCCGGTCCTCGCAGTCGAACGCAACGATGTGAACCCAATCGGCGGGCTCCTGGACATAGTAGGGATCAAGCACCACCCCAGAAGCGGTTTCGCACCTGTCCGCGCGAAGGGTCATCCAGCGATCACGCACGACGTAGCGTGAGTTAGTCACTTTCCAACGTTCAAACGCCATAGCTGTTCCTCCGTGGAGCCGTGGTCGAACGCCGACGACAAGTGGAAACCCCAACGTTCGCCCCTTCGCCGCGCTGCAATATGATGTGCTTTCAATGGGTTACGAGCTCTACTTTTCCAAGTAGAGGCAAGCACTTCAATACCGTACCGTCGCCGCCTCGAAAGGGCCAGTGAGGCCCGGAATTCAGGACGTAAGAGCGCTGCTGCACGGAGGCACGTTCCATGGACAGGACTACAGGACGAGTGGTGTTAGCGTGTTTGCTATGTGCCTTGCGTGCATCGATTGCACAAGCGCTGGATTCCAACACCGAGAAGGCGATTCGGGAAGCCACATTCGAGTTCTGGGCTCCCGGGCAATGGGCCGGTGCCAAGGGGCTCGTGGGTACGGCGTTCACCATCGGGCCGAATGAATTCGTCACAGCCGCGCATTTGCTCAACACAGCGATCGGCGGGCATTTTGCGCTTCCGGTGTTGATGGATTCGCGGCAGAACGAATATGCAATCGCTGACATCCTGCAATTCTCCGACCAAGAGGACTATGTAGTTTTTTCGCTAGCGCACCCGCCGCAAATCAATCCGTTGGAGATTCGACCGAACCATCAAACGACCCCCGCTGATCTGTATTTCGCCGGCTGGCGACCGGACGGCCGTCTTGCCGTTGAGCACGGCAAATTCTCAGGCATTACGCGCGATGAGCAGTCAGGGCAATTCGATTGGTTGAGATTCTCAGGTCCGATCTGGGGAAGCGTGGGTGGCGGGCCACTCGTGGACAGCTCGGGACGTGTGGTTGGAATCGTGCAGGCCAGCGCGCGCGATGCTGGTGCAAACTATGCGCTGCCAATCAGCCTGCTGGTTGATGGAGCATCGCAGACAGCAGGCATCCAGGCAATGGACATGCTTCGTTCGCTCATGCCTGCGGTGTCAACCGTCGAGCCGCTCGAGGCGCAGATTCCACTGCCAATGCCACTCGCGCAGTTTGCGAACGAGCTGCAACAACTTCGATTGGAGTATTTTGAACGCGTAATCGGGCCTCTGCTCGAAGCTACTCGCCGCAATTTTCTGCTGACGGGCAACCGGGCCGCGGAAGTTTGCAACCTGCTGAACGGTGAGGCCTGCCAGTGCAAGGCAAAGCAAGGCGTCACTGGAACGCTCGTGGTGAATCAGCCCTCCGGGGGCGAACTGATTCGCAAGATCGACGGCAAACAGGACGCCGTGGCGATTATCGCTAGCACTATCGTTATCCGCACGCGCGATGACGGTAACGGCACGGCCCGAGGTCGTGATGTAACGGAGGATTCGCGCCACCACCTCGAGTTGGTGCTGAAGAGACAAGCCAGTGCGGATCAGACATTGACCGTTTCGCCCAGGTTGTCATCCTGGACCGGCGCGGACCAGGACACCGACTATGTCGATTTCCATCAACGCACCTGGAAGCTGCGTAGTTGGCCCCTCCTAGATAAGGATTTGGAAGTGGTTTCTCTCGCGCGTCTGGTACGCGACGGCAATGTGATTTTGACGCGTATTGTGCCGGCTTCGCTGAGCTACGCGGCTCAATTGCAACTCAAATTCCTGGCAAACGTGATCTATTACGAGTGCGAGGAGTTACAAGGAGAGGGTGCGGCACAAATGGCGAGCACGGCAGTCATGCTGCGGAATGACTTGGGCATGCCCTGAAAGCTATTGGCGATCCTGTCGGGGCTACTGCGGTTCCTGTCAACCGCCAGCTCACCACGTTCCCAAGCGCAATGAGTTCTTGCGTCTGCGCAAGCTGGCTGCCCGACCCTGAATCCGCATGCCACCCCCTGCCACCGACCAAATGACATGCACCGTGCCAAGATGCTCCCCCCAAAGAAGCACATCGAGGCCGTGTGACTCCAGGCAGGCCCGCAGCACATTTGCCTTTAGTCGATTGGAAAAGCGCGCCACCGTGACGAGCTCACCGCTCTCGCCGTGAGGGGAGGTGTAGTCATTGTCGGAGCCGTCGGTCTCAAGAGTCGCCAGCGGCGGCGGCGTGGGCAACGCCGTGTCACGCGCCCCCAGGCTCGCGCGTAGCCACTTCCGTGGCCAGTTCCGTCAGAGTCCCGGCCTTGATCCTCTCCAGCAGTTCCTCATCCGAGAGCTGCCGAAAGCTCGCCTCGAGCTCTTCCTTGGTCACTTCCATGGTGGTCCTCCTTTCGGCGACTCTGGGGAGGACCATAGACCAAGTCAGATGGAGTCAGCCGTGAGATGCCGCATGCTGCTACGCCGTCGTTGCAGGCTACCCAACCACGCCAGGCGGGGATGGAGCGATAGCGGCTGCGTGAGTAGCGCCGCTATCGCGATTAGCCGGCGGTCAGCTCAACTGCCCGCCTGTTGCTGCCTCTTCGCCACCTCTTCCATATGCTTACGCAAACTGAGGGGCCGCATGTCAGTCCACACCTCATTCACGTACTTACCGCACTCGGCGCGCGTTCCCTCCATCATCACCTTCCAGCCGTTCGGAACGCTATTGGTCTTCGGCCAAAAGCAATACTGCTCTTCCTCGTTCATCAAGACGAGATGAATGGTCTTGTCGTCATTCGCTTCGGTTGCCATACCGCGTGTTCTCCTCCGTTGAGATTCTGCGGAGCTATCGTTGTTTGAGGCCATTCTTTTGTCAACACTGAAGCCGAGGCGCTCGAGCCGGTGCCCCAGGTTACCAATATTCAAATCTGCGACACTTGCCCAAAGGAAAGGCGTTCCCGCAGCACCCTGAGCCCCCTTCCTCGACCTAGGGGCCGTGGTAGCGAAAATGTTGATTTGCTAACCTGCCCCGACCCGTGAAATCCCCATCCCCCGACCCCTTAGGGTGGAGTCTCATCGAGCCCTACCTGGACGGAGCTCTCGAGCTGGAGCCAACGACCCGGGAACGCTGGCTTGCCGACCTCGCCATTACTCAACCAAGCGTTGCCCGCGCAGTGCGCGATCTGCTCGCGGAACTCCAGGTCCTGGATGCCAAGGGGTTTCTCGAAAATACGGCACTCCCGGCGATCGGCCTCGCGGCGCTCGCGGGCACCCGCATCGGCGCCTATACGATCGAGCGACTCATCGGTCGCGGTGGCATGGGCGAGGTCTGGCTCGCACATCGCAGCGACGGCCGGTTCGAGGGTCGCTGTGCGATCAAGTTTCTCGCCGGCCCGGTCGCACACCGATTGGCGGATCGCTTCCAACATGAAGGCCGGCTCCTGGCGCGCCTGGTCCACCCGCACATCGCACGACTCATCGACGCCGGCAGCACTGATGAAGGCCGACAGTATCTGGTACTCGAGTACATCGATGGCGAGCACATCGATCAATACTGCGAATCGAAGTCACTATCTGTCGATGCGCGCGTGCGGCTCTTCCTCGATGTGGTGTCCGCGGTCGCACATGCGCACAGTCACCTCATCATTCATCGTGATCTGAAGCCGACCAACGTCTTCGTTGCCAGGGACGGAGTGGTCAAACTCCTGGACTTCGGCATCGCCAAACTCCTGTCCACGGACGAGGAAGCCCACAACGATGCGAGTCGGACACGGCTCGAAGAAATGGTGCTCACTCCGGAATACGCCGCGCCCGAGCAACTGCTCGGAGACCTGCCCTCCACCGCCACAGATGTTTATCAGCTCGGAATGCTGCTGTATGTCCTTCTTACCGGCAGGCATCCGTTGCCACCCACGGGCAGCCGTGCCGAGCGCATCAAAACAGCGCTCGAAGGACAACTGCCCCGCGCCTCTGAACTCGCCAGCGGACCGGCACGCAAGCGATTACAGGGCGACCTTGATGCCATTCTGTCCAAGGCACTACACAAAAGTCCGAACGATCGCTATGTGACCGCGGCGGCGCTGCACGAAGATCTCGTCCGTTACTTGGACGGGGAGGCGGTCAGCGCACGAGCTGCGACAGCGTTATATCGCGCGCGCAAGTTCATCAGTAATCACCGCGCGAGCGTAATCGCCGCGCTTCTGGTGACCACTACGCTGATCAGCGCCTTTGCAGTTACGGCCGCGCACCTGGTGGAAGCGCGCAAACAACGAGAGGCTGCCCTCGCAAGCGCCCAGCGCGCCGAAGCAACGAAGAATTTCCTACAGCTGGTACTTTCGGAAATGCAGTCGCGTGACGAACCTCTAACCAACAAGACGCTGCTCGAGCGCAGCTCAGCATTGCTGAAAGCGCAATACAAGGATCAACCTGAATTCATCAGCGAGATGCTGATCGAATTGGCCATCGAATACATTGACATCGCAGAATTGGATACTGCGGTTCCCATGCTGCTAGAAGCACGCGACATCGCGCAACGCGTGCACAATTACCGACTCATCGCGCTGGCCGAATGCGAGATTGCCGGGGATCAGGCACGCAGTGGTATCGTCGATGAGTCTCGCAACCACCTGACTCAGGGAATTCAGGCGCTGCGACAAGTGACACAGGCTGACATAGAAGTTCGAGCCATGTGTATGTACGCGGACGCAAAGGTACGCGCCGTGTCCTCCGATCGCCCCAGTGCCATCAATATCGAGCGACAGGCGGCCGCAATGCTGGAAACCGCTGGAGAGACTCGTGGCGTCATCTACAACATAGCCCTGTGGGGTCTTGGCGCCGACCTGATGGACGACGGCCAGGTCGCGGAAGCTCTCGCGATCTCTCAACGGGTTGTCGAGAACAATGCTCGCAACGGCCGCAGCGGTACTCGAATGCAGCTACTCGCCGAGCAAAACGTAGCAGCCACGTTGTATCGCCTCGGAGAGGTTCGTGAATCGGACGCAATGCGTCAGCGTATTCACGATGAGCTTTCAAGATCCAATCACCCAGAAGAGAGCCGCACCGTGTTTGTCGTGAATGCGGCCATCTCCGCCAATCGTATGGCCCGCCGTGATCCTTCGCACGATCTGTTGTCCGACGCCGTCGCGCGATCCGAGAAGGAAGGCGATCTGGCGATGTTCCGGGTCGCCAGCGCCGAGCTTGCCCGTACGCGCATGCTCATGGGCGCTTCGCGCGCTGAAGTCGAAGCGCCGCTGGATCATCTGCAGACCGCGCAGATAAGCGGGAAAGCGGCGATCGATCCGGCGGCCCGCGTGCTGATCGACACTGTGCGGACCGAGTTGGATTTGCGTGAAGGGAAGTTGCAACGCGCAGACCAACGCGCGTCACAGCTGGCACGAGACCTTGCGGCTGCGAAATTCAACAGGCCCCGATCGATCTACCTGGCCTCATCGCTGGCGTCGCGAACTGCGCTCGCAGTCGGTGACGTCCCACGAGCCGTGGAATTTGCGCGTACTGCGTTGCGCCTCGTTGAGCCCATCGCACGTGGACCTGACACGAGCGCAGATGTGGGCGAAGCGTTGCTCATTTTCGGACGCGCATTGATCTCGCAGGGCCGGGGTGGCGAAGCGCGCTCGGTCCTGGAGCGAGCTGTCAGGTGCCTGCGAAGCGGGTATGGCGCGGATCATCCCACGACACGCGAGGCTGAAGCTCTGCTGCGCGCAAGGGTTCCCGATCGGTCCAAGAAGCTATAGCTCGGGAACTCCATCCCCAGGTCGGTGACCGCAAAGTGTCTCGTAGTACGTCGTGCCTGACGATCAAGTATCTGTCGGCGCAACACTCGAGTGGTGTGTGCACGACGCGGCATCGTCATCTGTCAGCCAATTACATATCAACACGAGCCAATACTCACCAGTAAATAAAACAAGCAGCGCTCAAAAGCGCAACGACAGACCTTGGATTCTTCGTCTCTTATACAACTCGGCGGTGATCGTTCCTGTCTGGACGCGATCGTGTAGGATTGCGAACGCCGCAGGACGCGGCGCTCCGGTGTTCATGCAAATGGACGAATCTCTCGCGTATCAGCCTCTGGCGGTCGACAGCAGGCATCGGCAACTGGTTCTTCTGGCTGCATGTCTCGGTGCCATGACGGTGGTGGTCGACTCCACAGTCGTCAACGTCGCGTTGCCATCGATCAGGGCGGACTTGAAATTCTCAGATAGCCTGCTCGTCTGGGTCATGAATGGTTATTTAGTTCCATACGGCGGTGCCCTTCTAATCTGCGGGCGATTGGGTGACTACTTCGGGCACGCACGTCTCTTTCTGATAGGCATGACCGCGTTCACCGTTGCCTCCCTCGGCTGCGCGCTGGCCTGGACCCCGGCAATGCTCGTCAGCATGCGAGCTGCCCAAGGATTGGGGGCAGCAGCAGCACAGGCCGTCACCTATGCGCTCATCATGGCTACGTTTCGAAGCACAGCAGAGCGCGCCCACGCTCTGGGCCTGCTTGCAGTGGGCAGTACCGGGGGCGGAAGTTCCGGCATCCTGCTCGGCGGCATTCTGACGAATGCATCAGGCTGGCGCTGGATCTTCCTGATCAACATTCCCGTCGGATTGGTGGCTTGCGGGCTCATCCTGGCTTCCGGCGGCGCCGCAGATCGCGGCGCGCGCACTGGCTCCCTCGACATCGCCGGTGCAACATCCGTAACGGCAGCATTGACGTTGTGTCTGCTGGCCACCGCCAGTGCGACACAGGTGGGGCTGGAGTCTTTGCACACTCTAATTCCGTTCATGAGCGCCGTGCTTCTCATGTGTGTGTTTATCACAGTCGAGCTGCGCGCGCGCGCGCCGATTGCACCGCTGACACTGTTCGCCGATCGAAATTTCCGGCTGGGTGTCGTCGTCTGCGCACTATGGACGAGCGCGCAGTTTGTTTGGTTCTTCATCTCCGCCCTGTACCTGGAAGGCTCGCTCGGCTACGATGCATTGCATGTAGCGCTGGCATTTCTGCCGGCCAGCGTAGTGGCTGCTCTGTTTTCGCTAGGCGTCTCGAAATGGCTGGTGGTCCGCTTCGGAACCCGCTGGCCGATGACCGCGGGACTGCTTTTGGTCGCGGCCGGGTTGGGCATCTTTTCCCTCGGCCCAACCGGTGCCGGTTTCGTGACTGACGTGCTGGGCGCGATGCTGCTGGTCGGTCTTGGTCTGGGCATAGGTTACAACGCGCTGGTGTTGAGCACGTTGCAGGGAATATCCGCGCGCGACTACGGAATCGGGTCCAGTCTGTTCAACACTGCGGCGCTGATGGCGGGCTGCATCAACATTGCAATCCTGACAAACGTCATGTCAACTCGCGCAGCAAGCGCGGTCGCGGCGGGTGCCGGCGCAATGGCCGCCGCCACCGCCGGGTATCAGTTGGCCTTTGCGATCGGCGCCGCGCTCGCCTGCACAGCAGGGGCAATCGGCGGAATATTCCTGAAGCCCGTGCGCAATCGCACGGATTTCCCGGCATCGCGGCCCGCTGGCGGCGACTCTGCGTGAACTGCCCTGATGCCTCCTAAGCGATCGAGATATTGCTGACCCGCTCGCCCGGGTGCTTCAATAGCGCCTCGACAACCATTGCAAAGTTGCGTACGAATCTCTGTACTGACCCACTGAATTTCTGCTCAGGTGTAATCTTGATCGGAGAGACACATGGGCACGTTGATGGAAGACGAGATCAAGCGATGGACAGCGCGGCGTAAAGCCGCGCTGGTACTGGAAATTATTCAGGGCAAGACCACGGTGGCCGAGGCCAGCCGAGCCCACGACCTGCCACCCTCAGAGATCGAGGTGTGGGTCGAGGACGGCAAGCGGGGCATGGAGAATGCGCTGCGGGCCAACCCTCAGGATGTCAGGGAGCAGTACGAGAAGCAGCTGAAGGATCTGCAGGAAGCGTACGGCGAAGCGATGTTGGAGTTGCGTGCGAGAAAAAAACTCCAGTCCCTGCTGGGCGAGGACGAGAAGTGATCGAGACGATCCGCCAGGGACTCAAAGAGGACGGGTACACCGTCTCGATCAGCCAGCTGTGTCGATGGTTCGGAGTGCCACGCAGGACAGTTTATTACCGACCGTCACGTAAGGCACCGGCGCTGCAGGAGCGATTCTGCCGGCCGATCAAACAGTGATCGAGGAGAATCCGTCCTTCGGCTACCGGACCGTGGCTCATCTGCTGCACTTCAACAAGAACACGGTACAGCGGATTTTCCAGCTGATGCGCTGGCAGGTGAAGAAGCGGCCCGTCGGCTTCCGGCCTCGAGTGCAGGCCTTGCCTTCAGTCGCCGCGGTACCGAATGAACGATGGGCAACCGACTTGTGCCGAGTGTGGAGCGGCCGAGATGGATGGGCCACCCTGGCTCTTGTGATGGACTGTCACAGCCGAGAACTTCTTGGTTGGCATCTATCCCGCAGTGGCAGATCGAAGACCGCGGAGTCCGCACTGGAGCAAGCTCTGATCGCTCGCTTCGGTACTCTGGGACGAGTCCCGAAGTCCTTCTTGCTTCGTTCAGACAACGGACTAAGAACGGAAGCAAGCCACCTTCACAAGCAACATACATCCTGGGCGCGGAAGTCTGATGACTTTGCGCCTGCAGCATTCCGCGCTTCGCGCGTCTCACCCGCGGTCTTCCGCTACAACGAGATCCCCGCTGACCATAATAAACACAAGACCCGTCGCTCAATGACGGTCTTCACCGCACCTAAAACAGCATGAGCTCCCAGCGGAAGGTCCAAGCATTATCTACGAGGTCCTGATGGCCTCGACGGCATTCGTGTGAGGGATCGATCCGCTGGGTAAACCCGTGTCAAAGCGCTGGCGGTATGGTTTGCCGTGTTTGATCAGTGCATGGATGACTCTGGCCATCTTGGCTGCAACGGCCGCTCGTGCCTTGCGCCTGAGATCCAAGTCCTCTGGCGCTGTGGCGATATATCTTCGGTACTTGTCTCGGAAGACGTTCTCCCGCATTCGCGTGGCAGTCATGGCTGCCACCCCACAATGCACAGCGCAGATTTGTGTTTCCGCGCTTGGAGAGCTGGTCGCGGGATCTGGATGCGCCGGACTGACTCTTCGCCAGATCAAGCCCGCAAAACTTCAGAAACTGCCGGTGATGTGCAAATCGCCGCAGGTCTCCGCCCTCGGCAAGGATCAGCAACGCGGTCACCGGCCCGATGCCCGGAACCGTTCGCAAAAGTTGATAGTCCTGCCTTGTTGAGAGAAAGGCGTCCGCCTGCAGCTCGAGTGCTGCCCGTTCTTGGCACAGTTGTAGGTAGCGCTGCAGTTGCTTGGAACGTGACTGCCGCAAGAGAGTCCGATCGGATCGGCAAGTGAGCAGGGTCACGTAATTCGAGTGGTCTGCCGCGGCGTTGCAGCGCCTGACTGACACCATGCACCAGAGTTTCGGTCTGCTCGTTCGTGTACCACTGCAAGTGGCACACCATGCGCGAGCGATCGTCGATTGCGCCGAACAGGATGGGTGTAATCCAATTCGCGCCTTTCGTCAGTACTTTGCGCGAACCATCATGGAAGTCAGCGTGCCAGAGCGCGTGCACATACTCGGCTTCGTAACTTCTCACCTCCCATTTCTCCAGGCGCTCGGCGGCTGTGATCGCCCCTTCGGTGTTGCGTTTGGGCCGCGGTCGGCGGAACAAGCCCTGCGCCTTCAGATACCGCCGTACGCTCGGGTAGGACGGCGCGGGTCTATCCGGCTCCAGCTGCGACAGAGCCGCTCGCAAATTGTCCGCGTGAAGCAACGCTGACCAGTTCGGGTGCTCGCGATATTGCGCGGTGAGTATCTGGATGGCCGTTGCAGACACGCTGCGCAGCCGGCCCGCATGCGAACGCGGTCGTTCACGCAGGGCCTTGACAGGGTCGTCAGATTTTCGGGCGATGTAGAACCAACGCTCGAGGGAAGAGTAGCCAAACCGCACGGCCTCGGCGGTCAACGGGTGACGATAGGTCTTGCTGGCGAGTTCCTTCAGTTGCGCACGCAGTTCTCCGCCCTTCGGGGGCGAGGCCAACAGCGCCCCGACTATCGAGAACCGTAATCTTGCCCACCGATCGCGTGGCGACAGCGGATCGTTCGAGCTCAAAGCCCTCTCCTGATGGCGCAGCCTCGGCCGAGCGCTGCTGACGGGTGCGAACCGTACAAACAAACAATCAGGATTGACCAGCGACAACTTCTGCGGAAAAAATATGCCCCTCGTGTTACGGGCGCAAAACGCGACAGTTCAGGGGTAACAAGAAGCGCAGGAACAACAACAGCCGCTGCAGCGGACTCTGTGCCTGGAAGCGCTCCAGGATGCTTGCGGGCAGTTGCTGCTCGCAGATCTGCACGAAGTGCGCACGCTCGATCTGCCAGAAAGGTGTCGAGCGGAAGTCCCTGCGCCACCATGCACGCCAGCGATCCACCGTACGTACCGGCACACCCAGATGCCTCGTCAGCCAGGACGCCGAGTTCGTCCCCCGGGGACTCACCAGAACGAACAGCGCAGCCAGGTAGACCCGTCGGCCCAGGAACCGCACTGAGGCTGGCATCGTGCGCTGGCGGCAGCGCGAACAGTCCAGGCTCGTGCGCCACGAGAAGGCGGGCCGGTACCGCGCAGGGCACCCGCGCGGTTTGCGGGGGAAGCCCCCCTCATGCAGCTTCGCTCCACAGTGCGAGCAACCTTGCGCACGCGCCGCGGCGGTCAGTTCCTCATCGATTGCAATCAACAGGGGGGTACAGACCCGGATCCTGCAGCACCATCGGACTCATCGATCGCCGCCTTTTTTCCAAGTAAAGTAGGCCATTATGAGCAAGATCGGTCGCAACGATCCGTGCCATTGCGGCAGCGGAGAGAAGTACAAGCGCTGTTGCCAACAGAAGGACGAGGCGGCCCAGCGACTCGCACGGGAGGCAAGCAATGCCCAGCTTCGGGCCGATGTCGAGGCCGGCCAGGCGGCCATTGCCGAACAGCTCGCTCGCTCCCAGCAGTGCACGCAGGCAATCACCGTTGTGCTCGAGTTGATCCAGGCGCGCAACTTCACACAGGCCGAGACCGCTGCCCGAGAGCACATGGAGCGGTTTCCGGAAGTGCCCGATGGTTACGACCTGATGGGCATGCTGTGCGAGGCGCGCAACGAGCCCCTTCAGGCCGCGCAGTGGTATCGACAGGTCATCGCCTTCATACGAGCCCACCCCGAGGTGTTCTCGGCCAAGGACGAAACCCGCTACCACCGTCGCATCGAGCGACTCGATCCGACGAACGCCGCACTCTGACTCAACACCCTCCAGTCAAAGCGCTTCTGACCGCGCTGCGCGCGATCCGACTGCACTGCGCTCAGATATCAGTCAGAGAATCAGAATGATCACGATACGCGATGGACTTCACCCCGCGCCCCTCACGATCCGTGACCCTGGGATCGCGAAAGTCCATCAAGAAATGTGCTCACATGCAGTACTCCGCTGTAACCCGCTTCATGAGATCATCTGAACTCTAGGGGCGACGTGTCCCGGAGGCCAACCGTCTAGGTCACCGTGACGGGCAACAATGGAACCAGCAGGCACACACACATGAGCGGGCCCCTGCCTTCCATGCAATATCCGCAGCAATTGCTACTGCTCGCGTGGTCGTGACCACCGAATCAGGGTACTAACAAGGGCCGGTGCGGGCGATCGATATGCTAGATAGCTCCGAACTTCTTCAGCAGTTCGAGTTGCTTTTGTAGCTTATCGGTATCGAGACTGGAATCCAGTGTCACATTTACGTTGAAGATTGCACGTGGACTTGAACCGCTATCGACGCTGTCCCCACCATTGGATTTCTGTTCCGCGAGCGCTGTATCCGTACGGGCCTGTTCCGGTTCCTGAACTGTTTCAGGTTCGCCCGCTTTGCCTCGCTCGTTTTCCACCTGACCGGCTTCGTCATCTTGCTTCAGAGCTTCCACTTTTGCATGGGAGTCCGCCACGTGTCGGAACGAATCTCCAACTGGTGTCACGAGTCCCGCCAACTGCGCGGACTCAAGATAGATGCTGATACAGCTCTCCGTTTGCTCTGGATGCACGTTCAAAGCTGCTGCACGCTGCTTCAACTTTCCAAGCGTAACTGTATCCCCGTGGAAGGTATCGAAGAGCGCTTTGAAGACCTTGGGTCGGAGTACAGCGGCAATGCAGTGGCTTTTGATCTCTTCGGGCGGAGCAGATGCCAGAAGCTTGGCGGGTTCCGATGCTGCAAATCCATTTTCGTTGTTCCCTATTGAAAACCCGTATTGTTTCAACGCGGATAGCTTGACGTTACCGGCCCCACCCTTTGCGTCCAACACTCCGGAGTAGATGATGTCTTTCGTTTGTGGCCCGGAATGCGTCTTAGCGACCAATCTTTTTGCATATCCAACAGCGGTCTCCAAGTTCATTCTGGGAAATACAGCGCCGCCTTTACGGCCGCCCTTTGGCATCTTTTTCGCCGTTGTTTTTGTTTCGCTCATAACTTACCGTCCTTAAGCGCAGCCAAAAGTTCGGTGAGACCGGCCTTGTATGACTCGGAGAAATTCGCGTACTTCTTATCCCTGATGCTGTCCGGCATGTGACTGTCGTCAAGCTTAAGGGGCAATACGGACACGCGCCTCTTTTCGATCTCCCGAACGAGCGCGCTATTCAGCTCCTTTTTTACCCACTCAGACTCGACCGATGCAGCGCTCACAGCGATCATGAAATAGTCGGACTCCGCAAGACCTTGGGCAATCCGCTCAGGAATCGAGTCCCCCACTCGGATACGTTGCTCGTCGAGCCATACGCCAACACCATTTGACGTTAGATCCGCTGCGAGCTGCCTGATGAATGGTTTGTCTTTCGAGCTGTGCGAGAGGAATGCCACTCGCCGCTCTGCGCCCTTTCGATGGCGCTCCGCTTTTGCGGCCTGAGCATCCTCGACCAGATCCTCCGCAATCATTCGGGGTTCCAGTGCCTGCAGTGAGCGCGCCCACTCAACCAGGGGTAAGAGGTCACCTTCGATGTATGGCGTGATCCCCGCGACGGTTGCAGCCTTCCGCAGTGCAACTGCAAGTGCGTCGCCCAGCCCTGTAAATTGACGCACACTCGTCAACAATGGCATTCGAACGAGAGCCTCGCGGACAACAGCCTTCTTCTGATCCAACGAACCCTTGTATGGATATGGAAGAACGAGTGTGTAACTGTCGCCTGTCAAATCGACGAGGCTGATTTGCCTGGCGTTCTTCAGCAGCTTCCCTGCGGTACGCGGGTCAATCCCCGCGAATTGTGCAATGTCGCCCGAGGAAGGGCCATCGAGCCACGCTATCGCATCGAGTACGACGAACAGTGATTCGACTTTGCCCGGTTCAAAGCGCTGTGAACTGCTGTTTGATTTAGGCTTCTGCTTCTTTGCTTTTGCTTGCGCCATTGTGGTCATCCCTGCGTGGCCGCAATGTTCTTGTAGTCCACTTCATGCCCATGATCATCCACCTACGTCTCAGAGACTGACGAGTGGCGGCCATTAATCCGTTAGCAGGCCACTGCAATGATCCATAGGTACTGCGGGTCAGACGGCAGTCTGCGAACTTACAGCCGACGCGAGGTGCTTAGCTGTAAGTTTGCTGTAACGCCCTGTGTTCGGTGGCATTTTGTGGGGACGATCCAACTCGCTGATAGTGTCGTAAACCCCTATTTTTACAGCGCTTTGGAATTGGTGGGCCGTGTAGGAGTCGAACCTACGACCAAGAGATTAAGAGTCTCCTGCTCTACCAACTGAGCTAACGGCCCGGATACTGTCCTACCGGGAAGGTGGGGTGGACGATGGGACTCGAACCCACGACGGCCGGGATCACAACCCGGGGCTCTACCAACTGAGCTACGTCCACCATCGTCAAGAGCCCGTGCCAAATCAATAACTTGCGTTTGGCTCGACCTTTCAGCAAGCTTTCAATTCTACTGAATTTCCATGGCCTGCGCCAAGCACCGATCAGGCGCAAAGACCAGCCCCCCGCGGGGCCGCGAAGTATATACGAAGCACGGCGAATGGGAACCAATTGCACGCAAGACCCGGCTCGCCACCCGGGGTGGCCGCCGGCGGCCTCCGGTGGGCGCCGCCACGGCCGGAAAGAACGCTTTCTGCAGCAAGGTGACTGCCCGCAACCATTTTTGCCCCCCACCGGCATCCCGCAAAATCTGCCGCAACTGGAGGGTGTCCATGGGCGACAAGTTCGACATCAAATACTCCCTGCTCCCGCCGAAACTGCAGATGCAGCTATGGGTGCTGGCTCTTGATGCGAACACGAGCAATGTAAACCTCGCCTACAGCCCCGGGGCATTCAAGACGAGCCTGGACTACGAGTACGGCGGCAATCTGAAGGCTACCCTGGGGATACGCCGCTACTCTCTGTCGCTGGGGGTCAATCCGGCCAACGGGGACACCAACCTTCGCTTAGGCATGGTGTATCGCGGTTTCGACTTCTCAGCGACCTCGGACATCAGCAAGCGCTCAGTCGGTCTGGGAATCACATACGGCCGCAAGCTCCTACTCTTTCCGGATGAGCTGGGCACGGTTTTCAATTCGGCCAACGGTGGTCTGCTCAGCATGGCCGGCGACATCAGTGCGGCGCCGAACAATCCGCTGGCCTGGTACAAGCTGCACAGCAACGACGTGGGCGCGGTCACCAAGGCCATCGGCCTCGGCCGGCAGATTGCCGATCAGGGGAAGTCGTCGGATCGTTACGGATTCGGGCTGCGCTTGAACTACAACCCGCAATCGCGGCTGACGGTGTACTGGGGCATGGCCGTTTACTTCTGACTGGCGCAATCTCTTCCGGCCAGCCAATTCGCCGACGAAAATGCGCGCCCGGCGGGACTCGAACCCACGACCACCGGCTTAGAAGACCGGATTTAACCTCATTGAGCATGAGCGAGGAAGAACGAGCACCATATGAATCAACAGTTTAACCTATTTTCGTTCGCGTTCGCTCTTGCCCGGTTTCAGCGGGACATTAGACCTTCATTAGAAAATCGGGCGCCGGGTTGATGAACGCAATGCATGCCTCAACTCCACTCGCAGGAAAGCGCACTGTCACGCTCGACGCCGCTTTCGCCGCGAATCCGATCCGCTTCAAGGGGGTCGCCCCGAAACCGCCTGAACTGCCCACCGCCGCGTGGATCAATCGGCCGAAAAAGGAATCGACACGACCCCCCATCACACCCGGTCGCTCTCCAATCTCGTGACACAGCTGTCTCGATGCCATTGACACGTTCCGTTCAGAGAGTTTTCTGATGTGCCCAGAGATTTGCGTGAGGGCCTTTCTCGTTCACCAACGGCCCAGAATCCTGCAGCACTTCAGGTAGAACAATTCAGGCCGCAAAGTCCGATAGTGACCTGCCGGCTTCCTGCGGACCATTTCAGGTTTCGAAATGGCTTGATCGGGGTTGGTTGTGGATAGTCTTCGCTTGAATTCTGCTGGCGTCAGATTTCTCAGGCTGCAGTGCGGCCGAACCTCATTAAACTAACGTCGGAAGTCCTCGATCAATATCTTTGCATCAATCCGGTTCTTGAACCACTGGGCGTTCAAGCATTCTCTGAGCTTGCCATTGAAGGATTCGTTCATCCCATTCAACCACGGCTTTCCAGGATCGATGTAGGCGGTGTCGATGTTCGTTTGCGTCAACCATCGCTCGAGGAGCCCACGTGCGTGCGCGACAGTGTCGTTCGGACAAGCCGGATTCGTCGATGAAGACGATCACCGGACGCTGTCGCGCTGCTATTTTTTTAGCTCGGGCCACCTTTTGTTCTTCCAGGTGCGGATCGCTCCTTCGTCGCGCTGCCGAGCTTGCCGCGCTGGACGTTGCGGGCTCCACTGCATCTTTTGCAGGGTGCGCCGCACCGAGGATTGCGCGAACTTCACCTCAAAACGCTCTTGGATCACGGCGCCAATTCGCGGCAACGTCCACATTTCGGTCACGTATCCGGCGGCCAACGAACCGGCGTTCAACACCCTCGCCAACCCTTTCAACTGTGCTTCTGACAACCGCCCGGCCGACCGGGCGCCTCGGCTCGTTGCAAGCCCTGCACACCGTTTTGTTTCAGTGCACGCTCCCAGCGCATGACCGACTGGCGGGACGCGTTCACTTGCCGCAACCGGCGTCGCTCCAACTCTTTCAATCGTTGCTCGGTGTCCATCCGTACCTCGAATTTCACCATTCGAAGGCCTTGGACCGCAAGCGATGGAAAAAGTGTCACTCAATTACGGAAGCCTCAATAGTGTCGGTTGTGATTTCAGTTACCCTCCCGTAGGTTACGCATCTGTAACTGACTCCAGCCGTAACTAAACTGGTCGAGCGCCTTTCCGTCTCTGCGATGCATGACCGCGTCCCCGACGCTTGCCGAGCTGAAGCAGGCGTGGCGCAGCGGTAAGCCTGAGCTTCTCCTCGTACTTGGACGTCGTCGAGCAGGTAAGAGCTTTCTCTTGAGGTGCTTCCTGCAGCGCCACGCCGAGTCGTTTTTGCCTCGTCTTTTATCTCGGCACAGTGTTACTTTCGAGCCTCACGCAGCATCAATCCGAGCAAAGCGCCCATTCCTACGCAGACGGCGCCCGCGAAAAACGCAACATGATAACCGCCAAGAAGAGCCTCAAGCGTTCCCGCGCCACCTGCCGTTAGTTGGCTGTCGCGCAAGGCGGAGAGACTGGTGAAGGTGGCCAGACCCAGCGCCCCGCCAAACATGGATGTCGTATTGAAGATTCCGGAGACCAGGCCGGACTCATCGGGTCCAACATCGCTCATGGTCGCCACCAGCAAGGGATTGAACGCAATGCCCGTGCCCAGACCCAGCAAAATCATGCTGGGAACAACGTTCTGCAGCGCTACCCCGTCGATGGGAGCTCGCGCAAACAAAGCGAGACCGAGCGCACCCAAGGCTAGCCCGACTACGATGGGCGCTTTCACACCGAATCGGCTCACGAGCTTCGGCGAAAAGCTCAGCCCGAACAGCCCTGACAGTACATTCGCCGGAAGAAAGGCCATCGCCACCTGCATCGGATCGTATCCAAGCACCAGTTGCATATACAGCGCGGCTGTGAAGAACCAGGTGCTGGCGCCGGCGCCCCATAACACACCAATAGAGGTCACCGTCGCCAGGTTTCGTCTCCTGAAGATCCCAAGCGGGATGAGCGGAGTCCGCACACGTATCTGAATTAGAAGAAAGAGCAATAACAGCATCGCTGCACAGACCGCAGGCGTGAGAGTCTCCACGGAGGCCCATCCCAGCGTGCTTGCACCGGAGACCGCATACAGTGCCATGATCACGGCAGCGGCCATGGTGATCGCGCCAGGAATGTCGAGCTGAGATCTCCCCAGCGCAGAGCGATCACGAGGCAATATCGAGAAGCACAACGCGTAAACCAAGATACCTACGGGTAAGTTGATCAGAAATATCCAATGCCAATTCAGTGCGCTCGCAATGCTCCCACCCAATAGCAAGCCGATCCCCCCACCACACGCGCAAATGAAGCTGTAAGCACCCATGGCTTTCGCGCGCTCCGCAGCGGTCTTCGCCATGTTCGTGATTAGAGCCAGAGAAACGGCTACCACGACCGCACCGGCAAGGCCTTGGACTGCGCGGGCGACAAACAGCAGCATTCCAGTACTTGCCAAACCACATGTGGCCGAGGCCATGGTGAAGAATGCGATGCCCAGCAGAAACAGACGGCGTGGCCCGTATAGATCGCCCAGCCGACCACCGAGCAGCAGTGTCCCGCTGTAGGCCAGTGCGTAGGCGTTGACGACCCAGACGAGTGACGTCTCGGTCAGTCGGAGGTCTTCCCGGATCGAAGGCAGCGTGACACTCACGACCGTCGCATCAAGAACGACCATGAGCGCGCCGACACAAACGGCCCATATGGCGAGCGATGATCTCAGTTCATCCCCGACCGCGCTCAATCGCGCGGCCAGTGTCGCATCCTTGCTCATACGTTTACCTATTCGATAACGATGTCCCGTATCCGCTTGCCCGGTTGGCTCACCAGAGCCTGTATACAGGCGAGGAAATTGCGGCCGAATCTCTCCATCGTTTCCATTCGGAATCGGCTCAAGGGAAAATACACACCGCAGGCAACCTCCTCATCGGTGTCCATGAGCCCCATCATCGGCTCTGTATCCCGCTCGAAATTCTGCAATACGCGCTGTTCGAACGGCAGGCGATGTGCGGTCACGCTGCCGGCCTGAGCGTCTGCTTCCAGTCGGGTATTCTTTTCTCCCTGCGGCACCCAGTTGAAACAGGTATTACGCGTGAATTCTGGTCTGGGGACTCTCGATTCCATGTAGGAATGGTCCGCGTGTCCATGAGCCTGACAATACTCTTCGATCACCCGGCTCAGCAGATCGCCGAACGTGTCCGACTCACGAAGCTCGATATATACGTACAGTGCCGAGGCGAAGTAGCCGATCGTATTCTCGATATTCGAGTCTCTCCGTCCGTCTGTTTGGAAGAGAATGACCCCCTTGGAGATGTTGCACCAGCGCATGACCAGGCCAACATAAGCAGTGAAGATCCCCATTACCAGCGTCGTCTGTCTCGATCGGCACCATTCCCTCAACTGCACCTTAAGTCCGGCCGCGATCTCAAACGGCGCGATGCCCCATCCGAACCCCTCTGCAAATGACGACCTTTCATGGGGAAATCGCACGCGCTGCAGCCCCGCGACGCGCGAAGTCCAGTAGGCGCCATGCTGCTCCATCCATGAATTCGATTGCCCGGCTTGCCAGGCTGCATAGTCGGCAAATTGAACTGATATGGTTGGCAGAACGAAATCACAGCCGCGCGCCGCTTGCGAATAGGCCTGCAGCGTCTCCCGCAACAGCACGTTGATCGAGTAACCATCCGATACGATGTGCTCCATCGCTAACACCAGTATGTGCTGCTCGTCCCGTAGCCTTATCAACCTGAACCTAAAGAGCGCCTCCCCCGTAACTGCGATGGAGTCGAGCATGTATTTCTCGGTCAGCCGTCGTACCTCGCTCTCGATTTGACTCGTCGGTAATCCCGTCAAGTCATCGCACGTCAGTGAGAAGTCAACGCTTTCGACCACTTTCTGCATCGGGACGCCATCGTGCACAACGATTCGTGTCCGCAACGCCTCGTGTCTGCGCACCATCTCGAGCAGGCTTGTTTGCAGCGCCTGCAGGCTCAACGGCCCATTCAGCTGTACCGCCGCCGAGACGAGACTGAAGCTAGGGCGCTCATTCAGCTTATACATATGCCAATGCGCCAGCTGCGAAAATGTCAGTGGAACGAGGTTTGCAGCAGAGCGACGCGCAAAAGCAGGCTCCGGCATTGCGACAGACCGAAGACTATCTACCACTTGGGCCATCTGCCGGATAGTTGGAGACTGGAACATCGCTACGACCGACAAGCTGACGCCCAAAGATGCAGAAACTCTGGCGACGAGTTTCATGCCCAAAAGGGAGTGCCCCCCCAACTCGAAGAAGTTGTCATTTTGGCCCACGCGCTCGACACGCAGCAGCTCCTGCCAGATCTCCGCCAGAGCCTGTTCTGTCTGACCTTGCGGTGCTTCATATTGCCGGCTCACGTAAGCGCCCATATCCGGGGCGGGTAGGGCGAAGCGATTGAGCTTGCCGTTGGCCCCAAGGGGTAGCTGTTCAAGTGTGACGAAGGCGCTCGGCACCATGTATTCGGGCAGCACTGCCTTCAGATGTGCTCGAAGATCTTCGACCCTCGGATCATCGTCACCTCGACGGGTAACGTAGGCCACCAACCGTTTATTACCCGGAGTGTCCTCCCGGTCGATCACCACGCAATCCTTCACCTGAGCATGTCTTGCCAAGTGACTCTCGATCTCTCCAAGTTCGATACGGAAGCCGCGAATTTTGACCTGGTGATCGTTCCGCCCGAGGTACTCGATGACCCCATCGCTGCGCCACCGTCCGAGGTCCCCCGTCCGGTACATGTGGACTTGCGGATCGTGACTGAATAGATCACGCGGAAAGCGTTCAGCCGTCAGCTCCGGGCGATTGAGGTATCCTCGGGCAACGCACGCGCCACTGATGTAAATCTCTCCGATCGCTCCGATGACCACGAGTCGGCGTTGCGCGTCCAGAAGATGAATCTGTGTGTTGGCGATCGGCCGGCCGATGGGCGGAAGGGTTGCCCACTTCCGCGGCTCCCCAACTAGAGTCAATGCGGTTACCACGTGAGTCTCAGTGGGTCCGTAGTGGTTATGCAGTCGGCATCCATTGAGCTGCTCGAACAGAACGCAAATCTCCGGCGTCAAGCGCAACTGCTCTCCAGCCGTGATTACATCCTGCAACGCCAGCGGACCCGTGGCATTCGAGTCGGCGTACTCGGCAAGGCTCTGCAGCATCAGCGGAGGCACGAACAGTCGCTCGATTTTGTGAGTCCCCAGAAACTCCAGCAGTGCGCGTGGATCCCGGCGTAGCCATTCCTGGACCATCACGAGCGTGCCGCCTGTGCACAGTGTGGAGAAGATCTCCTGGAATGCCACATCGAAGCCGAGGGCCGCGAATTGCAACACGCGTCGTCCTCCGGCGGCACTCAGAGTCCTCCTGTGCCACTCGATCAGATTGACCATCGAGCAGTGGCGCATGGCCGTGCCCTTTGGCCGACCGGTCGATCCGGAAGTATAAATGGTATATACCAAGTCGTTTCCACATTGCCGCAGGTCGGCCGCGGGCAGCTTGTCAGGAACATAACCTGCGATATGCGGTAGCTTGGAGTCCAGTGCAATGACATGCAGGTCGGTGTCCGGTAGCACTGCGCACAACTTTGTGTGTGTCAACACAAAATGCGGCGCCGCGTCTTTCAGCATGTGTCGCAGTCGGTCGGCCGGGTAATTCGGGTCCAATGGCAGATACGCCGCACCTGCCTTCAGAATCCCCAACAGACCAACCACCATGTCAAATCCGCGTTCTAGACAGATGCCGACTATGCTACTGGGACGAAGACCCTCGTTCAGCAGATACCGGGCCAGCTGGTTCGACTTTGCGTTGAGCTCGGCGTAGCTCAGCGACTGTCCTGCGTGAATCACGGCTGGGGCAGTCGGGGTGAGCTCGGCCTGTTCTTCGAAGAGATCGTGGACGCAGCGAGTCCGTAGCAATGGCGCTGACGTGTCATTCCATTCCTGCATCTGCAGATTTTCGGCTGGATCAACGCAGACGATTTTCTCGATCTGACGGTTTGGATCAGAAGCAATATCCTCAAGCAATACGCGCAGGTTGGCCGCCATGCGCGCAACTGTCTTTGCATCGAAGAGGTCGGTGGCGTACTGAAATACGCCATCGAGCCCATCCGGCATCTCACAAACATGCAACGCCAGATCGAAGTGCGAGTGCAGGTACTCGACTTCAATCCAGCTCCACTCGAGTCCGGCGAAATTCAGAGTCTCCTGTGGGAAATTCTGCAGGCCGAGCAGCACCTGGAATATCGGTTGTCGGGTCAGATTCCGGTCAGGTCGCAGCTCCGCCACCAGCTTCTCGAAAGGGACGTCCTGATGGGCATAGGCGCCCAAGGTCACGTCCTTGACCCTATCCAGCAGTTCCAGAAAGGTGGGATTTCCCGAAATATCGGTGCGCATCACGAGCGTATTGACGAAAAACCCAATCAGGCCTTCGAGCTCGCGATTCTTGCGCCCGGCGATGGGCGAGCCCACAACGATGTCTTCCTGTCCACTGTAGCGGGCCAGCAGCATCTGAAAAGCCGACAGCAATACCATGTACAGTGTGGCACCATGGCCTCGTGCGATATCGGCTAGCTTCCTCGAGATATCCGCTGGCAGCGCAAACGGTACTGTTCCCCCTTTGAACGTTGGTTTTGGAGGCCGCGGGTAGTCAATCGGCAGTTGCAGCGTTGGCGCATCCTTGAGCTGGGATTTCCAGTAGCTCAATTGATGCTCCAGCTCCTGCCCCTGGAGCCAGCCGCGCTGCCAGATAGCGTAGTCCGCGTACTGAATGACAGCTTCCGAGATCGGTGAGGGACTGTCGGAAGAATAGGCGCTGTATAGCGCCCCGATCTCATGGTTGAGCACGCTCAAAGACCAGCCATCCGAAACGATATGATGCAAGGTCATCAGTAGAACATGCTCGTTGTCTGCGAGCTTCAACAAGGAGGTACGAAATAGCGGCCCGTTGCATAGATCAAACGGACGTTGTGCCTCCTCCACCGTCGTCCTTTCCACGTGAACGTCCTTTTCCTGCTGCGCTAGGCGTGTGAGGTCCTGAACCTCCAGTACAACCGGCGCCGGCGGGTCAATTACCTGACATGGAGTGCCATCGATCGATCTGAACCGCGTACGTAGGCTCTCATGACGCCGGATCAGCTCCCCTAAACTGCGTTCCAGCGCCCGCAGGTGCAGTGCGCCTTGCAGCCGAAGCGCCATCGGCATGTTATAGGTCGGACCCACGAAACCCAGCTGATCGAGGAACCACAAGCGCTCTTGCGCATAGGACAGCGGCGCCGTATTCCCACGCTCCTGGGGGACCAGTGCCGGCACATTTGCCCGTAGACGCTGTTTGCCTGACTGCCGCCGTAGCTCTTTGATCTGGGCCAGGCTCATACCACCGAGCCGCTCACGCACTGTCGCTTCCTGTTTGTTCACAGCGCCTCCATCGACAATTCAGCCGCAATTTCCTGAACGATGTGATCGCTCATCGCCTTGAGCGTTGGAGCTGCGAACACAGTGCGCAGCGGAACGTCTACCTCGAGCGCATGATTGATGTGAGCAATCACGCGTGTAGCGAGCAACGAGTGACCGCCGAGCTCGAAGAAGTTGTCCTGCCGACCCACCCGCTCCACTCTCAGCAGCTCCTGCCAGATCCCCGCCAGGATCTCCTCCACCTCCCCCTGCGGGGCCTCGTACTGCCGGGTGACA
>Ga0307509_10000915_pt1 | contig 50469 bp, 42 predicted proteins | sample 10_EM_MG_FD_202245 | JGI IMG/M metagenome (GOLD analysis project Ga0307509, IMG submission 202245) | Populus trichocarpa ectomycorrhiza microbial communities from riparian zone in the Pacific Northwest, United States - 10_EM | ecosystem: Host-associated > Plants > Roots > Unclassified | place... | reverse complement strand
TGGCCTATCTCTCCGTCGGTTTTTTTTTTTATTTTTTTATTTTTTTTTATATCATGTATTACTTGTTAAGGTACAAGAACTCGCATGCATCGTGAGATATGGCGTAAAGAAAACCATAATCCCAGACAACCGCCCGCTTCACCTCCTCATGGGAAAAATCAAACACCCCGAATCCATATGAAAAATTCCCCTCGCCTAGCACCTAAGACAATAATACCTCAGACACGTAAGGAAACAATTCATAGAGACGTACAGGAGAGAGACCCAAACCCTTCGGCAGGCTCCCCAAAAAACAAAAGAAAGGATTGATCGCGAAGGCCCGACAGGGCCCGCGGGGGAGGATGAGTGACCGCCGTAACGAGAGAAAACCACTGGACTTGTGGGCCGACATTTGTAACCATAAACGTACTGTCGCGCCGGTAATTACATCGATCCAAGGCGTTGGACACCAGGCACGGAGGTAGTGCAATACCACGACTGGGCGTAACCGAGGAGTAGACGGACGATCGGGGAGGATGAGGAGGCAGTAAGGTGCCAGCTGCTGTAGCAGTAACGGTGCAAGCGGACAGAACCGGGAGGTGGGAGAAGGAAGGATCACGAACAAGCTAGCCACAACCGACAAACGGGCCATAGCAAGGGCTTTTGGGACGACGACAAAACCGAGGCGAGACCGAGATGTTACTAACCGAGGCTTTCCCCATCAGAGGTACAAGCCCAGCAAGCCGAGGCCTACTTCGACCGAGAGTCCGACACCGTAACGCCGACCGTGAACAAAGCGAGAAGCTTTCCGACTGTGCAAAATGCTAAGCGAGGTGCGAAGCAAGTGCGGGGTAAGGGGGAGAACTGAACATCATGAGCGAGTCAACGACGAACGAGAACGAGAACCCCAAGGAGGGGAGGCCGACAGGCCTCAGAAGAGGAGGAAGGTTGGCTTAACGTCAACTCCTAGGCAGTAGCCATCGTGGGAGAAGAGAGGTGGGTGGGGGAAAGTGACGATGATTTCTCGTGGTGTTGAGATTTCAATCGCCGGAGGTGGAGGAGAGATGGTTCGTGCCTATCTCTCGGTCGGAACCAAGCACCTTATATAGGCATCTTCCCACAACCCTAACCCTGGTGACTCCTCACCTCGTACTACATAAACCTCTATGACTCATAGTGAGTCATAGCATGAAATCCATTGATGACTCATAAGAGTCATCGCTCAACATTCCTTTAACCCCTCAAAACTCATAAACCAAATCATGTGCTCGAGTGAGTCACATTCGTGAAACCCATGACTCATAATGTGAGTCATGTGCGAAAGTCATTACATCATATGACGTCACAATCGTGAGTCATGAAACAATCAACCAATCATAATATAACGATGACTCGCGAGTGCGTAGTCATGTGAAAACTTATGAGTCAAGTGACGTCATAGTATAAAATCCAACATACCTTATGACTCATAAGTATGAGTCATGCGAAATCTGCCTTGCTTAGTCACAATTTGTGACATCTGCATTCTCGACGAAACAGGATCAAATTCGAATCACACCGCACTGAAACAGGAACACTCACGATAACCGAACATCAGCTTTACTCTTGGTTTCACGCACAACCTATGGCTGGCCGCTTTGTCGATACCCTCGGGGAATTCTGATCAAACCTCGGATCTGGTTCGGGAAAGAGGATATTGCAACTACTGAGTGGGAGGAACCGAGAAGGAGGATTGTGCATGCGCTGGTAGCATGTTACAGAGGAAGGATAGGATATAAGAAAGCTTGTTTTTCCCTTGATTTGTTCATTATTAGTTCATCATTGTTCCCTTCTCTCTTCGTCTGTCTTATCTTATTCTTCACTTCCGTTTGATCACCCCCCAACCGCCCACCCCCCCGATCAGTTTTTTGTCTGAATTGTATTCTTTTATTTCTGCTATATACAATCAACTTGCGTCAATCCGTATCTGACCTCCGAATCCGCTGTGCCTGAACCTTGTTGTTGAAAACAAATACCACTCTGGTGGGCTGCTGGAATAAACACGGGGCAGCAGTCGGGTAATATTAGGGCCGGGAGTGGCCAATCCCGACATCGCAGATGCAGGTTACAGTGGAATACTACTAGTACTCGAGTAGTCTTGTCGGGTGCTAAGGGGGGTGGGTGTGAAGGGGTGATGAGGCTCCCGTTGCGGCGGATAGACATCAATCCCAACAGCCCAAGTAACTCTAGCCAAACACTGCTCTGGCAGGCTGCTGAGAAGGTGCTGATACTTGTAGGATTGTGGAGCTGGCAGGGGGGCAACATCCCCGAAATATTCGGCAATCGGGCCCCACTTGATTTGTTGGAGTCTGACACATTGTCTCTCAGAAATCATTGTTTTCTGGTAGGGTAGCGTCAGGTGGGTGGGTTTTGTGCCGGGTAGCCTAGACTGTTTCTTTGTTTTTAGCTTTCAGTTTTTCTTCTGGTGTGCTGGGGATTGAGCTGGGGGATTTTGCTTTGAGTACCCAAGTAGACCATGTATCTTGGGACCCACTTTTGGGCAGAGAGTATCTTAGTTCTGTACTGATACAGTATGGTAGTTTTTGCTTTCCCCTCAGCCCCTGCGAAAGGAGCGAAATGCAAGGGTCTGTTGATCGGAGATTCTTCCCTCACTGATTATCAACATAGGCGGGGGTGCATTTGATAGTTCGTGATGTGGTTGAACAGGGGGTGGTGGGAGGGCTGGTGTGCGATCATGAAAGGCCGTTAGAAATGGAATTGCGCAATTGCAGAGAAGGACTGACTTTTTTCTAGAGCGACCGCGTGTTTTTATGCCCTTTTGAATCATAACTACCATACCGTAAAAACTTGCCAAACTCGCTATGCAGCCAAGCCCACCATTCCAGGGTTGTGGCCAATCGGAGAGTAGACTTGCGGCCACTGTCCGTCATGCTGGCCAGTTAGAATGCGACAATCTGGTGGCTTGCATAGCGAGTTTCTACAGTATACAAGGTACAGGCATAAAAAAGTGGTACGCTGCATAACTAATGTCTCAAGAGAAGTAGTACACTTGAGAGGGAACCATTCAAAGAATAAGTGTTTCCTCTTGTGCCATGTAACTGATAAAGGAAAATATTAGTGGGTCATGCAGATAACATCTCTTGCAGCATATTTGCCATCAAATCAAGCATGTATATGTGCTTGTTGAGCATGGTTCTGAGACCTTTAAACTGGGATTCTGGTTGATGCTGACCTCATTTCAACCAGGCTTGGGGGGCTGGCAACAAATTTTCAAAATCAATATTCTCTTGTATCTACATATTGGGATTATACATATCTGTTATACTATTGTGAATTTATTTTTCTTGTCTATGGATGATGGCTAAAAAACCTAGCATTTGGTTTTGAAGACTGGAGAGTAAAGGAAGGTGGTTTAAGAGGGGCTCTATCATGGCAACCGATTTTCTCTAAGAGTGTGGTTTGGTTGCCGTGTACCATAATTCCGTCCGGAGTCAACCCAACCCACCCCCGAAGCCTCGACATCCATCCCCGTGCATATATCCTAATAGCACAAACCCACTGAGGGTAATAAATTCGAGCAACCCAAAATCTCCCGATACGGATCCCCGACCATGTCATCTAGGTCTGCTCTGCCAATTGGTGCATTCCATGCAAATCCACAGTACCCTTCCAATCCCACCCTTAGGGAACCTGTGGCTTTCCTTGATCGATATTTCACGGTCCTCGGTCATATTAACCGGGAGTCAGATACGAACGAGATAGAATGACATTTATTCGAACCTTCTCTAACCAAATCCTCTCAAATACCCCCTCGCAGCCTAACCCATAACAGCCCTCTGGCCCAGTTATACTCCCATGTACTAGTAGAGGCTCCACGCAGCGAATACCCCCCCCTCCCTCCACCCACGATTTCTGCTACCTAGATTTCTAATGCCTCCTATTCGTAGTATCATAGGATATGGAAGTTGTACTGTACATTCAAGAATTAGGACCAATATTATACTCATAACTCAACAAGACAATACACGAGATCTTTGCCGGAAGAAGTAGTCCTCTACAATCAGTCAGTTCTATTGCAACCCGATTTTTTTTTTTTCCTGTCTCCCACCGCTAACGCCACCATCACCATCCGTGCTTCCAGACCACAAAATATCAAACTCTCCCCCGGGCCCCTAGTATACCGACAATCAGTCTTGAGAAAAATCTAATCCCAAATCTACTCTATCATATAATAGAAGAAAAAGAACACTGAGACTGTCCAGAAGTGGAGGGAAGATCAACTTTTCCAAGAAACTTCTCACTTGATCCCTAAACGGTAGAAGAAAAACTAAAAGCCATAAACAAATGAACATCTCAAACCAACCCGCGCGAAACTAATATCCAGGTAACACTGGCTGGACCAATAGACGATGAATTCCGGGGGATAAGATCGCAAACTCCGGGAATTAAGCGGGGACCGAATTAGGGGATACGTGAGGAAGGTCGGGCCTGTAGCAGCTCTACAACTCCATCGTGTCCGTATTTGTCTGCTAACATGAGTGGTGTTTGACCGGATTTAGAGTGACTATTGGGGTCAACATCCTCCCGCGCCAACAGTAGCTTCACTATTTCCTCACGACCAGTCTCGGCAGCCCTCATGAGTGGTGTTTCGCCGGCTATATTGGAGGGATCGGGGTGGATATCCTTCCTGTCCAACAGTAACTTGACTATTCCCTCATAGCCATTCCCGGCAGCGCACAGGAGCGGCGCTTCGCGAAACTTCGTGTCTGGGGTGTTGGGGTTGACTTCTCCCCGTCCCAACAAGAGCTCGGCTATCCCTGCATGGCCCTTCCGGGCAGCCAACAAGAGTGGCGTGCAGCCGGATTTACTTAAACCATTAGGGTTGACATCTTTCCGCTCCAACAGCAGCCCCACTATTCCCTCATGGCCATTCTCGGTAGCCCACACGAGCGGTGTTTGGCCAAAACTTCTATCTGGGATATCCGGGTTGACATCTCCTCGCCCCAGCAGTAGCTTCACTATCCCCTCATGGCCATTCCCAGCAGCCCGCGCGAGCGGTGTGCTGTTCTCCCAACCCCCGCCATTTGGGTAGACATCCTCCCGCCCTAAAAGTAGCTTCACGATTCCCTGATGACCATTCCCAGCGGCAAGCCAGAGTGGTGTACAGCTGCCGTGAACTGGGCCATTGGGGCCGACATCTTCCCGCCCCAATAGTAGTTCCACTATCCCCTCATGGCCGTTCCCAGCAGCCCACGAGAGTGGTGTACGGCTGCCCCAACTTGATCTATTGGGGTTGACATGCCCCCGCCCCAACAGCGGCTCCCCTATTCCCTCATTGCCATCCGCAGCAGCCAATAAGAGCGGTGCTCGATCCGATTCACTTGAGCTATTGGGGTTTACATGTCTCCTGCTAGATAGTATACCCGCTGCTCGCGCAGCCTTCCCCCACAAACGACCTATTCTCCCTGGATTGACAAATCGCGGTCCGAGAAGTAACCTCACCACTCCCTCATGACCATTTCCAGCAGCCCATGAGAGTGCTGTACGGTCATAATTCGTGTCATGCTTATCAGGCTGAATATGTTTTTGCTGCAAAAGCAATTCCACTACCTCTTCATGCCCACAGCTTGCAGCCCATATGAGCGGCGTTACACCCGCACCATCTCTTTGGTTCACACCCCATTTGTTCATCTCCAGCAAAGTATTTGCGACTTGGGGGATGCCGAAATACGAGATACAGTGCAGCGCAGAGAACCCTCCGTGAGTGCTAGTACCACCCAAACGAAATGCGGGATTGGGGGACTCCTTCGTAATCCACTCCCAAAGGAGCCCGGCGGATATGTGACTCTCAAACTGGTCTAGAAGCTGCAGCGCGAATTCCTCGGCGCGGTCTGAGGGCTCTGCCCGCATGTGGGTTCCCCAATATAGGGAAGAGTATTCAAGGAATGGTGTGCCTCGGTGGTCTGGTGTGCTAGATGAAAGATCCGTGACATGCTGGAAGTTGAGATATGTTAAACAAGTTTCAGCTATCGTCGAGTGGGCTCTGTCAAAGAGGTCCGGATGTGTGCGGAGATGCTCCTGGAGCGTAAAATGGATCAACCTAATTGTCGAGGTACCCTTATCTATGGTAACAAGTCCTTGACAGCAGACTAGCATGGTCGATATGCCAGGGATATCATCGTAATCGAGATCGTTTGACCCTATCCGGACTGCTAGAGCGTGTCGTATCTCATCCACTCGCAATGGCCGCCTCGAATGGGAGATCCACATCAGAACGGCCATCCCGAGTCTTGCTTTCTCCTCATCCTGAGCCTTTATTCTTGCTAACGTTGTCCCGTACGCGCCCCCTAAATTTAGGCTGTCCTGCATTTCTCCGAGCCTTTGTCTCCTTCGATATATAGTCCTCTCTTGTAGAATCGTCTCAATGCTCAAGAAGGCAAGCAGGAATCTAGATACAAAATATCTCAGCACACGGCCCTAGGTATTATTGAGAGTGTTCCTTCCCTACTTACATCCGCGAAACCGCTCCTGGAAGATTCCGTATAATTTCCTCCTCTAAACTTTCGTCCATCGCACCCGGCATCGGATCCTCCCCCAGCTTCGCCCGGAGGAATGTGATGATATCACTCCTGGTGGGTGTTATTGATCTAGTCGCTGCCCTCCCCGCAAGATGCTTCTCAACTTCACTCCGGATATGTGCTCTCCCGGTCAGGAATAGCCGAGCGCCGGGGGACATCTGGAGAATTTGGTTGAGTAAATCGAGAAGCTTCACCCGATGCCTTGGCTGGCACTCGTCAAGGGCGTCAATGCATATAAATGCGGGTCGTGAGAACGTGATATCCTGCAAGAAGTCCACAATTTGTGAGAGCCTCAGTTTCGGGCCACCAACGAACCTCCCTCGGTCCCGAAAAGATTTGACTATTCTTTCCGGAACCCTGTCCAGTCCCCCGACAAATTGTTTCAGTACCGAGCCCAGAACGATAGCTGGGGATTGCTCCTCCAGGGCTGCGAAATCGAAATAGAAGCATGCAATGGCAGCGTTTTCTTCCAGGGCCTGCCTGCATAATGCATCTATCACTAGCGAGCTAATATCACTGCCTATTAGCAATATCTTTCTCTCTTCGAGTATGTGCTCCCTTACCTAATGTAGGTCTTCCCAACCCCCGGACTTCCGTAACAAAACAAGCCCGAATAATTGTGTCCACTACCGCTAGCACCAGCCAACCAATTCTGATATTCCTCAGTTTGTAAGAGCCAGTCTCCCACCTTCTCAACCCTACGGGCTCGGAGGTCATTGTGCCGTGTCTGGGGCTCAAGTGGAGATAGCCAGGCCAAAATCTCCGAATCCTCGTCGGCGATCATGCTGTTATTCCACACATTGCTAAGCGAATTGGTTGTATTGAAGCTTTTGGTATTACAAAGGTAATTAGGATCACTAAAAGGGTCGGTATTGTCGTTGGTGTGAGGTTGAGACATTTTGGATTTTTCACTATTTCGACGGTCGTAGAGGATGGGTTCTTGGGTAAATATCTCCTGTAGAGTAGGTTGATATGGTTTCCCGGGAGTGATGATGAGCCGTATCTAATAGACAAAAATGTATCAAAAGGGGTTTAGCGAAAAGCTTGTTAGAGGATATCTTTCAGGTAACGTAATACTAGTCGTCAGGTTACTCGAGGGTATATGGAAGGGGTTGATATTTTGTGGAGTGGAAGCTTAGGTGGTGGTAGTTGTGTGAGATCACGCGTGCACATTTGAAGTGATCTTGTATCTTGTGCCTTTAGGCTATGGCTCCGATATGCCTCCTAATTCTTAGAGCGAGTTTAATCAGTACTGCCACCAGTGCCAACACAGCACAAAATATTAATTTTCCTATTGCACGGTACCGGCGCTTCAGCCCCACTCCCCCGCCAATCGCTTGGGGTTTGTGCATACTGCAGCCCATAATCATGTTTGTCTCACAGATAGTGTGCCATTATCGGATGCATTCATTCGACCAGGCCTTCGCCCACCAGGCCTCAAAAATGACCATCGCCCAGGAAAGGAAAGAAAAAAACAAGGTTTATGGCACTCTACAAGGCTAAGACACCCCTCACCCAAAAATAAATCCCAAGATATATACTCTCCCTAAACCCAATGGAACTCGATTATCGGGTAAAAAAGTAGGATTGCGTGGGGGTGGGAGAAAGATCAACTTACCCAAGAAAATTCTTACTTGGTCCTTAAAACGCCAGAAGAAAAATGGGAGGCGGAGGACAGACAAAACTCATTAATCTGGCACGAGCAGTGCCAACAGGCCAGGATTCCGACGCGACAAGGTCACCAACTCTCAGAAAACCAAGCGGGGGGCCCAATTACTGAATAGGTCGGGAACGTCGGACTTCTAGAAGCTTCACGACTCTATCGTGCCAGTTTTCGGCAGCAGGTGGGTGTTTGGCTAGATTTGCTTGAACTATTACTATTGGGGTTAACCTCCTTCCGCCTCAACGACAGACTCACTGCTCTTTAGTGCCTATTCGTTGCAGCCGACGAGAGAAGTATCCGGCCGGATTCACATGAGCTATCAGGGTTGACATCTTTTCGCCCCAACAGGAGCTCGACTATTCCCTCATGACTATTCCTGGCAGCCCAGAAGAGAGGTGCTTGGCAAGATTTACTCGCACCACCGGGATCGACCTCGTTCCGCTCCAATAGTAGCTTCACTACCCCCCCATGACCCCTCCGTGCAGCTCACGAAAGCGGTATTCGGTTGGATTTATTTGAATTATCGAGGTTAGCACCTTTCCACTCCAACAGTAGCCCCACCATCCCCACGCGCCCGTTTCCAGCAGCCCATGCGAGCGATGTTTAGCCATATCCGATGTCTGGGATGTCAGGGTTGACATCTTCCCGCCTCAACAGTAGCATCACTACCCCCCCACTCGCAGCAGCCAACAAGAGCGATGTTCGGCAGGATCCCGATGGGTTATCCGGGTTGACATCTTTCGCCCCAACAGTAGCTTCACTATTCTATATAGATGAAGCTTTGGTTTAGATTGCTTTACTAGATTAGTGGTGGGAAGTGAATATGGCTGTTTTCAACAACAATGATACTAGTGATTTTTGTCGGTAGCCTCGGGTATGAAGAAAAGGCTCGACTCGAATTTGCGGCTCAACGCAAATTTGTGGCTTGGCATAGCATCTCTCTGGCTCAACATTACTTTGAGGCTCAAACATAACATTAGGAGTCTACGATACTACTAGTTTGGAATAAGGAATATTGTTAGGGAAGGCAATATGGTACTCATTTATGCTGTTAGGGCATGGGAGAAGCGAGGTTGAAATAAACTTTGTCAGGACCGTGGTTGCTATTCCGAGCCTCGGCTTTGGTCTGAGTTTTGCCTAAGCAGAGCCGCAAATCACCTCAACACCTTATTTCAACCTCTAGTGTGAAAACAAGTTTTACCACCAAACCCCCACCCGGGTCCTCCAGCCCATCCCTCCTTGACAAAATTGCCCTAGGCTATAAAGTAGGCTTTGGGTAAGATATCGTGTCATTAGAGTGACGGCGCCCCGCCTAAAAATCAAAGTTAGAAGTTGGAAGTTGGAACTCTTGGCGAATATTTGAGAGGGAAGAAAACTCCTGCGCAGAAGGAAGTTCGTGTCATTGCGAATTCCTTGCTTTTCTCCAGCGTTGCCTTGGGCATGGCTGCCAAGACTTAGGACTTCTAACTTCTAACTTTGATTTATGCACGGGGGCGCGGTCACTCTATTATAAGAGCTTGCACTACCGAGACACCGCCGTATTATATAATCCATGGTGGCAGGGCTCGTTTAGCTAGGTAACCCTCTAGTTCTAAAATTGGTGATAAAGCTACGGTAGCCGGTAGCATGTCGGCCGGCATTATCCAATGGACAGTGCAAAAGTGTTTACTTAATGTTCTACCATCCTAAATTCTTGTCACTAGACAATAGGTATGTGACATCACCTCAGAACTGAGTTTGGAAAATGCAACCACACTAGACGGTACACTCACACCCCGCTATCCCGGATCGCGCTGAACCGGATACCCCGCTGAACCGGAAACAAGTGTTGACAACTCCAATTTCTCACGAAATTTCATTCGTTGAACCGGAAAAGGAGGTGTGCGGATTCGTATGAGATTTTGGAAAATCTTCACCCATGTTTCTCTAGAATCTTGCTCTGTTGAACCGGATACTGAGGTTGCCTTCAGTCAATCTAGGTTGAAATAGGAAAAACAGGAGGGTCAAGTGTGACAATTGGAATCAAGAGTAGAGGAGTTAATATATAGACTATGGAGAACGCATCCAACATGACTATCAAGCCAGTACCTATTTATCTTATGACTACAATGCCACCAATGAACTCTGGATCAACTAAGAAGGTAGCATTGATGGCTTTACAGAAATATGGACTCTACTAGAAGTGGTTCAGAGGAGAACGATGAACACTCAACTTGTGTTCCTACAAGATGGAAGACCAAAAGTGTAAACACTGCCCATGAAAATTTGTTAAGATAAAGCTCTTGTAAGAATTGAGATAAACCTTTACTTTTCTTCAGGTTATACGAACTCCCCACCTCTCTGTTGTTCCGGAAACCCCGTTGTCCCGGATGTATTTTCTGAAATCTGGCCATCCGGGATAACGGGGTGTGAGTGTACTTGTATTGTGCATGGACAAAACTAGCCAAACATCAACCAAGAGGAAAATATTCAGCCATGGCAACGCCACTCCCCCGCCCGCCCCACCATACTGATAACCAAAATAACAATGAAAAAGAATATTTGGCTCAACTGCCAAGGATAGGAGACCCAATATCTTAAACAAAGAGAGGTTGCCATAAGGTTTTGGTTTTGGTCAAGGGAGAGCAATTTCTTTAGATGGGGCTGAATTTCTAGGTGCTGGGGAGTATTTGATTGCCTTGTATCTTTTGTGTTCGGTTAATCTTGCCCAATATGTTTGGCTTTTTCAACGTATTAAAGGATCGACAGCAACAGCTACTCGAGTACTGTACTCGTAAATGAAACGCCAAGAGTTCACACAACAAAATACGATCGCCAGCCCACGACTTAGGGATGAAGGGAAAGTCCGCTCGTTCACTACCTCTCTTCTCGCTATCTACTCCACTCTCAGCTAACTACCGGTACTCGAGTAACGGTAGAGACAGGAGTATATATAAACCACAACGAAGTCGTCCTCATGTCCTTCCATGGATCACCACACATATCATTCCTCACCGCCCCCCCTTTTCGCGTACTCTCGTGCTAACAAAGGAAAGGCAAAGACTGCCGTCGTCCATAGCCTCCAGGAATTCAACTCTTTCACGCTTCCTTCTGGCTCTTCCGTTTTCCTTCCGTTTTCCTTCCGTTTTCCTTCCGTTTTCCTTCCGTTTTCCTTCGGCTTTCCCTCCGGCGGACGCATCAAGCGCATTCCCGAGCTATTTGTACGAACGATGAGACAACTACCGTGAAAGCGTGCCGAGCAGCATCCCACGATTTTCAACATGGCGCTATCCCCGGGCAGGTTGTTAGTAGGCGAGGGATCATGCGACATACGGGAGACTTTTGGGAAGGTTAAAATCGAGTTTGGCGGGCAATGTCTCCCTCCCCCAAATATCATAGATATTGTGAAGAAGACTATTACATCCCCACCACGACTATTCGATGTAGGGACACTTTACACGGGTCGTCTCCGAAGCACCGATGTGAACCCCTGGAGTCACTACGAGAAATCATTCGGGTATGATACCAGCAAACGCGCCAGTGTTCCTTACCGGAGGGCCCTATACCGCCGACATGTTTTACCGTGTAGTTAGGGTACTAGGTAGCACCACCGCACCCCGACGGGTATTAAGAGCCACCCGAAGATGATCTTACAGGGCGAGAAATAAGGCAGCCGAAATAGGACTCTGATTACCCCATGACTTTGAGATGAGTATGGAAGTTCCCGTGTTCATTACAGTCTATCTCAACAATAAAGACAGGAGCAGATATAAATCATAAACGAAATCATCTTCCTATCCTTCCATTGATCACCACTCATATCCATCACTTCCAGGTATGTTTCCTTTCAAGTTTCCTTGCATGCTCCCATGCTAACAAAAGAAAGACAAATATCATAGGGACCCCCGCCAACCATGGCCTTCATCCGACCCTTTCGTTTTCCTGCCGGCGAATGCAGTGATCCCAAGCCTAAGCGCATCCCCAAAGCCGATCCGAACCACGAAACAATAACCTTACCATGCCGAGCAGCATCTAACAACTTCCAACAACTTCTCTCCCAATCTCCGAGTTCATCTTCTCAGATCTGGTTGTCATGGGCCTGTGATTTCTCTCTGCACCACATCTCCTAGTCTCTTTCTGTACAAATGCCCGAGTAGCTTGCGTTGTAAACACCAGAGGCCCTCCCATCACTCGATATCACCCACTAGACATCACCCACCCGCCGCGCCAACTTCGCCCGTATTGCTAGAGCTTGGGGGATAGAGATTGGATCGCTATAATTTACTTTGAGGCCGTGTGCCTATTTAAAGGCTAGAGTGAGGCTTAACTAAGATCAAAGCGGTGATTGCCTGTTCGTCCTTAATCTTGAGCATTGTGCTTGTACCCGGAGGCAAAGGGATTTAATATCTTGTTCCGATTTGGCACTGGTGGCAGTGGGCGGATTATCACTGCCCAAACTCTGCAACAACTTCAAGAATTAGGAGGCATATCTGGGGCATAATTCAAAAGCATTAGAAACAAGATAACTCCGGAAAGGATTCAATCCTTTTGTGCAACTACACAATTCTATTTCCCACGTCCACGAGTGATCTCACACAGCTACCACCGCCGCCGCTGCCCAGGCTTTCACTCCACCAAATATCAATCCCTTCCATATACCTCCGAGTAAGTTGACCATTAGTATACCTGAAAGATATCCTCTAAAAATCGTTAACCTAAATCCCTTTTGACACATTCCTGTCCAATGGACAAGGAGGGGGGGGGAACGAAACAAGAGTTATCGTACTGCACAAGGCTAAGACATCCTCCATGCAAAAATAAATCCCAAGGCAGATACTCTCCCTAAACATAATGGTATTCGACTACCGAGTAAAAAAAGTAGGATTTCGTGGGAGTGGGGGAAAGGCTAACTTACCCGGGAAGCTTCTAGCTCGCTCCTTAAAACACTGGAAGAAAAACTGAAGCAGAGGACGGTAAACAGCAGAGACCACCCAGGCAAAACTCATATTCATATGGCACTAGCAGTACCAACAAACGAGGATTTCGTGTCCCTCACCGTTTATGTTCTTGCAAACCATGTGTCACATGGGTAAACTAACACGTTTTCGCAGGAATACATCTCTAAGAAACAACCATTTATAGAGGTGTTTGAAAGAGAAATTGAAGGTTGGAGAGGAATGAATTGGCACAGCCCTATTCCAATACTGGGCTCACTTGATCTATTTAACCCTCTTCTCTTTCTTGCAAGGATATTATTTATTTCGTCTGTTAGATAGCATCATAATATATCACTCATATTTCATCGGGGGTCCCTGTTGGAATTAGGCTTTCGGATATGCACTGTCTACACATTAGAGTACGGCAAAGCCGGTCATTCGACCATCGTTCCTGTTTTCTACTTTCCAAGCTGGACTTACTGCATTTGGCTTTTTCCCTCATGTTACTGCCCAATCTGTCGACTGGTTATGCAATTCTGTTCTCACTTGTTTTCTCTTGTCTTCCAAATTGTTTCCTTATCTTCTTTCCTACTGCGGATATATGTTGCGCTGTTTCACTGTATATATAGTAGGCCTTTCTGGCCCTCTGAGATTGAATGAAGTTCCCAGGCATCTCTCGCGCATACATGTTTCCGGTATACAGCTTGACAATTGAACCGTTTTTCAACAGTCCCCACCGTCATTAACCATCCCCGGCTGTCCCCTTCACTTTTTATCCCCCATACCCGGCCGTCGTCGTCCCTACCCGTCTGTTGCCACCCCCCGCGGCCCTTTCATACACTCCCATCTTCTGATACCCCTCATGGCCCCCCCACAATCCTCGCCGTCATGCCATCTCCCTTACCGTCTACCCGAGCGATTGCTGTCTAGCGCATCTGACTATACTGATAAAAGAATAGTGCGTCGAGCCCGACGGTCATAGCCAAGGGCGGCAATCTCCTAGGTAATTTGTCCTACACTGGGCCACGTCTAGCCGTCCCATTGCGTCTGCTTGGCGTTATCCCCGCCGTCCCTGTGGGCCCCCCCGACAGTTCGGAACACTCTCTCGATGAGACAAGATCACAAACCCCAACAAACCAAACGGGGGCCCGATTACCGGATGGGTCGGGAACGTCGGACATGTAGCAGTTCACGACTCTTGTGCCCGTTTCGGCAGCAAGCGTGAGTGGTTCTTTTGGCTGGATTTGCTTGAACTATGGGGGTTGACATGCTTCCGCCTCAACAATATACTCACTACTCTTTCGCGCTCATCTCCTGCAGCCAGCGGGAGCGGCGTTCGGCCGGACTCATATGAGCTATCTGGGTTGACATCTTTTCGTCCCAGCCGGAGTTTGACCTCATGCCATTCCCGGCAACCCAGAATACCTAATTTCGGCCGGATTTACTTGCACTATCGGGATTGACATCGTTCCGCTTTAATAGTACTGTAGCTTCACTATCCCCTCATGGCCTCTCTGCATGGCGCACCAAAGCGGTGTTCGGCCGGATTTATTTGAATTATCAGGGTTGGCATATTTTCCCCCCAACACTGGCTTCACTATTCCCACACGCCCGTTCTCGGCAGCCCATGCGAGCGGTGTTTGGCCATACCCGATGCCTGGGACGTCAGGGTTGGCATCTTCCGGCCCTAGCAGTAGCTTCACTACTGCTTCGCGCCCATTCCAACAAGAGTGGTGTTCGTCCGTATTGACATGAGCGATCGGGGTTGACATTTTTCCGCCCCAACAGTATATTCACTTTTCCCACATGGCCATTCCTGGTAGCCCACGAGGGCATTGTTCGACCGGATTTAATGGAGCTATCGGGGTCTACCTCTTTCGACCCCAGCAGTAGATTGACTACCCCCTCGCATCCATTCGCTAAAGCTAACAATAGTGGTGTTCGGCCGGATCCCAATGAGCTATCGGGGTTGATGTCTTTTCGCCCCAATAGTAGCTTCACTATTCTATATAGATGAATATTTAGTCTGGATTGCTTTACTAGATCAGTAGTTGGAAGTATCTGAATACAACTGTTTTCAGTGGAAAAGCTTCAACTACGAGTGATTCTTGTGACTAGCCATTAGCCTCGGTTAGAAAGAAAAAGAACTTAAATTTACGGCTCAAAGCAACTTTCTGGCTTGGCATAGTTGCTCTGTGGCACCACATGACTTTGCGGCTCAACATAACATTAGAAGCCTACAATTACATTCTATGATACTCTACATCAATTTCCTCAACCTTGCTTATCGCTTAATACCTACAATTATCATCTTGGATACTTTCTTTTTATATTCTCAGCCAGCATGTCTTCATCTCATCAAGTAGGGGCCTGCGCTCTACTCTCTTTCTTTGCATTCTTAGCCCGTTGCAGCTGGTTTGTTGAGCCGCAATTATTACTTTGAGCCGCAAATTTTCGTCGTTCTTTTCTCGTTTTCTTTTTCGTTTTTATTCTCTACGGGCTTTTTGTGGGTTCATCACCCTACCTATCTGCCCTACCTTATCTAAAAATAAAATGAAAATAGAACTTAAACCCTCCTCTTCCATAATATTAATTCAATTTGCGTTGAGCTGTCAGGCACTCTCTAGGATGCCCTCAGTTGCGAGCCACCTGGGTTGTGGCGCTTAGCCACAATCTTGGCACCAGTAGCCGTTGCCAGTTTGAGGGATACCAATCCCACCCCCCCTTAGAGAACCTATCCCTAACCCTAGAATAGATACTTCCAGGTCCTCACTCCGATCAATGGGGAAGCGGGGGACGGGTGTCACGAAAAGACTTTTGCACTACCTGGATTTTCTCCAGCCGGGACCTCTTCGATGCCTCCCTTCCCTCTCAGTTTATCGCAGCTCTCCAGGCCAACAATCGATATGCTTCCGCTTAGTGGCCCCCCCCCCCATGCGGCGGATGTTTTCTCCTTACCGTATCCTTCACTTCTGCTCGCCATATGTCTGAAAGTCTCCCGTTCGTAGTATGATAGTATATGAAAATACGGCATTCAAGAATTAGGAGGTATCGTAGAATGGGTAATTCGAAAATCCAAGACACCAGATCGCTCCGAAACACCTTTCCCAATAGTACCTATGCCTCCACGAGCCACAAGATGTGAATCTCTCGCATGCACTCCGGGCGCATCAACAATCACTGTATCAAAAGGAAAATAAACCATTACATTCTACTCTATTCGAATAAGTAATAGAGAAAAAAAAGTGAGAAAGGGAAAGAAGAGCTATCGTATATTACGGTACTAGTACATGGCCAAAACATCCACCACCAAAAAATAAATCCCAAGCGATATCCCCGCCTAAGCCTAGATCGGTTCTATTATGAAGCAAAAAAAAAGGAGTGAGATCGCCCAGGAGCGGGAGAGGGGTTAACTTATCCAAGAAACTTCTAACTGAATCCCTAGAACGCCCGAAGGAAAACTGAAAGCAAAAAAAAAAGGAAAAAACAAAACATCAGAGACCTCCGCAAATAAAAACCCCTATTCATGTGATATTACCGTACCCACAGACGACCATTTGTGAGACAAGATGAGGAACTCGAGGGAGCCAAGCGAGGACCCAATTACCGCATCCGCCGGGACTGGAGCAGTCTTACGATTCCATCGTGCTTGTTTTGGGCAGCCACCGCAAGTAGTGTCTGGCCGGCTCGGTCCGGGATATTGGGGTTAATATCTCTCCGTCTCAACAGCAGCTCCACTATTGTCTCATGGTTATTCTTCACAGCCAACATGAGCGGTGTTTGGCCGGAGTTATTTGGAATATTGGGGTTGAGGCTATTCCGCCCTAACAGTAGCTTCGCTATTCCCTCATGGCCACTCTCAGCGGCCCGCGAGAGCGGCGTTAGGCCATACTCCGTTTCCGGGATGTTGGGGTTGAGGTCCCTTCGCTCCAACAGTAGCTTCACTACTGCCTCGTGGCCATTCTCGGCGGCCCACATGAGCGGTGTTCGGTTGAAGTTACTTGGAATATTCGGGTTAATGTTTTTCCTGCCAAATAGACCGCCTACTCGCGGCGCACCCCCCCACCGACGACCTATGCTCCCGGGATTGCCAGATTGCGGTCCAAGAAGTGACCTCACAACTCCCTCGTGTCCATTTCCGGCAGCCCACGAAAGTGGTGTTCGGCCATTATTCGTGTCCTGCTGATTGGGTTGGATATGTTTTTCTTGCAGGAACAACTTCACTACCTCTTCATGCCCACATCTCGCAGCCCACATCAGTGGCGTCAAGCCCGCCTCATCTGTTTCGTTCGCATCCCACCTGTTCTGCTTTATCAAGATATCTGCAACTTCGGCGATGCCGAAGTACGAGGCACAATGCAGCGGAGGAAACGGCTTGCGATTAGGAGTGGGGCCGATGGCAAACTCCCGGCGGACTGAATCCCAAAGGATTTTGGCAGATACGTGACTATCAAACCGATTGAGAAGCTTGGTGGCCGATATTTTTGCCTGATCTGAGACCTCCGCTCGCATATGGGTTCCCCAATATAAAGAGGAATATTCGAGGAAGGGTGCGCTCCGGGGGTCGAAGGATGGGCCGGCTGGAAGATCCCTGATGTGCTGAAAGTCGAGATACGCCAAACAGGTTTCGGCCATCGTCGAGTGGGCTCTGTCAAAGAGGTTGGGGCGTGTTTGAAGATGCTCCTGAAGGGTATAATGGATCAGCCTAATTGTCGAGGTACCCTCATGTATGATGGCAAGCCCTTGGCAACAGCCCAACAAGACCGATATCGCAGGGATATCGTCGCTATCGAGACCATTTGATCCTATCTGGGTTGCTATGGCGTGGCGTATTTCGTCCACCCGCAGGGGCCGCCTCGAATGGGTGATCCACATCAGAACGGCCATCCCGAGCCTTGCTTTCGACCCACCCTGAGCCTTTATCCTTCCTAGCGCCGCCTCGTACGCGCCCGACAGGCCTGAGCTGTTTTGCATTACCCGAAGCTTTTGTCTCCTTCGGTATATAGTCGTCTCTTGTAGGATCGTCTGGATGCTTAAGGAGACAAGTAGGTATCTAGATACAATATCTTTCAGCACACAACTTCAGGCATTTCTATGAGTGCTCCCGGTTCCTACTTACATATCCGCAACAGTTTTTGGAATATTCTGCGCAATTTCCTCCTCTAAACCCTCGCCCATTGCCTCCGGCACTGTATCCTCCTTCAGTTTCGCTCGGAGGTATTTGACGACATCCTCCCTGGTGGGCATTACGAATATGATGGCCGCCCTCCCGGCAAGATGCCGGTCAACCTCACCCCGAATATGCGGTCTCCCAGTGAGAAATATCCGAGCGCTTGGAGAATTCTGGAGAATGTGGTTGAGTGCATCGAGAAGCTCCGCCCGGTGTCCTGGCGCGCACTCGTCAAGGGCATCAATGATTATAAACGTACGTCGCGCGGAGGAGATATCCCGCAAGAACTCGACAATTTCCCGGAGCGTTGGCCTCTGGTCACCGCTGACCTTCCCTCGATCCCGAAAAGCTTTGACTATTCTTTCCGGAACCTCGTCCAGTCCATCAACGATCTGTTTCAGCACTGAGCCAAGAATAGCAGTTGCAGATCGCTCCCCCTGAGCGGTGGAGTTGGAGTAGAAGAACGCAAAGGCAGCATTTTCGTTCATAGCCTGCTTGTATAACGTATCTATCACAAGCGAGCTGATATCACGGATTATTAGCAGCGCCTCACTTTCCTTAACAATCTTCTTCCTTACCAAATGTAGGTCTTGCCAACACCTGGACCTCCGTAGCAAAATAAGGCTGAACCATCAGATTTACCCCCACGAATACCACCGACCCAATTCCGATATTCCTCAGTTTGTAAGAGCCAGTCTCCTACCCCGGCGACCCTACGGTCTCGAAGCTCGTGGTGCCATGTCTGGGGTTCGAGTGGGGATAGCCAGGCCAAAATTTCTAACTTCCCGCCAGCCATTGTAGAGCTACCCCGCGCGCGGTTAAAAGAATCGCTAATCGGATATCGGGACATCTTGTATCTCCGCGGTTTTGAAGGTTGTAGAGGATGGGTTCTTGGGTGATTTTATGTGGTAGAGTGGGTGATGCGGTTCCTGAGAGCGAAGAAGAGCGGGGACGATGGTGATGTTGTTGCCTCATGGGCGGGGGTTCTAGTCCAACCAATCGACCCGATGCTGACATACTGCATATCTGTGAAACGAGCATGATTGTGGGTCACTGGACTATGTTCAATCCCCCCGTAATATTTTTTAAGCGCAAACCGCCAACCGGCTAATTGTGTTATGTGGCGGAGACGAAAAAGCAATCACTATTTGTGCAACCAGCCAGTGCCCGTTGAATCCCATGAGAGTCGGAATGGCGCTAAAGCCAGCTAAGGTGAAACTAGGGTAGCCAAACCAACAAGAAGGGACGAAGAACGCTAAGTCGCCACACTTTAAACATACTCGTAATGTCCTAACGTTTATGAACACGACTGCTACCGTATTGCATACCAACAAAATCTTGAGGCTCCGACAGATTTTTCGCTCATATGCAACACCAGTTGTGTTCACAAACGTCAGGACATTACGAGTACAGAGCGCGACGATTAGGCAAGTTCAAGAAAATCATCACTAGCGTCATTCCGGCTTTCATGAGATCCTGGGGTACCGTACTCTGATAATTCACACTACTGTAAGAGGGATCACGGCTTCCCTGACAAGACATAGACTGAATCATTTGCTCTATTAGATCTCATTCACTGGCTTCCGCAATTCTATTAACTTGCTAAGCTGAGCTTATCTTAAGCTCATGTCACGATCGATTTACAAGGATATTGGTGACTCGATTGAGGTAGAGGATACCGGTACTCCCGATCAGGCCCGACAGTTTTACCGTAGGTATCGCAGATACTGTGGAAACCGATACACCGCATCGTCATTCGATATACCGTAAAAACTCAAATAATCGAACCGTGTGCTTTGTAATTGAGAATTCCCTACTTTAGAGTAGAAGCGAAAAAGATAACAGAACAAAAGCTTCTTAGCTTCTTTTCCCCCGAAAGCTATAGAAAAACAAAAAATACTAGACCTTACCAGAGGAGGCAACTCCAACGACATAGCACACGGCTCTATTATTTGAGTTTTTACGGTATTTTATCTTCCTCTTCTTGTTCCCAATCAGCTGGTTTACTCAGGAAGCTTTACGGCGGTATAGCTCCTAAGTTTTGTAAGTTCCATAGGGGGTAAGGGCGGCAAACCTCGCTTGTGGAACCTACAAAACTTAGGCGCTGTGCCTCCGTAGGTGGTGTTAGCAAAAGTCTATCACAAAAGCTTGGCGACTTAGGCTCAGTACTCCCACCTTCTACTAGTGGAGGCGTAGGGGCCATGGGATCCGACCTGGAATTGAGGGCCCCAAGTGTCAATCCCCGCCGCACTTTTATAGTCTCTACTTGGCAATGTTGTACTCGCAATTTTCTGACGTTTGTAAAAACGACTGGGTCCGCATATGCCTGCAGGAGCCAAGATATGGAAGATGGTCCAATTGTATTCAAAGTAACAACGCACAAAAGTAGAAGTGTGACCTAGATTGCCAGTACCCACAAGTACCCACCCTTCGTAATAGATTCAGTCTTTTAATTCAATTATTCAGTGAAGCCTTTTTCATTTTGCCAAAAAAAAAAGAAAAAGCCAATATACCATTTGTTCCACGAGGGCCAACAACCTCAATGGCGAAGAGAGCACAGATTGTCGCCTATTCAGCAATGAGAGGCCACCGCAAGGTGACACTGGAGCAAATCTCAGCGAAAACTGGTGTTCTGGTGAGCACATGCTCAAATATCATCTGGGAAGCGAAACGTCGAGCAGGTGAACCCGGGGGCAATTCTGATACGTGCGCTCCAGTTAATCTGGTGCCAAAGACAAACTGTGAGAAGGGATCTACTTCGGCTCTCACAGTGGAGGAAAAGAGGCACTTGGTAGAGGTTACACTATCTGATAGTGAGCACTGCCGTATGACCTATGAATCTCTTGCACAAGCAGGTACTAAAAACCTGCTTTTTTTATTCTTCCTAATTTTTAATCCTGTAATTATTAGTAAAACCAATATGAGTATGTACATAAAGCTAATATATACAAATTAATAAAAAGCTGCTTTAGATGTTAGTGGACAAACAGTACGCAAGGTTCTTGCAGAGAACAATATTCACAGACGGAAACCTACTGAGAAGCCAGCCATTTCTGTGAAGCACAAAGCCGCCCGGTTAGCATTTTGCCTAAGATATAGGCATCAGAACTGGAAGGAGGTTATCTTTACAGATGAATTATACTTTGAAACGGGAGCTTTGAGGAGGCGGCGTGCACGTGGTGTTTTGCGGAGGCCTGGCGAAGCTTATCTTCCGCAAAATCTCAACCGAAAGTTCCCTCAAGGGGCTACGGTAATGTTTTGGGGGGCGATACTCTATGGGAAGCCAGGTAAATTAATTCTTTTATTTTGGCTATTATACAAGTGCTAATCTCCATAATATATACAGGGGCAGAGCTTCCCTACCATCTCTATGTGACTCCCTATGAGTCCAAAAAACAGCAGGGCGAAGCTCTTGTCAAGCTTCGCCAGGAGTGGGAGGAGGAGAAGGCTGCAATTGAGCAGTACAATCTCATAAACCTGGGTATTCTGAACCCAGTGGAGCTACCGCTCTTGAAAGAAAGGGGAAAAGATAGAAAGGGGGGTATAGATTGGTTTATTTATCGAGAACGAATCTTAACCCCCCTCCTCTATCCCTTTGTAGCTTCTGTCCAAGCTGCTCTCCCTGGCGTGGTCATAATGGAGGATAATGCGCCTGCGCATATCCACCATTATCATGACCAGCCACGGCAGCAGCTTGGGATGCAGAAGTTGGAGTGGCCGGCCAACTCACCAGATCTAAATCCGATAGAAACGATCTGGTGTGAGATGAAGGATCGTATACGTGAGCGTTTGGGAATTCGCATGACGGCAGCCAGAATTCGGATTGTGGTGGAGGACGAGTGGCTTAGGTACCCTATGGCGAGGATAAATCAGCATATTATGTCCATGCAAAGTCGTATTGAAGCGTGTATTGCTGATGAAGGGGGCAATTCCTTTAACCACTAGTTCTCTTAGTTTTATTCTCTTTATTTTGTACATATAGTTTATTAACTCCTTACTTACTACTACCGAGTGACTATTCCATGATCCACAAAACCCTTCTCTGACTTCCCACCCCCTTTCCCTGCCCATTTCCCTCTACACCTATCCTATGAGCCCCCCAAAACACGATTTGGTGTTTAGAAAAGAGTACTTACCTCTTTGCCAATGTAGGTCTCATGCATTGTTTCTTGGCTGCATATGTGGGCATATGCGGACCCAGTCGTTTTTACACACGTCAGAAAATTGCGAGTAATGACGGGGGGGGGGTTCGATCTCGATCGGGAAGTGATCGAAGGCGAGGAACGCGCTTTTTCGAACCGGGGGGTTATAAGATAGAACCCCTTCTAACAAATCGGTAAACAATGATATTTGAAGGCAGCTGGAAGCAAAGAAACAAAAGAAATGATAAGAAAAGGGGACAAAATGTAGCAGAAAAGGCAAATAAACTAGCACTAGTACCCCACTTCCCCGGCTCCTGAGCAATAAATACTCCCATATCTAGGCTAAAGGTATCATACTTCATGGAGTAAACTGAATTGTTCGGGGTTAGGGTTACAAAGATAGACTTGTAATCAATCCCTGTTCGTCCCCCGCCCAGTTTCGTCGTGCCCCCAATAGAGACTGTATGCGTTGGTGGATTTGTAGTCGTGCCGCTTAAGCGTGATTCTAACAAGAGTGGTTTCATGATACTCGAGAATTGGACACGCATGACCTGCCGAAAGGAGGGAGTTTGATAAACCCATCATTTATCGGGGGGGGTCTGGTGGGCTCCAAAATGAGAGTGACAACCCCCGACCATGTCATTGATAACCCTCAACTCGATCAGGCTGCGCATACTCTGTCATGAGATGAAAAATCCTTGCCGTGAACTCGACCTTCTCTTGCGGCGAAAGAGTCTCCCATGCCTCCCTCGCCGGCACTCCATAGGTTTGTCGCAACCTTCCTGCGCCCACTATGCTTCCCCGTAGTCACCCCCACAAAGTAGGTGTTCTCTCCTCCTCTAGCCACACCTCTAATGTCTCTTGTTTGTGGCACAAGTGCTACCGTAGGGGAGATTTTTTCGTGCAAGGCAGGGATCTTTTTGCTGGTTAACTACGCTTACCTTGACCGAAAACATCTTCCTGATACTTGTTGTATGTACTCGAGTACAAATTGTACATCCGAGAGTCAGGAGGTAGATCTCAAGTATAACTCAAAAGCGCTAGACACGAGATCACTCCAGAAAGAAGCCAGCCATTCTCTATAATTGGGCCATTCTATTCCAAGCGGGCTTTCGAGATATTGCGCCACCACCGCCACCAACATCTCCAAGCCATGGGATATCAATCTCATCTATTGACCCCCGGGTACACCTAGGATTGGTCCATCCGAAATATCACATACATTCCATAGCGTTCGTACTGTACAAGACCGAGACACGCTCCTCCCGAAAACGAATGCAAAAATATATCCTTTACGTAAACCAAAATCTATTCTGTTATTGAGCTAAAGGGTGACGTTGCCTGGGAGCGGGGGAAAGGTTAACTCACCCGGGAGACTTGTGACTACGAGTAGATATTGCGCCTTGACAATATTAGCCGAAACACCACATCGAGTGCGGCGGCTCGTTACTGTTTTGTCTCTCCCGTGCCGCCCGTCCCCTCTGATACCACAATTTTATCAGATGATCATACGATGATCGGATAAGCTAGTTCTAGCCCAAGATATAGTAAGATGTTGGTAACTGGCTAAATATAGAATATCATCATAATAATATTATGATGTTGCGATTCTCAATGGAAATACATTTATTTAGGCTTTCAGGTTCAGTTTAATTGCTGGCACTATTAGAACAGCAGAGTAAGCCGAGCCGTAGAGGGGAAAGGATAGAGGCCAGCAGGAGTCTGGGAGGGGTTCACACCAGCAAGGATGAAAGATAGAGACAAGAGATGGATAAATGATGGCATTACAATTGACTGGTGTTGCTTGAAAAAAAGAAAATCGATTGAGGAGTGCCTGATTTATTTCTTTAGCTATCTAATAGCCTTGAGATTATCTGATAAAATTATGGTATGGGCGAGAGGGACGATATGGGAGGGATAAAACATGAGAACGGGTGGTATGGGAAACCTTTACCGAAAAAAAATCATTACCACTCAATCAATACATCCCAACTTCTTCTTTTCCATGATGGCTGATAGATAGTATATTGAGTGCTAGTTACTGCTATGTACTGAATTATTATTCTTAATTATTTCTGTTTGTTGATGTTGGGGCGGTTTGATCTATTGGGGAGGTTGTCGTCACGGCAAAAATTCTGAAGGTTCCTTCTTTCTTGTCCGGTTAATTTTGTCAACGCACAGCACAATATCTAAAGGCCAAATGAAGAAGTGAACACGAAATACAAGTAGAGTCCTCAGTCCATCTCGTACAAAATCCATCCCCGCCGAACACGATCTGTGCCAACAAACGACAGTTTCTTGAGACAAGATAAATGACTCCAGGAGGTCAAGCTGGGACCCGACTACCGGATGTCGGGGGAGGTCCCGGCCATAGCAGCTTTACGACTCCATCGTGCCCGTGTTCAGCGGCCATTGTGAGCGGTGTTTTGCTGAATTTATTTGAGCTGTTGGAGTCGACATCATTCCGCGCTAGCAACAGCTTCACTACTCCTTCATGCCCATTCCTGGCGGCCCACGAGAGGGGTGTTTGGCCAAACACATTATCTGGAATGTCGGGATTCACCTGGGGCCGCTCTAGCAGCAACTCCACCACCCCCTCATGGCCCCTCTTGGCAGCCCACAAGAGCGGTGTTCGGTTGGATTTACTTGAACTATCGGGGTTGACGTCTTTCTGCTGTAACAGTCGCCTCACTACCTCTACATGGCCGTTCCCGGCAGCCCACGAGAGTGGCGTTCGGCCAAACTCTTCGTCAGGGGTGTCGTGCTTAACATCTTTCTCCAACAGCAACTTCACTACTCTTTCACGCCCATTCTCGGCAGCCCATGAGAGCGGCGTCCGGCCGGTAGTACTTGAAGTATCGGGGGCGACATCTTCCCGCAGGAGCAGTACCCTCACTACCTCCTCGCGACCGTTCCCGGCAGCCCACGAGAGTGGGGTTCGGCTAAACTTCTTATCTGGGGCGTCAGGCTCGGCATTGTCCGGACGCAATAATAGCTCTACTATTCCCTCATGGCCATTCCCAGCAGCCCACGAGAGTGGCGTTCGGCCAAACTCTTCGTCAGGGATGTCGTGCTTAGCATCTTTCTCCAACAGCAACTTCACTACTCTTTCACGTCCATTCTTGGCAGCCCGCAAGAGCGGTGTTTGGCCATACTCCGTATCTGGGATGTCGGGGTTGACGTCTTTCCGGTCCAACAGTAGCTTCACTACTCCTTCGCGACCGTCCTCGGCAGCCCACAGGAGCGGCGTTCGGCCGGAATTACTTTTGCTATTGGGGTTGACACCCCCCCGCCCCAAAAGTAGCCTCACTACTCCTTCACGTCCATTCCCTGCAGCCCAAGAGAGCGGTGTTTGACCGTACCCTGCGTCTGGGATGTCGGGGTTGAGATCCCCCCGGCTTAACAGTTGTTCCACCACTTTCTCATGGCCGTTCCTGGTCGCCCACAAAAGCGGTGTTCTACCGTATCCGTCTAAGCTATTGGGGTTGACGTCTCCCCGCCCCAACAGTAGCTCCACTATTTCCTCACGGCCATTCTCCGCAGCCCACGAGAGCGGTGTTCGGCGAGTTTTACTCGAACTATCGGGTTTGGCGTATCGCCAGCCAAAAAGTAGACCCGCCACTCGCCGTGTCTTCCCCAACAAACGATCCTTCCTCCCAGGATTGACAGTCCACGGTCCAAGCAATAACTTCACCACTTTTCCATATCCATTTTCGGCAGCCCACGAGAGTGCTGTTCGTCCGTAATTCGTGTCCTTCCGGTCGGGTTTAATATGTTTCTCTCGCAAGAGAAGCTTCACTACCTCCTCATGCCCATTCCTCGCAGCCCATATGAGTGGCGTCATACCTACGCTATCTCTTTGGTTGACATCCCATTTCTTCTCTTCTATCAAGGAATCCACAACCTCGGCGATGCCGAAGTACGAGCCACAGTGAAGCGCAGAAAACGGCTTAGAGTCAGGAGTGGGGCTGAGGGTAAACTCCCGACTTATGGAATCCCAAAGGCGTTTGGCGGATATGTGATTATCTGACTGACGAAGGCTACCGGACTGGTCAAAACTACCGAACTGATCAAGGCTATCTGACTGATTAGGACTACCGGGCTGATCAGGACCGCCGAACTGATCAAGCAGCTTGAGCGCAAACTCTTTTGCTTGATCCGAAGACTCTATTTGCATATGGACTCCCCAATACAAAGAAGCATATTCGAGGAAGGGTGTGCCTCGGGGGTCAGGTGACCGGCGGGCCGAAAGATCCTTGACGTGCTGAAAGTTGAGATACGTCAAGCAGACTTCCGCCATCGTCGAGTGAGGTTTGTCAAAGATCTCGGTATGTGTGTGAAGATAATCTCGGAGGGTAGAATCGATCAAGGTAACAGTCGAGGTACCCTTATCTATAGTGACGAGCCCTTGGCAATAGTCTAGCAAGGTCGATACCGTAGGGATCTTGTCGTTATCAAGATCATTTGACCCTATCTGGATTGCTATGGCGTGACATATTTCGTCCACGTGCAAAGGCCGCTTCGAATGGAAGATCCACATCAGAACGTCCTTCCCGAGTTTTGCCCCCTCCCCACCCTGAACCTCTATCGATCCTAGCGCTGCCTCGTACGCGCCCCCTAAATCTAGTTCCTCCTTCATTTTTCTTAGCCTTTCTCTCCTTCGACTTATGGTCACCTCTTGTAGAATCGTCTCCAGGCTTAAAGAGGCAAGTAGGAATCTAGATGCAATATCTCTTAGCACACAGCTTTATGTATTTTCTTTTTTATAAATCTTCTCGCTCTCTACTTACAATTTTAGATCTTTTTCCGGAAGACTCTGAATAATTTCCTCCCTTAAACTTTCGTCCATCGCGGCAGGCATCGTATCCTCTTTTAGTTTCGCTCGGAGGAACATACCGATATCGCCCACGGTAGGTTCTACGAATATCGAAGCTGCCCTCTTACCAAGATGCTTCTCAACCTCATCCCGAATATGTGGCCTCCCGGTTAAAAATATCCGAGCACGTGGGGACTTCCGGAGAATTTGATTGAGTGAATCCAGGAGCTTCATCCGATGTCCTGACAGACACTCCTCCAGGGAGTCAATGCATATAAATGTAGGTCGTGAGGAGGATATATCCTGCAATAACTTCTCAATTTCAGCGAGCCCCAGCCTCGGGCCACCAACTACCTTCTCTCGGGCCCCAAAAGCTTCAACTATTCTTTTCGGAACGTCGTCAAGTCCACCAACAATCTGCTTCAGCACCGATCCCAGAACGGCAGCCGGGGACTGTTCCGCTTGAGCAGTGAAGTCGAAATAGAAGCACGCAACGGCGCTTCCATCCACGTCCTGCTTGCACGTATCCATCACTAGCGAGCTAACACCAGAACTTATTAGCGATGCCTTCCTCCCCCCCGACTACCTTCCTTACCTAATGTAGGTCTTGCCAACCCCATGACCTCCGTAGCAAAACAAGGCTGAATGATTAGATTCGCCCCCACGAGTGCTATCAGACCAATTCTGATATTCTGCAGTCCGGGAGAGCCAGTCTCCCACTCCGTCGAACCTACCCGCTCGAATTTTCTGGTGCCGTTTCTGGGGTTCCAGTGAAGATAGCCAGGCCAAAACCTCGGACTTCTCGTCTGCCACCGTGCAATTGTTCCGCACATCGTGAGGAGGATTATTAGAGCAATTGGCATTGCCGTTGGTGTGGGGTGGACACATTCTGTATTTTTCGCTGTTTCGCAGATTGTAGAGGATGAGTTCTTGAGTGATTGTAGAGCAGTCGAAGTAATTCTTGGAGGTGGAGAAAGCGGGGGAATCACGGTTCTGATACCTTATAGAGGATCCGGTCCAATCAATCCACTTACCTGCGAAACCAGCATGGTTGCCCGCTGCCATTATGCACAACCCCCAAGCGGCGATGAAAGACTCGGGCGGTGATGGGAGTTATCCATACTAGTACAGTACAGGTGGGTTACTTTTGCGACACGACTAAATTTACCCGTGGCGGAATCAAGTTCTGACACTACCGGCTCCACTATAATTCCCGACTTAAATAGAATACGTTGAACCACTTGAATTAGCCATCGCAATGCCACAGCGACTCAAGTTGGTGCCACAGTCCAAATGAGAGGTCGAATTACCACATCCTGCACTCCTAGGGAGGGAGAGGAGGTCAAGCGCCTAGGCTTTGTAGATCCCACTAGCAAGGGATGTTGCGCTAGCTTAGCTAAGAGTAACAGCAGTGAATTTGGCATAAAGCTAACGAATTTGGTAGGGTGGCTACATAATTCACCTCCTCGCCCCTACCTTACTAGTAAAATCTACGAAACTTAGGAGCTGTGCCTCCGTACAGGGCCCAGTATACTCTGGACAAGGGATGGAGTCTGCGAAGACTGGTTATCAAGTTTATTAATTTAAGCTAAAGCATACGGCCACCCAGGGTAGTACGGTACTAGTTCTACATGTAGTACAATCGGGAGGCGCGACGGCCCAACCCGCAGTTCCTGCAGTACTAAGGCCTGGGCATTAGCGAAGGTGGTTTAAGGAGCAGGGGTAAGGGGGTATTAAGAGTTTGAGAAGAGGAAATTGTTTCTGTTTTATTTATTGCTTTATTAAATTTTGTTGTTGTTTTTGGCAAGACCCGAGTTTAGGGGCTAACTTATAGGCGTCGTTAGTTGGGTTGGACGAGGTGTTATGGTGTTGCTTTCCTTCGATCTCTCCTTACTTCCTTAGGGGGCCAGACACCTGGCGCTAAAACGCTTTAGTTGAGGCATTGAAAGCCAGGGGTTTTTTTTAAATAAAAATAAAAAAATGGTAAAAAACGGTCCATTGAACTCTGGCTCACAGGATGAAATTGTTGTCTGTGTAGCCGTTTTTGTCTTTTTCCAGCAGATGAAGTTACTAGGGTACTCGAATCTACGCTAATTTTTAAGAGTCAAAAAAGTCTACTCGAGTGAGACATCTGGGAAGTACCGCCCGGGGGATGTCTCGGAAATTAACAGGGGGGAGTGATTGGTAACGAGCTCGATCGGCAAATATTCAAGCTTAGGGCCCGTTTACCTATAGACGGCCGTCTAGCAACTAGAGATAGTGCCGACCGTCAAAGAAAGTCAGTTAGCCCAACGGGCTTTCAGTTATATGCTAAGCAGTATATTAGCTAAATGTGCAACAATTCTGTTTTATTTACATACCTTCAACTGTCTGTCTCTTTCTGAAAATTAAATTTGTAATAGTGGTCGTACTAGACGGTGGCGTCTCAAGGGTTTTCTGATAGACGGCGCGAAAGTGTTTGCCCAGTTTTCCACTGTCCTAGATTCTTGTGACTAGACCATGGGGAGGTTACGTTGCCTACTCTAGGCAAACACCATATACTTTGCCGCACTCTCCCCCACTTTCAAGCCGCTCTTAATGGTCGGCATCATTGCAGGCTGTTAGACGGACGTCTATAGGTAAACGAGCCCTTAGTTACCTAAGTTAGCCCCTTGGAAAAAATCGAAATTTACCAATTACGGTACTATCGCAGAATTCTGGCTTAACACTGCATACCACTGCATGTGCATATGGCCTATAAACCTCATTCCCACCCCTCTAGAGCCCTGTCCATGGACTAGCTCTGGTATTAAAGTTGGGAGTTATAATTGTCGCGGTCGTGGTTGTAATCGCTATGACTATCATGACGGATTTCGCAGGGGATTGTCATTGTCCCTGTTGGCTGAGGGTTGGCTTAGGGCTTACTCTCGCCGCGAGTATTGATCGTGGGGATCGGTGGATGGATAAATGAATCGATCGAGTAGTGTTTAAACTCTTGGTGACTCTTTGAGCATTAGAAGGTGCTAGTATATCATTAATATAATTCAAAAATACAAGGCAAGAGATCGGCCTAGGAAGAAGCCAGTCCCTCACGAGAATGATACCGTTCTATTTCAAGCAGCCTTCCGTGGTCTTGCATCACCACCCCACTACCTTGCATCCACGTCACAAAATATCACTCTGAGCTCTCTTCTATCAGCTATCCACCCCCAAGTAGCATGGTTCCTGTTACAATAAACCTGCTCATGGGAAGGGAAGATCCACCGGCCGAAGCCGAACGACCACCACCAACAATAAAGCGGCCCCAATTTCAAGATAAGAGAAATATACGTGTATACCTGTTGCATCAATCTCTGATTTTACCTAATAGAAGTCTGATCTTTGGGTGCAAAATTGGGGCATCTTGCAAAGGAGCCTCAATTGTTGGCCCCCTACAAAATGTGCGCAAGATACGCCGAGTCCTGCATCTTTTGGGGTAGGATATTGCACAAGTTCCAATTGGCTGAACAATATTGCTTTTCTCGGGTATGGTTTGGCAATTTTATCGTTAATTCTGGGTTTTGCGAGTTCCCTGGCATGTGTGCAGGAGTGCTGTGCTCCTACGATATGTGGACAAATCTCCAAGAAACCTGGAATTGGCCTCACAACTGGAAAGGGAAAAAAGTAAAGCAAAAAATACCCTGAGCTTCACATTGAGAAATGGGCGCATGTACAGGTTTATCACGATCGAAGCCCTACAAGTCCCTGGCACGTGCGGACCGAACACAAGGGGGATCCTGGGGGTAGAATTCAGCATGGGGCTCGAATGTGCACAGACAACTAGCCATACAAAATTCCGCTCCTAGGATACCCTCGGTGCTCGGTCCATTCATGCCAGATACCTGTATGCAGTCTTTTTCATCAGGTCTTGGCGAATATCAGTGGGTGACGAACGGGGATTAGCAGGTATTTTTTGTTACCCTACTCGATTTTTTACTGGCCAAATACCCCTGTTCGTCATCCCGTGATATTCGTCAAGACCTGATGAAAGACTGTACCCGAGTAATACGTGGACAATAGAGGCGTCCAACGCTACGGCTGAAAAACTGTTATGCAGGTTTCTCGAGTTGAAAGGCTCTGGTGTGCAATGAATGCCCTTTTGTTTTTGGGTAGAAAACTGACAGATCAACTAGGAACTTGGCACTAGGAAAACGCTGTTTCAGGCTTAGGGCTGAATTCCTCGGCTCAAGTGCTCGACTAATCGATATGATCTGAGAAAAGATCTCCTATCATAAACCATTACATCCCACCCGATTCGAATAAGAAAAAAAGTACTTGCCGGAATTTTTTTTTTGGGGTGTTAGTTGTAACCGACTTCCGTGTAGCAACACCCCAAACCTTATTTTTCGGCCAGTAGGGACTAGGCCAAGGAAAGAGAGAAGTGAGCCGTTATGACAGAGTGTAAGCATAATCGAAGTGGTTTTGGGAGCAGGATTGCGATTTCTCGTGCCGATCGTTTTTTCTTATCGAGTGTCTCTGTTTGGGGATCTCCACAGGGCCAGCCACAGTGTCGCGATAGCTAGTCGTTGCTTGGTCACCTTATCTATTTTTTGTGTGGACTCCAGGAAGGGCTTATCTCTTCTCTGAATGATTGCTATCATAGATCACATCTCAATTACCGGTGTCGGCACCAAATTCCTGGGTCCACCTTTGTGCTCCCCGGTTGGTGAAAAGGCGGGGCTGGCAGGCTGCAATAGTTTTCTATCACTCCCTGGTGTTATTCATTGGCTGCCCTCATCTTGGAGCAATTACTCTGCAGGGCTTGTGTGCGCCCGGGTAGCTTCGGTGTTCTACTTTGGTTCCCTCGGCGATTTCCACCTTACAGGACTGCACAGTGCCGTTAGAAAAGTTCAGGGACAAACGGCAAAACACACCACATATGCCACATTTTGAGGCGCCCCAACACAAGAATGCCTAATAGCACTGCAATTCTCTGAAATTTAAAAAATCAAGTACTATCTCAAATTCAATATACTGAGCTGGTAGAGCCTCTAGATACTTCTAAGCCTTGCAGATCTTTCTTAAAGTGGTGGTAGCCAGATATCTTGGTTTCATGTACCTAGTGATCCAATATGTAATTGGACACTCTTGCACTATTTAGTAGCAAAACGGTCTCAACACTTGTTGAATTGTAAAGTATAAAGTAGGTGTCTTGGCATTGATTTCTCACTACAAGCTAGAATACACAATATACCTTCCCACAGGGGATTGGAAAAAATATGAAATTTTTTTACAAGGTACTCCAGATACAAGAAGTGGTGTCAGTAAAATTGAAGGCTCTAATTAAGTGAGATGGGGCTGTTGTGGTGTGCTGAAAAGTGGGACTTTTGGTATGTTTTGGCATTTGTCCTCGAACTTTTCTAACTGCACTGTACACACCAAGAATTATCGCTTCCCCGTGAGAAATACTTTCTTTCACAAAGTGGGCAGAATTGTTGCTTTCAGAGCTAGAAAATACAATTTCGTTCTTCCTATCGAACACTATCCCAGCTTCCGCTACAGTTCTAACTTTTGCTACATCTCGTTTGGTTTTTGGACTTTTATTCGTAGACCCTGCTGATACCGCACCTAGAACTCCCACCCCAGTCTTTGTGAATGGATATTCTCTTTGACAGAGGCTATGGTTGCCTAAGGGGTATTGCCGGACCGGGGGTTCGGTGGGGGATGTCCATTCCGCCAGCAAGGAGAAATCTCGTTTCATGAAGAATTCACAGAGTGGCTGTATAAGTGTTAAAATGATTGAACTGTGTGCTACAAGTAACTGGCGAGGAGTACTTGTACCCGTAAAAATTGGGAAGACACAGAATACGCTAGCAAGGGTAAACAAGGTCTGGCAAATCGTGGTATGATACCTTTAGAGGAAATTAAACTGCCAAAAGAGACGAAATTCTGGGGCTTGGGTGGCGATCATGAAAAGTATTATTACCCCCTGAAGCAATTTCTCTTCCGGCGGTCCTTTCTTACCCTTGCGAGCGTATTCTGTGTTTTCCCAATTTTTACGGTTCTAGAAAATGCGAGCGCTAATTTATTATAGCATGGGTACTTAGGCGAGCTCATGATCAGCCATTTATTTACCTAATCCCTATTTCTAGCGGAGTACGAGTACTTTCTGGTGTATCATTCTGGTACATATTACTGGTGGGAGGTCGAATTAAGGTGAACCAAGCCAAGCATTTAGCCATGGGGCCGCAAAAGCTTTTTTTCGAGTCCTGCATTCCCGTTTTTCAACCCCGGGGCTGAACCATCCTCAGTTAGTTGGTGCCGCCAAGAAATCGGTGGAATATGTCTCAGTTTGAAATCCGAGTAGTTTATTTCAGGTCAAGGAAGAATACCCTCCAGTTAAGGAGGAATACTTTCCAGATCCCGTCATTTTCTTAACCAGATCTCTTGGGCGCAGCATCGACCCTGCGGGGCCCAACTATGTTTCCGTGTAGTAAGATATGAGAATCTTGCATTCAAGAATTAGAAGGTTTATCAGAAGCACTATCCAAAAACACAGGACGCTAGGTCGCCCCGGAGACAAGTCAGCCGTTTTCCACGATCGTACCGTTTTATATCAAGTAGGTTTTGTAATTTCACAACATCACTGCCACCTGCGCATCAACGCCACAAAATACAAATATCTTCCATGCACTCCCGAGTATGTCGACAATCAGTGCTTGAAAGGAGGAAAAAAATGTCTACCCCGATCCTTATATTCCGCTCTATTTGAGTAAGAAAAATAAATTAAGAAAAGAGAGGCATTCTATCATACTCGAGTACTTTATAGGCCTGGGACACAGATATGTACCCTACCTAAACCTAAACCTATTCTATTATTGAGCTAGAGAGCGAGATTGCTTGGGAGTGAGAGAAAGGCTAGCTTATCCAAGAAACTCCTAACTTGATTCCTAAATCACCAGAAGAACAACTGAAAGAAAAGAAAAAATAGGCATTTTAAACTACCCCCACAAAACTCATATTCATGTGACACTACCTGTGCGGGAGGAGCCGATTCCCATGAGACAAGACCAATTCTAGGGAATCAAGCGGAGACTTAATTGAGGGATACGTGGGGAATATTGGACCTATAGCAGCTCTACCGCACTATGGTACCCTTTTCAGCAGCCTACCAGAGCGGTGTTCTGCCGGATTTACTTGAGCTTTCGGGGTTGACGTATTTTCTGTCAGATGGTAGATCGGCTGCTCGCCGCGCCTTCCCCTGCCACCGACTTATGCTCCGAGGGTTGGGAAATGGCCGCCCAAGAAATAACCTCGCCACTCCCTCATGCCGATTTTCAGCAGCCCATGGGAGTGCTGTTCGGCCGTATCTCCTATCCTGCTCATTATGTTGGATGTGCTTTTTTCGCAAGAACAACCTCACTACATCTTCATGCCCGTACCTTGTACTGTCACATATCAAGGAAAAAACGAACGCGCCAAGGTAGCAACGGGAAAAACTTTTACTATCCTAATAGTTAATCCTAATAAGCGAGCAGCCTATCTAATTCTAATAGTTACCTGGGCGCGTTCGGCTATTTTTGATATGGAACAATAGCATATATATGAGTGCCACCACACCCTCATCATCTCTTTAGTTCACGTTCCATCTGTTAATCTTTTTCAGAGCACTTGCGACTTCGGAGATGCTAAAGTGTGAGATGCAGGGCAGGGAAAAAAACGGCTCCTGGCCAAGGCGATAATAGGAGGGGAACCTCCTTTGGTCGATTCTCAAAGGGGCTGGGAAGATATTTGACTGCCAAACCGACCGAGAAGCGAGAGCACCAATGTTTCACCTATTCCGAGACCTCCTTCTCATGTGTGCTCTCGAATATTTCTCAGCGTCTAGCTTTGGGGATTTTTATAAGTTCTCCTTCCCACTTCCGACCTACTGTATATTTCCGAAACCGTGTCAGGAATATTCTGTATAATTTCCTCTTCTAAACCCTCGCCCGTCGCGCCTCGCATCTTATCCTCTCCTAGTTTCACTCAGGGGGAGCATTGTAGTACCACCCTTGGTTGGGGTCATAGACCTAGTCGCCGCCCTCCTAGTAAGATACTTGTCAACCTCACCTCGGATATGTTGCCCCTAGTTAGAAATATCCGAGCACCTGGAGACCCCCGGAGGATTTTGTTAGATGAATCGAGGGGTTCCGCGCGACATCCTGGTGTTCACTCGTATAAGGCCTCGATGCATATAAATATACATCGAGAGAAGGAGATATCCTGCAAGAACTCCGAAATTTCTGAAAGCACTAGCCCCCGGCGACCAATGACATTCCTTCCATCCCGAAAAGCTTTGTCTATTCTTTCCAAACCCTCATTCAGTCTACTGACAACCTGTTGCAGCGCCGAATCCAAAATCGCGGCAGGGGATTCCTCCCGAGCAGGGAAGTCGAAGCGGAAGCACGCAGCGGCTGCGTTTTCCCTCATCGCGTGCTTGCATAGCACATCTATCACTAGCGAGCTAACATCACAGCTTATTAGCAGTACTTTTGTTTCCCTGAGTATCTTCTCTCGTACCTGATGTACCGGTAGGTCTTGTCAACCCCCGGACAACCGTGGAAAAACAATGTTGAACCATAAGACCTACCCCCACGATTTCTACCAGATCAATTATGATATTTTTTAGTCCAGAAGAGCAAATCTCCTATCTGGCAGGTCCTATGGGTTCGAATGTCCGGGTGTCTTCTTTGGGGGTTAAGTGACGATAGCCACGCCAAAATTTGGGACTTCTCGTCAGCCACTGTGCAGTTATTCCACTGCTGAAAGAGTTGGCATCTAAAAGGGTTGTTATTTTCGTTGGCGTAATGTGGAGACATTTTGTATTTGTCGCTATTTTAAGGGTTGTGCAAGGTAAGGGATGGGTTCTTGAGTTAATTTATGCGGCGGGGTGGGTTGATGTGATTCCCGGGAGTGAAGGAAGGGGGAGGCGGTGGTGATCTTAGGGCCTTATGAGCACAGTCCTGGCACACTCAATGAGCTTGAGACTGATGGACCACTGGTGATACTAACATGATAGCCCACCGCCATACGGGTATGGACAAACCCCAAGCAACTCATGGCGGAATGGGGCTGAGATGAAAACAATTAATGTTTTGTGCCATATCGGCACTTGTTGTGGTGCTCGAGTATTGGTCGAAATCTCTTGGTGATAACTTCACGAACCAGGAGGCATATCATAAATTGGCTATGATTCAAAAACACAACACACAGGATCCCCCTAGGAAGAAAGAAGTTAGTCCTTCGCTGTAATCACACAGCTCTGCTGCCAACCACCTTTCCTAGCCTTGCATAGCTGCCGCAGCCACCTGTGCCTCCACCCCACAAGATATAATCTCTTCCGTGCACCCCCGAGTCTGCACACAATCAGAGTATTGGAAACAAACCTCCAAGTTAGTGGACTACTGGTATTACATTCAGCCCCATTCACATAAGAAAAAAAGAACAAAAGAGTTATAGTAGTGTGCAAGCCCGGGGCCTCTCCGCCCAAAAATACAAGATACACATTTTACGATACGTACTTCAGGGTTTTCTTCTGACCCTGTGCAGGCCCGATTTTGGGCCCCCGGACGTCCAAGTGAGACAGGAGTAACACCTCCGCGTTGGACTATTAACCGATAGCGGCAATGTCGTTTACCTCCCCCTATCTTTCTTTTCTTTTCAAAGTTGTATCAGGGGAATATACTGTAGTCGCCCTCAGCTAGCTGTTCTTTCCTGCCGGTCTCAAGCTGAGCTGATTTAAAGGAGAAGGACAAGATTAGCACATCTACTAAACTTTTCCCGAGTTTCTACTGATGAATCGTCGTATCATTAAAAAAGATCCGGTACGACTGAAGACATCCTAGTGCAATCTAACATAGTAATTTATAATTGTTACGATAAGTCATAGAGATGAACACAAGCGTATCATAAATGTAAAATAAGAGCAGGCAGGGGGGGATTTTCTGTTCCCCCCACCGGTAATCGATCTCGCTTCTAGAAGACCCCCGTAAAGTGGTTGGGTGAGAGCACTGAGACGATCTTCGGGCAGGTATAAAGAATTCCCACAGACGGGAATAAAGATGAAAACTGGTGAAGGCAATCGTAGTTGGAAATGACCAAAGGGCAGGAAAACAAACCGAGTAACCGGAGATATGCAATCACCGCACGCACCGCTGGTACCAGTCAAGTATCGTCGTAAAATCGAAGTCAGAAAGCACGAAGGATAAAAGAACTCAATAGTCGATAAAGACAAAGGGAAAGCTCTATTCACATCGGCGAGTACACTTCTCGCTGTCGTTGTTCGCCCCTTCGTCCTCCCCTTCCGGTTTCTTTCTTCAACCCGCTTATAAACCCATCTTTCCCCCTAGCCATGACAAATCAATCCCATGCTGTAGCAACGAACATGACCTAAACCTCTGCCGCTCTAGCTATCTAACTTATGCTTAATGCCATGTAGAAGTAATGAAGCGACCGCCGGTGATAAAGCCATAGTTCAAATTCAAACCTCGTAGTACGGTGCTGGGTGTCCTAGAATCTCGAACAAGTGTTACGGAGTCGAATTAAGGTAAGTCAAGCCAAGAATTCCTAATATAATTGCCTAATATTAGTTTTTAAAGGGTCTTGGTACAGCACTAATCTACTACTCGTAATACCGCAAAAACTCCTGAAATCCGCCATCTTAGGTAGCTCTCCGATTTCCTGATTCTGAGTCAAGACATCCGGAGGGGGATTAGTATTTTCCCAACACAGTAGAAGACCGGCCCACTAGACAACTTGGATCTCGCTAACCGGTATTCGCAATTCCATTAACTTATCGGGCTAAACCTATCCCGGGCTAAAGCTCTGATCATGGCTGATGATCTGATGGCGGATTTCAAGAGTTTTTACTGTAATCCCCGTAATCCGAGGAAAATTATTTCATTATTATTGTCCTCTTGGATTCTATTTCGCCGACTTCTGATTTGACCTCTACTCTTCCCATATACCAATCCTTTAGAAAATCTATGGCTAGCCCTTAAACAGATATTGTTATCCTCGCCCCTTGCCAACTAGGAGAGATCAATGACATGAAACCCCTTTTTCACAATGCCAACCCTCTCCGATCAAAGCCCCCCTGATCCCTGCATTGCGATCTTACTAGGCCACACAAAATTTATGCTTCCCCAAGGCCGGGGGCTGCTCAAATGCGTAACCATAGAATACCTTAAGGCTAGCTATGGCAAACATCACTAGGATACTGGTCATATAAAAATAACTCATTTATAAACTAGAAAAATATCTTAATACAGTACCAGCTTCGGGGGTCTCTCTTCGAAATGAGAAATTCCGAGGAAGGGAAGAGGTAGAGGGGGGAAGAAAAAGAAGCGAGAATAGGACCATCAAATACCCCCAGCTGCGCAAACCTTTTCCGCAACGGGAATATGCTGCTTGTAAGCATCAGGGAAGGCAGATCTCTGCACACTCTGTGCCGCCTTCCCAATTTCCATCCCCTCCCAACCATTTACCCTTTTCAATGCAGCGAAGAACTTGCCAGCGCTAGTTCTGGGGTCCATACAATCCTTTACGGTGCCCCAGAATTGTGGGCGCTGCTGAAAGATCCCGACAGAATCATGGTCATGACCGACGCCGTCATGAGGGTAGTTGTTTGATTCGGGGACGGAGGGGTTGGACAAGACTCGGATCCTGGATTCTTGCATTGCCGTCACGATGGAAACTTGGCACCCACGATTGCCAACACCATACTGACGTGCTACTTCGATTATAGTACGGGCATGACCGGTTTGCGTGCTGTCGAGGCCAGGGAAGTTACCGCCACCCCCTGGTGGGCTGGGACCATCTCCAGTGCAGCATTGGATATGATTTGGGCCGGGGCAGTGGCCCGGATCTGGTGTCCCCTTGCAAGTCGAGGTTGGCTGACAAGTGCCGGATGTGCCAGCGCCATTCGTACAGGTACCGTATGTGCAGCACTACTAGATGTTAGTTATGTCCGCGATAAGGATATACAGCTATCAATCTGGTGAATGAAATTACCTGAATTGTATTATCCCCGGGGCAGAAGCCAGGGTGTGAAACACCCCCCTGGCCACTACAGGTAGAAGTTTTTATACATTCTCCAGACGGACCGTTTCCGGCCTTACAGGTCCCGAAACTCTGCGCAAGTGCGGAAGGAAGGGTAGTCAGGAGGAAAAAATAGCTGATGAATTTGAACTGCATTTCGCTAATATTCTGATGGAGGGAGTGAGCGAGGAGGTATCCTGATAAAGAGGAACACCAGATGATGGGACAAAATGTGATCAGCAAGGAATTTCAAGCAGAGGCCGCGATCGAGGTAGAGGAATATCCTGATGATGGTAGACTCTGGGGGGAATTAGAGTTCAATAAATACCCCATTATTCTCTAGGAGTAAACTTATGCAAGCATAATCGCAGAGAAGCAATTCCCTTTTGGATCCGGAATACGAGAACGGGTGCGTGTCAATGACCAGCCTGACAAGGAAGTGGGCCTTGCTGGTACGGTGATGCTATGTTTCACATCACGGACTCGATAATTCACGGTTTCTCGGACGAATACAAATGTGCGGAGCTTCCTGTTGACGGCTCGGCGCAGCATTTTCCTGGTGCCTGAGCCTGGGGTACCCCGTACAGTACTTGGGCAGTGCTCGACTGTCAGTTGCATTAAGCTCAGCTCCTGGCACTTTTTGGTTACACCGATACGGAGGCGGGCTAGCGTCCAAAACTAACCAGACCAATAGCCTACAGGACCGGAGGGTCTTAGTAAGGATTCCTCGCCTATACTCGAGTAGTGGGGGCTTACTTGAGTATTAGTGGCTAAAATTCGAGGTGAGCACAGCCAGTCTGTCAAGTCCAACAGGAAATTAACCAAATATTAGCACGTTTTTCTGTTAGAAAAGCACTTAGCTAAGATGGCCAGAAATATCAGTCCACCTGATTTACGGTAAAACTCGTTAAATCTGTCACCAGACCACGGGTGGGAGTCACCCACCGCACAAAACCACGATAGGCTTAACAGAGTCGGTTAAAAGTAACGAATGCAAGTGGCTGGGATCCAGCAAGCCCAGATTGCCCAAGTTGTCCCTTATATAGAGAGGATTACCCCTTTTCGGAGAATTCTGTTTCTGATGGCGTGGATAAAGTGCGCTCAGGAGCTGGTGGATTCACGAGTTTTCTGCAGTATTTCTAGCAAACTAGGGCTTTGGTAGCCTTGAGAGCTGCTAGCCAATTTGAAAGCTATCAGGACATCTTGGCGAGAAAATTGTTTTGCTACCGGCGTGCCTTTATATTAAGATGCTAGCATTGCTTATTTAATCCCACGTGTAGCGAGTTGCCGGTGCCAATTTCTCTCGTATCAAGAAACAAGCACTTTCCGAACCCTGCAATTTTAAGAATTGGATTTTAGCTCTTCGTCTGGCCATAAGTACAGTAATAATCTCTTCTACGCGCCCCCGAGTCTAGCCACAATTAGAGTGCCCAAAACAAACCTCTAAGTTAATGGACTACTTGCTGGTTCACTTGCTATGCGGGCAGTTCATAACCCTAGCCCTCCCTGAACACACAAGGAAAACCACAACGCAAGTTCTTCAATTTAAAAAGTCTCTGGACAATTTTGTGCCAAGATTGGTATTAATAAGTACAGGGCGTCCGGAAACTTTTTAAATGGCCAAGGAAATTCGCATGTTTAATAGCTTTCATTTGATCTGAAAGGCATTTCTCCAATCTCAAAACAGTCTCTATTGATAGCTGAACGGTTGAGCGTAACGGGGAGGCGTTATATTGTTCGAAATAGATGAGGGTTAGGGCTGTGGACAGTCAGCATAGCAAATGAACCACCGAGTGCAGGTATTACATTTTCACGAACCATCTCTCCTACACCTCCGGCGATCGAAATCTCAACACCATGAGAAATCATCGTCGAGTGGTATCCCTCTCCCCTTTTCTGATGGCCTTGTTGCCTAGATGGGTGAAGCTCCTCCCGTCCGCCTCTCCCCTCTGACCCCTTCTGATGGCACTGTCTACGGGCAGCCTTTGTCTAGGGGGTTACGGTTACCTCTTCATCCTCTTCCCCGCACTTGCTTCGTGGCCCCTCGCTTAGCATTTGCAACGGTGGGTATGGTTGCAACTCATCAGCGCGTGGCTGTTAGTTTCGAGTTATCGGTGAAGTAGTTGCCCTGGTGGCTCTGCTCCCTGGTATTGCACCTCCTCCTAGGAAACGTTTCTGTACGGTCGGCATTCGAAAAATGGTGATCCTGTCTCGGTTGGTCGCGTCCGCACTTCTCGTCGTTACTGTCCCTTCCGCCCTTCCACCTCTCGGTTACGTCGGCTAGCACCCTACTGCTTCAATACTGCGGCTACGCCTCCTGCCGCCCACCCTCCCGGCCTCTCTGCCCTGCTGATTCCCTGGCATGATGTTTGTGGCTGCGTGCGTGGTTGTCTTCGCTTGTCTGTAGGGGTTGCATGCCTTCCGCCTCTGTACCCTCGGGTACATGCATCTCTCCTCCGCCGTTTTTCCGGTGGACTCGGGGATCGACTTCGTCCTGCCACACACTCTCATAAGTGCTGGCTCGGTTACCGATTTCCCTCTGGGGATTGCGCTTGCCTCGGCTTCCCAGTCGTATACGACCCAGGTACATCTACCTCTCGTGCGTGGTGCCGTCCTATGTCTTTGTCCTGCTGGCTCCTGGATCCCTCCCCCTTTCTAGGAATGGGGTTCGTCGCTGGGCTAAGGGTGGGTTGACTACAGGTTTGGGTTCAGGTGTATTTCCTTTCTAGATGGGCTTGAGGTTTTCCTTGTTTGCGAGTTTGTTAGTTCACTGTCGGGGGTTTCTTTCTTTGGGTTGCATGTCTGTGGAGGTTATTTGGTTTGTTGGATTCAGGCCTGTGGTTTCCTTGTAGTTTCTACCCATAGTACCGAGCGTTGTTTCCACCTCTACTCAAAGTGGTTAACGGGTTGAGCAGGGTCAGAGGGTTTTAGCCAGGAGAAGCGGGATGGACTGTAGTTGGAGGTTTTTTGTCTACATAGCTAGCGCTGACGTGACCGTTGTACCTTAAAACAAATATAAAAAGGGAGATAAAAAAAATAAAAATAAAAAAAAGTGCAGGTATTACATTCAGCCCTATTTGGGTGAGAAAAAAAAGAAACAAAAAGTTACAGCAGTGTACTAGGGTGTGAGCATAAGTCTGTCGAAGATTGTCCGACTGGTCGAAATTACTATGTGTGTAACCTCCTTTTTGTTTTTTTTCTGTAGCTACTGGGCCAATCTACGCTAAATTTTGGTGAAGGAAAAAAGTCTGTCGAACTCTCGCCGAGTGGCTAGAGGGGATCCCATTCACTGAGTGGTCGAGAGGAATCTGGGCCAACCAGAGGGGTTCGACAGACTTACCCTTGATACCCGGTACAAGCCTCGGTCTCTCTCAGCCCTAAAATGCAAAATACACATTTTTATGATACGCCTTTTGGAGTTTTCTTTTGACTCTGTGCGGGCACGATCCTGAGTCCCCGGAGGTCCAAGTGGGGCTGAAGTAAAACCTCCGGGTTAGGCCACCAACTGATATCAGGAATGTCGTTCATCTTATTGGGTGTGTGGTATATCGTACGTAAGGTGAGATGTTCGTTACAAACCAGTCGTATCATACAAGAGAGAAGACTATTGATTTTAAGGAGAAAACCCATGCCAAGCCCACTCCCGCACAACCAATGATAGACCTAATCGCAAACGTAGACAGGCCTTAGACTAACCCAAAGACATGACTTAAGTGGGTAGCCGTATCTCGACATATCGTAGAGCTGACAGAGCTAACAGATCTCTCCCTCATTTTTTCTTTTATTTTCAAAGTTGTATTAGGAGAACATACTGTAGTCATCCCAATGTAGCTGTTCCCCGCTGGTCTCAGGTTGAGCTGTGATCTGAAGGGGGAGGACAAGATTAGCTCATCTACTAAAATTTTCCCGAGTTTCTGCTGGTGGATCGTCGTATCATTATAAAAGACCTGGTACGACTGAAGATATAGTAGAATAATCTACCATAGTCATTTTTATTTGTTATGATAAGTTATCCAGATGTACGCAAGCCTATCCAAAAGAAGCGGAGGTGGGGGGATGGGGATGTTTTCTGCTCCCCCTCCGGTAACCGATCTCTCTCCAAGAAGGCCCTTGTAAAGTTGCTGGGTGGGTATGGTACCGTACTCTGCCGTATAATCTCAAATAATTACTAAGGAGTCGAATTAAGGTGAGTCAAGTCAAGCATTCCTAATCTAGTTACCTAATATTAGTTTTAAAAGGCTTTAGTACAGCACTGGTATAACTTTATAGTACAGGTGCTCCGAGGGAAAAAATATTTCATCATTGTCGTCTTCTTCGGTTCTTGATTGTCGACTTCTAGTTCGACTTCTGGTTCGACTTCTGGTTCGACTTCCACTCCTCCAATCTACTAATCTCCACTCTAGAAATCTGTGACTAATCCTAGAACATATTTTATTGTCATCGCCCCTCTAATTTGGAGTGAGAGACCAGTGACATGAAAGGACTTTTGTACGACCTCGACCCCTTCCGATCAAAACCCCTCAATGTCTAGCCGACTGCCCAAATTGTTGCAACCCTACAGCCCCAACTATCCTTCAGTCTAACGGCCCCCGCACAGTAAGTATTTTCTCCTCTTCACCCTGCATTTCTGCTATCCATATTTCAAGTGTCCCCTATTTGTAGAATGATAGCACATGAAAATTGTGGATTCAAGAATTATGGGGAATATCATAAGTGTAACTCAAAAAAGTAGGACACAAGACGGCTCTGGAAAGAAGCTAGTTCTGCTGTAGTTACGCCCTTCTATTCTAAACGGCGTTTCGCGATCTCACAACAGCGCCCCTCCGCGCCATAGTCAAGCTCTCCCATGCGCCACCCAGCATGTCGGTAACTATTATATCCGAAAAAAGGAATCACTAATGAGGGTTATTCTGAACCCATTATATCCCACTATGTTTGGATAAAGAAAGGAGGGAAAAAAGAGCTGTCGTACTGTACAAGACTAAGATACCCTCCACCCAAAATAAATCTCAAGATATATACTCTACCTAAACCTAAATCTAGTCTGTAATTGAGGGAAAGGGGGTGAGCCCCTAGGAGCGGGAGAAAGGCTAACTTATCTGAGGGAACCCGAGCTCAATCCTGAAAAAGCCCGCCGGAAAACTGAAGGGAAAAAACGGATGAACATTCCCGAGCACCCGGCAAAAGAACCCACATTCCCCGCCCACACCCGTGCCAACCAAAGACGACCCCCATTAGACATCATGGGATCTAGGAGATCAAGTGGGGACCCAATTAGCGGATATGTCGGGGATGTCGGGCCTGTATCAGCTCAACGATTCTATCATGTCCGTTTCTAGCCGCCAGCGTAAGCGGTGTTTTGCCGTATTTGCTTGAGTGATTGAAGTTGACATCTTCCCGCTCCAGCAGTAGCTTCACTACTCCTTCATGTCCATTCTCGGTAGCCCACAGGAGGGGTGTTTGGCCAAACACAGTGTCTTGAGTATCGGGGTTGACATCTTTCCGCTCTAATAGTAGCTCCACTGCTTTCTCATGCCCATTCTCGGCAGCCCACGAGAGCGGCGTTTGACGATACAGGGCGTCCGGAGCATCGGGGTCGGTATCTTCCCGCCCAAGCAGTAGCTTCATTACTCCCTCATGGCCATTCTCGGCAGCGAACGAGAGCGGCGTTCGGCCGGACCCAGTTGACTGATTAGGGTTGACACCCCTCCTCCCAGACAGTAGCTTTACTACTCCTTCACACCCATTCTCGGCAGCCCACGAGAGCGGCGTTTGACCATATACTACTTCTGGGGTGTTGGGTTTGGCACCTTGCCTCAAGAGTAGCTTCACTACTCCCTCATGGCCATTCCCTGCAGCTAGCCAGAGCGGTGTTCGGCCATATTTACTTGAGCGATTGGGGTTGACCTCCCTCCGCCCCAACAGTAGCTTCACTACTCCTTCACACCCATTCTCAGCAGCCCACGAGAGCGGTGTTCGACTATGGGCTGAGTCTGGTGTGTCAGGGCTGACGTCTCCCCGCCCCAACAGTAGCTTCACCACTCCCTCATGGCCGCTCTCGGTAGCTAACGAGAGCGGTGTTCGGCCGGATTTGCTTGCGCTATTGGGGTTGACATCTCCCCACTCTAATAGCAGCTTTACTGTTCCCTCATGGCCCCCACCGGCAGCCCACCAGAGCGGCGTTCGTCCGTATTTACTGGAACTATTCGGGTTAATATCTTTCCGCCGCAACAGTAGCTTCACTACTCCCTCCCGCCCATTCTCGGCACCCCGCGAGAGCGGTGTCTGGCCACACACTGAGTCTGGGGTGTCGGGTTTAACATCTCCCCGCCCCAGCAGCAATTCCGCTATTCTCCGATAGCCATTCCCGGCAGCCCACCAGAGCGGCGTTCGTCCGTATTTACTGGAACTATTGGGGTTAATGTCCTTCCGCTGCAAAAGTAGCTTTACCACTCCTTCGCACCCACTCTCAGCAGCCCACGAGAGCGGTGTTTGACCGTAGACCGAGTCTGGAGTGTTGGGGCTAACATCCTCCCGCTCCAGCAATAGCTTCGCTACTCCCTCGTGCCCGTTCCCAGCCGCCCGCGAGAGCGGTGTTCGGCCGGATTTATCCGACTTATCGGGGTTGACATCTTTCCGCCACAAGAGTAGCTTCACTATTCCTTCGTGCCCATTCTCGGCAGCCCACGAGAGCGGCGTTTGGCCACACACTGCGTCTGGGGTGTCGGGGCTGATATCTTCCCCCTCTAACAGTAGCTTCACTATTTCCTCATGGCCATTCGTGGCAGCGAGCGAGAGAGGTGTGCGGCAGGATTTGCTTGAGCTATTAGGGTTGACATTTTCCAGCCCCAGCAGTAGCTTCGCTACTCCTTCATGGCCGTTTCCGGCAGCCTGCGAAAGTGGTGTTCGGCCGGATTTATCCGAAATATCTGGGCCGACATTCTTCATTCCTAAGAGTAGCTTTACTACTCCATCATAGCCACTCTCGGCAGCCCACGAGAGCGGTGTTCGACCAGATTTGCTTGAGCTATCGGGGTTGACGTATCTCCTGCCAAATAGTAGACCCACGGCCAGCCGCGCCTTCCCCCACCGGCAACCTATTGTCCTAGGATTGACAAATCGGGGTCCAAGAAATAACCTCACCACTCCCTCGTGTCCATTTCCAGCAGCCCACGAGAGTGCTGTTCGACCATAATTTATGTCCGGCTGGTCAGGTTGAATATGTTTTTCTCGCAAGAGCAATCTTACTACTTCTTCATGCCCGTATCTTGCAGCCCATATGAGTGGCGTCATGCCCGCACCATCTATTTCATTCAAATCCCATCTATCCATCTTTATCAAGACATTCGCAACTTCTGCGATGCCGAAGTAGGAGATACAGTGAAGTGCAGAAAACGGCTTGCGATCCTGAGTACGGCCGATGGACAACTCCAAACTGATTGAATTCCAAAGGGACATGGCAGATCTGTGGCTATTAAACTGACTAAGAAGCTCGAGAAATCCTTTTGCCTGATCTGAGACGTCCATCCGCATGTGGGTTCCCCAATATAAAGAAGAATATTCAAGGAAGGGTGTGCCTCGGGTGTCAGAGGATAGGTCATCTGAGAGATCCTTGACTCGCTGGAAGTTGAGGTACGTCAGGCAGATTTCCGCCATGGTCGAATGAGCTCTGTCAAAGACGTCGGGATGTGTGCAAAGATACTCTTGGAGGGTAGAATGAATCAACCTAATAGTCGACGTACCCTTTTCTACGGTGGCAAGTCCTTGACAACAGCCTAGCAATGTTGATATCCCAGGGATATCATTGCTATTGAGATCACTCGACCCTATCCGGATTGCTACGGCGTGACATATTTCCTCCACCTGCAAAGGCCGCCTCGAATGGGAGATCCACATCAGTACGGCCATCCCGAGTCTTGCTTTCTCCCCACCTTGAACCTTTATCCTTCCCAACGTTGCCCCGTACGCGCCCCCCAAATCTAAGCCGTTCTTCATTGCGCTAAGCTTTTGTCTCCTTCGATATATGGTGGTCTCCCGCAGGATCGCCTCGATGCTTAAGAAGACAAGCAGGAATCTAGACCCAAGATCTTTCAGCACACAACCCTAGGTATTTCTATGTGCTCTGCTCCTTACTTACATTTCCGAAACTGTTGTGGTAATATTCTGAATAATTTCTCCCTCCAAACTCTCGTCCATTGCGTCCGGCATTGTGTCCTCTTCTAGCTTCGCTCGGATGAATATGATAATATCACCCCTTGTAGGTGTTATGGATCTAATCGCTGCCCTCCCCACAAGATGCTTCTCAACTTCATCCCAGATATGGGGTCTCCCGGTAAGAAATATCCGAGCTCCCGAGGAATTCTGGAGAATTTGGTTGAGTGAATCAAGAAGCTTCACCCGATGCCCTGCCTGTCACTCATCTAGGGCATCAATGCATATAAATGTTGACCGTGAGGAGGAGATATCCTGCAAGAACTCCACAATCTCTGTGAGTGCTAGCCTCTGGCCACCAATGGCCTTCTCTCTGTCCTGAAAAGCTTTGGCTATTCTTTCTGGGACCTCGTCCAGTCCACCAACAATCTGTTTCAGCACCGAACCTAGAATCGCAGCTGGGGACTGCTCCTCCTGAGCGGCGAAGTCGAAGTAGAAACACGCAACAGGAGCATCCCGCCTTACGACCTGCTTGCACAACGTATCTATCACCAGCGAGCTGAAATCACAGCTTATTAGCGATACCTCTCTTTACTCGAATACCTCCTTCCTTACCTAATGTAGGTCTTACCGACACCCGGACCTCCGTGACAAAACAAGGCTGAACCACCAGATCCACCCCAACCGACACCACTAAACCAATTCCGATATTCTTGAGTCTATAAGAGCCAGCTCCCTACCTCGTCCACCCTACGGGTTCGGATATCCTGGTGCCGTATCTGAGGCTCAAGTGGGGATAACCAGGCCAAAATTTCCGATTTCTCGTCGGCCACCGCACACCCGCCCCACACATTGTTAATGTTATTAAAAGAGTTGATGTTGTCGTTAATTTGATGTTGAGACATTTTATATTTTTTGCTGCTTTGGAGCCCGTGGAGGATGGATCTTTAGTGAGTCTGTATGGGAGAGTTGTCAATGCAGTTTGTGGGGGATGGAAAGTGGTCAATAGTGCCTTCAAAGCCTTGGGGAAGGTGTCGGATGCTACGATTTCTCATCCTGTGCGTGCGACCACCGATGCATGTCTGTCATGTGACACTACACGATTATGTGACTCATAGATATATCCTTATGTATGGGGCTATGCACAGGAAGCTGGTTAAGGGTACTGGCATATATAGAGGAGGAATTCCCCTTGGATTTCCATATACCGGCAGTTCAATAGCGCAGGCTTGGAAATTTATCATTAGGTCCTAACTATCTTGCATTCAATTCCCTCTGCCAACCTTATCACAAGGTCAGCATTAGAATACCAGTATTTTCAGAAGGCTGGTCCAACTAATCCACCCCATACTGGCGTACTACATATCTATGAGGCCAACATGACTGTGGGTTGCCCTATTCGCAGATCCCAAGCCGCTGATGGCGCAGTGAGGCTGAGATGAAAGTAATTCACATCCCGTGCTACCCAGCACTGGTGGAAGTGTTGTTGGTCGGGCTCTCTCCGTGACGGCTTCAAGAACTGGGGGGGATACCAGCAGGATATCTCAAAAACACAAGGCACCTCTCTGCAATTCCACCGTTTTGTTTCAAAACGGCTTTTCATGGTCCCTCACAGCCCCCACCACCACTACCTTTACCCCTACATCACAAAATATTGATTTCTTTCGTGCACCTCATAGTTCGTCGAGAATTAGTGAATGTGAAAAATAGATCTCGAATAAGCACCACCCTAAATCCCCCACATCCCACGCCATTCTAAATAAGAAAAAGACAAAAGAGGGTTATCCCTTAGTTTGTCAGTGGGCCCAAGAAAACAGGTTGGACAGGACTCAGATTGAAACCCCTTGTAATTTATTCCCAGCCAAGAAAGGATAAATCCCAGATCCCGTTATTCCCTTGTCCGGATTTGGTATAGTCCTTAACCAGTTTTCTTGGGCGCAGCACCCGACAGACTAAGGGATAATAATGTTCAGGACGAGATACTCTCCACCCAAGAAATAAATCTCAAGATATGTAACCCACCTAAATGTAAATATATTCCATGATTAAGCAAAAGAGTAAGATTACCTAGGAGTGGGAGGAGGACTAACTTATCCAAGAAACCTCTAACTTAATCAGGCAAACACCGGAGGTAGACTGTAGACCCGAAGGCAGAAACTAACAAACATCCCAGACTACCCAGCACAAAACTCGCGCTCATCTGACACCACCTGTACAGTACCAGGAATCGACGGTCCCCATAAGAAAATATCGTAAACCCAAGGAAATCAAGCAGGGGCCCAATCAGTGGGGATTTCTGGCCTCTAGCAGCTCTAGGACTCTGTCATGCCTATTCCGGGCACAGGAACGGTGTTCGATAGGGTTTACTGGACTTATTGGGTTGATATCTTTCTACCCCAAGAATAAATTCAGTCCATCTCCAGGCAAATTCTCGGCAGCCCACGACAGAGGGCTGTGTTTAACCATGCACGGCATCTGGGCCGTTGGGGTTGACATCCCCCCGGTCCAACAGTAGCTCCACACCTACCTCGTTGCCGTTCTCGGCAGCCAACCACAGTAGTATTCAGCCCAGAGGACATTCTCAGCCTGGTGATACCGCATTATTTGGTTTTGTTCGCCTGCCGCTAGTACCATCTTGGTGACAAAATTCGTTGGCACCTCCCCCATTTTGTTGGAAATCGGTCAATTCTGCTCGTCATACTATAGTTTCTTTTGTCTCATCCAAGTGCAGAAACACTTGAAATATGGTTCCGTTGATGTATGGAAAGGAGCATGGACTGTTAAAGGAACGCATGCCGGATATGGAAATGAATGTAGAACAAGAGTTGGGCATTGGACCAGAGGTGCACAAGAGTGGGAGTCTTTGTGAGGCATTTTTCTGTCCAGACATTGTTCAAAATGTGAACGCCAGGGGCACAATCTATTCTATGTGGATAATACTGCGCAAGTGCGAGGGGGGTTGCGAGGCACGCTTGGTGAGGAGTAGAGAGCAGATTTGGTAGGAGTTCTGGTTCT
>Ga0307509_10000914_pt1 | contig 50469 bp, 48 predicted proteins | sample 10_EM_MG_FD_202245 | JGI IMG/M metagenome (GOLD analysis project Ga0307509, IMG submission 202245) | Populus trichocarpa ectomycorrhiza microbial communities from riparian zone in the Pacific Northwest, United States - 10_EM | ecosystem: Host-associated > Plants > Roots > Unclassified | place... | reverse complement strand
AGGATTGAAACACGTACGGCTCCTCATCCTTTGGTTTGAATACCCCTACAACATTGCCGTCACTATCTCGCATAAAGTAACTTCCGGAGGAGCCCTGCTTGATCAATTTAGGATCGATTCCCTTCCTTATAGCCAGCCTAACAGATTCAACTATTTCGTCGAACTGCTCCTGGGTAAATTGAATGTTTTCCGCCACCGGCGGTAGGCCCAATGGACTGGCGTCCGTAAGCGGTCTCGTGCCTTCCGGTGGCACAAAGACCGAGTAGACGATTTCTAAAGGAGGTTGCTCCTGTTGTGAACGCCCTTTCTTGAACTTGAATTTGTTGGCAATCTCGTGACTCCACCGTTCCAAACGCGCATTGATCGCTTTGATATCAACACCAGAGCTATTACTTCGTAAGCGCTTGACAGATCTACCATTGTGAGACGGAGTGACAGGTCCATAAGGAGTTGATAGCATAGAGGTGGGTGGACGAGGCTGAACTGTCACAACCCGGCCGGGGTGATCCACGATGGATTCTCGGTCGTCATCATCCGAATCGGAAAGCTGAGCCTCCTGGGCAAGCCTCTCATAGCCAGAGACGGCAGGGCGTGGCATTTGGGGAGATTGTTTAAACCGATGGTGATTATGAGGGGGAGGATAAGGAAGGGGGTGATGATAGCTTCTTCTGTAGGGTTTAATTTGCGTGAAGGTAGGGGTTGGTGGAGATGGGCAGGCAGTATGGTTGGTATGTAGGAGAAGTGCTCGAGTACAGTACAACGTATGAAAGGTGAGTTGAGGTATGTACCGGTAGGGATTACAGGTGACGGGAACAAGGAATGGCTGCCGTGCCAGGAAGGGTATGGTCTGACCAGGCAAACGGAATGGTATGATAAGTTACGATTGCACGAGTACCGTACGAGTATGATACAACAATAGAACTACAGAGCCGCAGGAAACGGATCACCCGCCATCCGGCTTTCGAACCGTATCCAAAAGTTTTTGTTCGAATGTATGGTAAAAAAGCATACTGTACGTGTACATATGATAACTCGAACATGAAGAGAAAACTCACGGTTCAGAGAATATTCGGTGATCCAGCTAAACGTATAGCACAGGAGAACCGTGAAGCTCCATTGAAGAGCCTCCCGCCCCAGTTCCCCAGAGTCCCAGACTGACACGGGGCCTTCTCCATCGCCAAAATAAATATCATACCGGTATTGGTATAGCAAAAAAGAAGGTGAATAGAAAACATCTTCTGGCTCTTCCACTTCGGCAGTTCGGACAAAACAGGCGCAGAGCCTCACAATGACGACGTTTCTCACCATTTACCACCACACCCTCTTCGGGGAAAATGAGATATAAAAAAATTAAACAAAGCGAAACCCCGCGATTTACTCTGCAGCGCCCATTTCTTATTTTTTATTTTTTCTTCTTGTGTGTGGTGTCCCCTTCGATACCCGCGCGCGCGTCTAAGAAGAAAAAAAAAAGACTTCAGCTTCGGGAACCTTTAACCGCTGGGTCGGTTCTTAACGGTTCTTTTAAAATAGATCTCACCAAACTCGATCAATCACTCTGCAGTATCCCCCCCGGAGCGCCCCTTGAACAGTATCTCTGCAGGTTGACGAGAACCAACTTTCTCCGGAATAAGGCTATGCGCAGTACCGTACAGGTACGGTACAGTACAATACCGGTACTTCAGATCTATTCCCGGTGAATCCATTGAAGTTGGATGTCCCACGCACTAAACCAAGATAGGCGAGGAAACCTCTTGGCTCTGAAACCTCTTGGCTCTGAAACTTCTCGTCAATCTAAGAAACACTCTTAGCGTTTAACTGTCCACCCAAGAGGTTAGACTGGCCGATGCCCCCAATTGTGATCGAGTACTGGTACTGTACCGTACTCCTACTGTTGCTGCCTTCTTCTCCTGCTTCCTCCTTTTGCTATTCTGAAAGGACAAGAGCTCTAGAGAATTGTATCATACTGTGAAAAATAATCATAAATGAACGGTTAACAACTGCCTAATATCTGTTAGTATTCTTTGATGAATTCGTACACCGGCGACCCAATATTATTTTTCTCTCCCTTCGTCCGGGGGCCTCTCCTCCCCGTTCTCCTCCTCCTCCGCCAACGGTTCACCATCAACAGATAATCTTATCGTGTCGCAGAGTTTCCAAGCCCCTGGGAACAGGCGGTCGGCGCAGCCCACCAAAGAGTCACCGACGTGATATCCAATTATGATCTTGTGTGGGTGTGTGTGTGGCTGCTGTCGGTGATGCACCGGAAGGTGAGCTGCATGCTTCTAGAAGGATGATGGAAGACTCCTTATTTGCTTGGCGTGGTCCTAAATTGGCACAGTGGGCATGTCGATTGTGTTCACTTCCCAATTCAGAATATGATCCCCTGACGCTATCGGGGGAATCTCACAGATTCTCACTTATCAGAAGCGATGCTAATCCTAATCGCCTACCGTAGTTGGCGGGAAAGGAACAAGGGGAGGAGAGGAGGCACGAAACAAAAAAGGGGTAGGGCGAACCTCCGGAATCCCACAACAGCTACGGTATGGGGGCCACCACCACTGCAAATGATGTGTGTCAGCAAATTCCCCCTTGTACCCATGTTCGTCATGCCGCTTATCTCGAATTCGGGCCGGGCGTGACTCGGAGAGGATGTGACGTTGTACGAGTATATTTTGTGTATACAGAGGTGGTAAATACTTGGCTGTATTCGGAATTACCTGGAGTTTGATGCTAATTTTATCGGGAAACATTTTCCTCAATTGTTTGATGCTCGATGCTGTGGTCAGGTATGTGCACCTGGTGCTGCTTCTTCTATCATACTGCTTTGCCGCGGTCGCTGCAGACTGGGGTATGAGCGCTGGTGCTGAGTGCCGGTGTGCAGGACAACGACGAGTGAGAATGTTTGAACTGGAGAGAGGAAACATGGTGGGGTTGTGTGAGGGATGTTGAGATACAACTGGAGAGGGAGAGGAAGAAGGGCGGTAGAAGAATGAAAAAGGTCTCAAATTGAACGACAAACACGGAGAGTAGAGAGAACACGCAGACGCAGGGAAGACAGGCGCATGTGTATGTGTGTGCGCCCACCGTTAGCTGGGACAAAGGGGAATCAATTGATGAGCTCTGACAACTAGAAAGCGGATGAGCGAATCAGATGGTCAATGAGGGAAGTATTGATGGACTGTGATACTACAGGAATGGCTAGAATTTACTGTGTAGTATATGATTGCATTGGATGCTAAGGACATCAAGTTGTGGGAGATCTCTACAGGAGGTATGTGGACTGGACTGGAAGCAAGCAGAGTCTGAGAAAGACGGTAAGACCACAACCTCCTCCAGACAGATTGTAGGGCAGGAAGTGCGGTGGGGAGATCTGGTTCATCGAATAGTAATGATCGTAATTTGGCGTCCGCCTCCACAGAGTGCTGGAGAAAGGTGTGGGGATGAATGTGTATGGGGGTGTATGATTCTGCTTCTTCTTCTCCCCGATTTTCCCCTTCTCTTTGGTGTGTGTATCTGCACTTATCGAAGAAGCATTTTTTTTTTCATAGATCCGGAGGCTTATCTGCTGCCCACACACCACCCCCTTTCCACTCTTTCGTTGTTTCTTTCCTCATTCCATCCCCATTCCTTGCAGTCCTCGATCTGTAACCGCGCTCCACAAAAAGAAACCCAGTCCACTCACTTATCCTTCATCCTTCCACTCTCTTTCCCCCTCGAGCACCTTCTCACTATTTTTTTGACTTTTATCATTAGTTGTTATATTCCTACTTTATTTGTTTTTCCTTCAAGTATCCCACATCCCCCCTCCCCCAGCAGCAGCAATCCATCGACACAGCCTCTCCTTTTTTCATTATCGAAATACGGTATCGTTCTCGTTTTCTATTCCAATCCTCATATATTACTCGTTCGCTTTTATCTACCCACCACCTTTAAACTTATTTGTCTACTGCCTCCCCCCATCCGCTCCCACATTCAAAAACAAAACCTTTCCCTCCCTTCTCACTCACCTACTTCTCTCCCCCCACACATAATCCGTACTCAATAGTTATTATCTACCTCACCTCTCTTCTGATCCTATCGCTCACTCATAAACACTCACTCACCTCTCACTCAAATACTCTCCCTACACCATCCCCCCCCCTATCTCCCTTTATCACCTGCTCTGCTTTCACAAAGCAGACCTCGGTGCCAGAATAATCATAAGCTGGCTCCCACGGCTCTTTTCTATTCTCCTGCTCCGGAGCGGCTTCCATCTCCGCATCATCTTCTTCATCCTACATCTGGCAACGACGAGACAATCCTTCCATCCATCTCGCGGACTCCATCTAGATCCCCATTGCCATCTCTCAACAACACACTGGCTTCCGTCGCTCTCCCGTCTCCCCCGTTGCGGTAGGTTACCAGCCCCCCCCCCTTCCGTCATTTAGACTTTTTCGCCTTTTTCCCGCTCGTGTTATCAACCCAAACTTTTCTTATCTCCACGCGAGTAACCCTTTCCCCTAAAGATCTCCTTTACTGACATTCAACTCAATTATGAATAGGATTAACGGGGGCTTTCCAATGACTTTCGCAACTTCATCACCAGGAGCAAGTACTGCTGGCCAGGGGACTACTCCTGTATGTGTTTTTCTACTTTATCATACCCCGTTGACACGCGACTTTTTTTTTTTCCCCTGTAATTTTTTTCTTCGCTTATCGCGTATGTCCTAACACAATGTACTGGTAATAGCCAATCTGCCAAAACTGCACAACGTCAACAACTCCATTATGGCGACGGGATGAAAGTGGATCGGTCCTCTGCAATGCATGCGGTCTGTTCCTCAAGCTTCATGGTAGGCCACGACCCATCAGCCTGAAGACGGATGTTATCAAAAGTCGAAACCGTGTGAAAAATTCTGGTCAGCCAGCTAAGAAGAAGGTCAGTCATATCTGTTGCCTCATGATTGCCACTGTCTAACTTAGATCTTCCACAGAGTCTATTCGATTCACCTAATGGATCGGCGAATAACCACTCAGCAGCCAGATCAGAAAATGGGACACCCCCACCCGGGCACCGCAAACCGTCTTCAGGTACCGCGTCGAATAGATCGGCATCTCCCCAATCCCGGGCTGGAACTCCTCTACCACCACCATCGCATATGGCACCATCGATATTTGAATCCCTTGTCAATCAAGCTGAAAACTCAATGGTTGGTAGCCCCTCGACACTGCCGGCCATCAACACCCTGAACCATCCATCGCCGGGATCCACATCTTCGCTCCACGATCGACACTTGGAGAACCCAGCACCGACTCTTGATAGCCTTATCAGCGCTAATAATAAACTCAAGACTCGTGTGGCCGAATTGGAATTAGTGAACGATTTGTTCCGAGGCCGGGTGAGCGAACTTGAAACTAGCGAGGCCAATGCCCGGCGAGCAGAGATCACACGGAGAGAAGTCGAAGCACAGCTACGGTTGTTCTTGGATGCCAGCACTAAGCGCGAGGAAGAGCTCAAGAGGAAATTAGACGACGCCGAGAGAGAGCTTACTGACCTACGTGGCGATCAGCAACGGAAAAAAGTCAGAGTCTCTGACCTGACTGAATAAAAGTCATTCCGAATGGTGAACAAAACAACCATGGACAAAAGAGGAGGAGCAAAAATAAATAAATTATAGTTTAATATGGTCTGCATGAGCTTTTTATTCCTAACTACTGACGGACGATTTTGTTGCCTTTCATTTATTTTACACATTTTTTTTATATATCCATGGTTGGGGTTTTTGGATTTTCCTTAATTATTTTGACAAAAGCAAAAGAAGATAAAAAGGGTTTTCTTGTCCTGGGGCTTTCTGGTACGGTCACAGGATGGGAAGATAAAAAAAAAAAGGGAATGAACTCTTGTGGGAGTATGAGGGTTTCGGTTGTTTTTCTTTTCTTTTCTTTTTTTCTCTTCGTTTATTCCCTTTATCTTATTTCCGCCCCCCTTTATCTCTGCTTTCCTCCTTATTTATCTCACTTACACACCTTCTAATCTAATTTCATCATTTCTTATCGCTTACTAACCACCTGACTCCAACGCTGATGGCCCTCACTTCCTCTTTTTTTATCTTTCGTTCCTCATCCTCACCATCGACTTCTTTTTTTCTTTTCTAATAACTCGTTCATTCATTTGCATTTTCATAGTTACACGGACGGATGGATACTAAACTGCGCGTGGTGGGCCTAGTTTTTTTTCTTTCCTCTCTATCATTCGGTTTACAAAAAAAGTTGGCGGGGTTCTTTCCTTTTCACTCTTTTCTAGGATGCGATGTGATTACTTACTTACTGTAACTCTACTCATAATAACTAACTTTTGGATCTGATTGATTAATTTTTTTGTTCTATGTTTGTTTGTCTTGTCTGGTCTTGTGTGTGATAGAGCTCCTTTTTTTTTTTCCTTCAGAATTGGAATGAATAGATACCGGTAGATAGACACCCTGTCATATCATATCAGCCGGCTGGGGCTTGTCCTGTTTGTCGGGAGAGGAGGCCACTTATCGGATGGGATGAATACCGTGTTGTACCGTGGGAAGCAAGGATGAACTGGGGCTGGTTCGCGGACAATCGCAATCGGAAATCAGGATCCTACCATTGCCGGTACGGTGTCCTATATTGGTATTTTTGATTGATTGACTTCGTCCGGGGGGTGAAGTGTGTTTTTTTTTTTGCACAAAAAAGGGGATTTATTTGTGCTTTTGGTGGTTGGGTTGTTGGAGGGAGGATTTATGGTGTCACACCGGTATGATGCGGGCTTAAGTTGGTCGATAGGCTACAGCAGTTATCGCAGACTGGCTAGACCGCGGAAGCATCTAATTCAGGTAACGCACGCCGCCGCTATCGCCTAATCTAACATCACTCACTCGCTCACTCACACTCTCCTCGAGCACCGCACTGTACTCGTACTGTACGGCACTCTTACTAGTTGTTGTACTGTACCCGTTGTACCGGTAGTCGTCGTCATCCCGACATTTCCTGTCACGGACACCCATACAGTAGGCGCGCGTGTGTCGGACGGCATGCCTGTAGGCAGGTACCGTATCATACGGTACCTGAGCTGTCCGGAGGTGGTTCTTGGTGGTTCTATATAAAGTTAAGTTCTTTTTTTGAGCTGTTGGGTATGATACTTACATGTTTTGCCCCGACATGCTCAGCTTGAGAAGGGGGGTTGGTTGGGTTGGTTGGTTGGTTGGTGGAGGGAAATTGGGAGGGAAAATACAATAAAATATTATGATATTATTGCACAAACAGAAGGATTCACGATTCACGATTATCCGCGATTTATGTCTCTTGTGCTCATCTAGAAACGGTGCTTTATCATTATTTATCCGCGGGATCACGACATTTCTGGGTGTAATAGTGCCGGTGATAGATATAGTTCATATCGCGCAGAAATATCGGTACTCGAGTATGATACTTGTACAACACTTGTATTAGATCCAAAATGCAAATGCCCTTGCCCCCATGTCGCTTGGAGAAGTCGAAGGGTAAAAATAAACAAGAGAAGGAAAAGTGGAAAAGGAAAGAAAGGAAAAAAAACAAAAAAAGACACTTTGCGCAACTCGACTTCTGCGATTCTCAATTGGTACCGATATTTAAATGCTGTCTAATTCACATGCGATGAGATGAAATATTTGCGAGGATAGGAAAATCTTTGGATAAAGGAGGGAAAATGAATGCGAGGTTACTTTTTTTTTTTCGCAGGGTGTCGGGAGTTTACGACAATGACCTCAGCCTACTTCAAGCGGAATGAGTGCTGATGCTCGCATATCCGGACTGCCCGCGATGGCGTTGGATAGCTCCCAGCGCGGTTGCAAGGGCTAACAATACAGCCCCGAGTGTAATCCAATAGCTGTTACGGTAACACTCAAGGCCGAGATTACATTCACGAGAACCTTCGGGGGTGATAATACTGTGGTAATCATATACCCGACCTATTATAAAATCAGTCAGCCGACGAACTTTTTCTTTTCTTCCACAGCCCTTCTATGTTTCAGCCGCAAATTGGGTGGATGATGGGATAACGTGGCGGGTTCTCAAAGAAGGAAAGCTTTGCCATTTGAGATAAGCTGATATGCATTCCTGCTGCAGCGGTCTTTTTTTCTCTCGTCGTAATTTTGCTTCTGACGTATGGTGGGGTGGGGGTGTCCGGTACCGGATGGGTGGATTTTTTTTTTGGCACACCAAGGCTTGCATTGTTACACTGCCAGGGAAGAAAAAGAAATGTGAAGAAAAAAAACGGATGAAAACGTAAGGTGCTCACCGTAGAAAAGATTGAAGAGCTGGCCTGAAATCACCGCTGATAATGTCATCGCTCCCCAGTTTTGGGATAGGCCATGTAGGCCAAATCTTTCTGAAATCTGGAGCCTTCATCAGTCCGATTTCTTATCGATAGGGTTATAACGAGGTTCTGGGGTACTCGAGTAGGGGGTATTCGGCAAGCCGTGCCGGGCCCCGCGTCGCTCTCCAATTGACGGGGAGGGGAATAAAAGAGGATGCATCACGCAGGCTAAGGACTACAGGATCTCTGAAGAGAGGGGAAGAATACATGTGTGAAGGGGGGTTGAGCATATGCATTTGGGATCAATTCACTCACTATTGTTGGGTAGACACCAAATAGAAACCCGTATCCAAGACCACTCAGTGAAGAGACCAACCAGAGCCAGTTGGGGTTCTCAACAGTTAATGCACACAACTGCGCCAGGGAAAATATGCTCCCCGACGCTACGATCAACCAAAGACGCTGGAGTCCGTACTTCCGGTACATTATATCAGAAGATACCCCTGGTCGTTCCAAAATATGCACATTAGCAATGCCCTTTGACTGGGATAGTACCGCAAGTGCTTGAATGCGAGAGAAATGTTAGGACGTTGAAACTGCCCCTCTGTGTATTTTTTATTTTATTTTATCTCAGCTGAGGGCTGGGTCCGCGGCGGTTTCTTTGCTCCATTCCAGAGGGGGATTCCAACGACCTAGCATATGTCTCTTGTTCGAGCACTTACGGTATATGGTTGATATCAAGCGCATTGGAGTCACACCACTGAGAATACGACCGGAAAAGCTACAAAGCGAGAGTATGGAGACATGCATGGACTGCTGTCCCTGGACATAATCTGGGTGCTTGTCAGGCGCAAACTTCGCCCATAATGCTTGAACCTACAGGTTTATTAGTCTCAGGTTGGGGAAAGATTGGAATATCCTGCATACAGAATGTCCGATATTGCTGCAGAAGACGTTAGAGACCTGAAGCTGCTGTAGGGGTTTGGAAGGGGCCGAGGCGTACTTTATAGTCATGAGGCCAGTTCCGGTGAGAAGCCCTAAGACAAAAAATAATAGCCAGAATTCACCCCTGCGGGTCAGAGCCCAGCCACGAATATCTATATGATGGCCATGATGAATGTCACTATTGCCAATAACTTGACCGCGATTAATCTCTGCATCCACTCGATATTCCTCACTTCCATCACTTGAAGAAGATTTCGTGAGGAATGAAGAGCCTTCATCTGGCATGGGATCCGGATTCGCTACGGCAACGGTTGTGTCAGGGCTGATGGTGCTCGTACCTGGTTCGCCATAGGAACTCATAACTGGCGAGCGTCGGCCTTCACCGGATTTTGTCCGGCGAAGCCTGTTACTTTCTGGCATATCCCGAGGAGGTATTGCGGAATACACCCCTTGGACAGGGATGACACGGAGGAAAAAGAACGATATAAAGATCATGCCACTGGTTGCTAGGCAAAGGACAAGCAGGAAGTCGCTGGTGTTTCCCGGGAACAGCCATGAAGAGATGAAGGAAAAGAAGAAGGCGCTGAGGCCAAAAGCTGCCAGAGGAAGAGCCGTTGCTGTCCCTTGATTTTGTGGGAAATTTAGAGCAGCTTGGGTGGGGTTAGCTAAAGTGGCTTGATATCATTGGCATTTGAGGGTTAGGGTTTGATCCTACCGGCTTTAAAAGCTCCGCCAGAGGAAGAACAGCTCCCGACACCCGTAAGTGCAGAGAAAAAGCACAACGCGAAGACATTTGTCGATCCCTCCCCACCCTCCATAGCTAGAAGGGGTTAGATCATGTGAGGCCACTCGGGGAGGGGGGGTTAATGATAAGGTTATTCACCTAGGTACATTGGATAGTACCCAATGAGCAACGCCGCAGCACCTATGAGAACGGGCAGCCGGGGCCCTTTAGAGTCTACTAGAATTCCGATTGGTATCCCTATTGAATCTAGTAAGTGATTCATTAAGAAAACCAAAGTCACAGGAATCAGGATCGAACCTGAAAGGTACATTCCTGCATTCCATAGAAAAATCAGTTAAGAATCTCCAAGAATTTTGTCGATGGATTTAACCTAGATTCCCAAATGTTCCCTAATTATCTAGTTAGAAATAATTCCAAGGAAGGTAACTTTAAGGGCTGTTGGAGAGGTCTAACAATCAAATTACTCTCCGTAGCGGTGAGGTGAAGCCTAGTGGCTAGTTGGGGGGCATAAGCTGAATAGACATACTACATAGGTAGTTGGGTTAGTGAGGTATTGTTGCAGGAAGGGGTAGTAGCGTTTGAGCATCAAACATTTGTTCCACAGGCTAGCGAGATACATGTCGCGGCAGCTAAGCTCACCAAGCGAGCGATACGCAAGTGCCTGTCCGGCATTATACTGCGCTGAAATGCTACGATTCGGTGGCGGGACTCCCCGGGGATAAGGGCCGATAGTTCACGAAGTTAGCGGGGTCTGGGGAAGAATGAAGTTGTGTGGAGAGTATAGGATGTAGGATTAGGGCAGCAGTGATGGCTTCAACCGCATCTAGGGAGCTGGGTGCTTGGGGGGAAGTGTGGATGTTATGGGCAAGCGAGGGAATTAATGGGGAATAGGGGAGCCTATTGATCGTGGATGGGTGAAAGCAGATAATGTCTCTGGGTTCGGAAAATTGTCTTGAAGCTGGCGATGGATCAGAAGCTCGCCTTTTTTTTTTTGTTTGCAAGAGCAACCAACAGTTGTGACAGCTGAGCAGAGAGTACCGTATTGCACAATTACACTGTTTCAGATGTGCTGGCCCTGGGGAGGCAATACCGGTAGTAAAACTGGTAAGCGGAAATGTCAACAAGTAACTCTTTTTGTGGTGGGGGAATGGAAGGGGCGGGTGATTAGAGAGCGATCAGAGGGTTCGTTCACGGGACCTTTTTGTGACCAAGACGACTGGGGTGTTTGGATGAGGGACTGAGGAGAGTGTAAGAGAGAGAGAAATGCCGTTGATTTAGTTTATGGCATTCACCGACTAGCAGAGGAGCGTGATATGTGTTACTGTAGGCACCGGGATGTCTCATGTCAGGCAACGCGGTTAGGGCTTCGCAGCCAACAGATCCTGGGCCAATGAAGAGCCTCGGGCTGGTGCAAAATCTTATCTGAGATCACTTGCTGGCTCTGTCGGTCGTACGAATTCTGTGCATACGGTATGTATCATAAAAAAAGATCCCTGTAGCTCACAGGGATCCTGCAGCTGGGTAACTGAGCAACCAACCCCCCCTTTTTTGCTCTTGTTCTTGGATTAGTCATCTGTGGCTATGATTATCTAATTTAGTGTGGCACAATTCGCCATGTCAACCGTCTCCAAGCCACAAGGATCTCACCTGAGCCAGGCTTCTTCCATCATCGCGAGTGCTCCAAGGTCCACTGAGTTTCGAATGCCTCACACCTCTCACAATCACCAAACAACTTTCGTCGAATAATAAAAACATCGTCAACCGCTGATCTCTATACACATAATCGCCTCTGCTAGAACTCATCTGGGATCCGGAGATGGGTGCTCTGCTCTCAATACCGTTTCTGGTAGTTCCTAGCCTAACTACGGTATTACGCTTCTCGTTCCCCCGCCCCCCCACCCAACCTCACACTGACACGGCACTAGATTGGGTCTTTTGCTGCATCGTGTTGTGGTGCTGCAGCTTGTTCCGCACTGTGTAGTGCCTGCGGCAAATGTGGTAGTAGGTATGGACGCTTGTTAGGTTGCGATCAGGGGGTCATGACTAACCTCACTGCAGTACTGCCACGAGAATCGCTTATGCTTGTGTGTTCCCTAACTCAAACATTTTATTTGGAGCCCCGATACTAAATTTCATAGTGCTCTTCCTGTTAAACAGTATTATCTCATGGATTATGCTCTCACACTGGGCCATCAAGAAGCTTGAACATTTGGCCCTCGACTATTTCCCCATCACTTGCTTGGGGGAGCAATGTTACGGTTTCGTCGCGGTACATCGTATACAGTTTGGTCTGGGTGTTTTCCACGCTGTTCTTGCTGCCATTCTTGTCGGGGTTAAGAGCTCGAAGGGTGGTCGCGCAGCTATTCAGAATGGGTTGGTAATGCTAGTGCTGACGACCTAAGAGAGGATTCTAACGGTCATCCTTATAGATATTGGGGGCCCAAGATTATTGCCTGGCTTTTACTTATCGTTCTTACGTTCCTTATCCCCGAGGGCTTTTTCCTTGTCTGGGGAAACTACTTTGCGACCTTCGGCGCCGTTTTATTTCTTCTTCTTGGTCTCGTCCTTCTTGTTGATCTTGCACATACTTGGGCTGAAATTTGCCTTGAGAAGATTGACGAATCGGACTCTAGAATATGGCGTGGCATTCTTCTTGGCAGCACGTTGGGGATGTACGTTGGAAGCCTGGTACTCACGATTGTGATGTATGTCTTCTTCGCTGGTAGCGGATGTTCTATGAATCAAGGTATGCTCTATCATCCATCCGTTGTCAATAAATCGCTAACTATAGCGCCACAGCGGCCATCACTGTCAATCTCATCTTGCTCATTCTGGTCTCCGCGATTTCAGTCCATCCCAAGGTTCAGGAATACAACCAACAAGCTGGCCTTGCACAGTCTGCCATGGTTGCAATCTACTGCACCTATCTCACTATGTCTGCTGTTTCTATGGAGCCCGATGACAAGCAATGCAACCCTCTTCTGCGAGCTCGCGGGACCCGTACCGCTTCTATTGTTCTTGGTGCCATTGTGACTCTCCTCACCATCGCATATACCACCACTCGTGCTGCCTCTCAAGGAGTTGGACCGCTTCACAGAGGAAACAGCTCCCCGAATAACGGTGGCTACTCAAGTTTGGGAGATGGGGAGCACGGCCTCGTCTCCACAGAACCCAGCAGATCCGAGCTCAGAGCCCGTGCTCTGCGCAGGGCTGTTGAGGACGGAAGCCTGCCTGCCAGCGCCCTGGATGAAGATGATTCGGATGACGAAGAAGATGATAGAGCTAATGATGACGAGAAGAATGGAGCTCAGTACAGTTACTCAGGGTTTCATATCATCTTCTTCCTGGCGACTGCATGGACAGCAACACTTTTGACAATGAGCTTGGAACCCGGAAAGAATGACGAGGAGGGTTTCACTCCTGTTGGCAGAACGTACGCTGCTAGTTGGATTAAGATTGTCTCTGCTTGGGTGTGTTATGCACTCTACTCCTGGACCTTGGTCGCGCCAGTTGCGTAAGTTTCCTCCTTTCACAAATTGGCTATTAGAGCCTTAACTAACCTAATCTCAAAATAGCCTCCCAGAGAGATTCTGAATTCCCTGTTTTTCTATCCTCAAGTTAGCCTGCTGGTGATATGCTAGGGTTTGGATGGGGTATGGGTTGTTCACGTCGTGCGTAAATGCATCAAGGGGGTTCGATTGTTTCTGCCCAGCTTGACATAACTTTGCTCTTGTTTTCTGAATGGCGTTTTTGTATTTTGTTGCGTAACCGAGGCTACGTATCTCATGTATAAACAGTTTCAAGTAGGATATCTATTTTGAAGGCTATTCCATGGCAAACTAACTCTTCCCTCTCCCATTTCGTTTGGGAATCCCCACTGTTGTCACATGCCAGCACTCGACCATGGTTCGCCAAGACACTAGCTATCGAGCACGGACCATCCTGAGCCTAGAACCACAACCACTCCCGAACTATTAGACCCGGAGGCACAGTGCAGCCTCCCTCGTTTCTCCGAGGAAATCTCGCAAAAATGAGGGAGAAGGCCATTTTCCCTTGAGCGATCGCCTGTGAAACGTGGGGCGGTGCGTTCTCCCCGCAAACCATAAGAAATAGGTATTGAGTACTGGTATTACGTGAAAGACTTATAAATCCGCGATCGTGAGCTAGATAGAAGAAAAAATGAAGAAACAAAAAAAATGACGCCATAACCCGAGTTTTTTTTTTTTAGAGTTTTTTTTGAGAAATAAAAATCAGGTCAAAACCAACCAAAGCTTCCATCGAAAGCTTCTTCGAATACTTCACGTTCTTCGGAAGGGGGCGGTAGGCCCCGCAGCTCTTTGTAGGTCATTACTTTATTCCCGGCGTAGTGCGAGAGGAGGTTTTCCATGTCGTCTTCGTCCATGTCACAGAGTTCCTCGAGGCTCCAAGTTTCGCAGACTCTTGTCATCCTGTTTATCACTCGCTGTTAGCATTGGTAACGAACCACTGCAAGAGTTGAGCAGAGGGGGGTAGACCATTCCATCCGTTTCGGCCCTTCAGAACACGCCGACGCAACTTTCCTCAACCTCTTCCTCAAGGAGCCAACTTTAACGATTGCTTCTCCAAGGTTCGTGGGCAGCGTCTCGGCAATCTGTTTCCGCACAATGTTCGCCAGCTTTGGCCCATTCCCGTTTGTCGAGACCATAACCTGCAATGGCCCATCCCTGTGCACGCTGCCAAAGTAGAAATCGCACTCCGGTGGCACATCCGCAACGTTCACTGGGATGCGTTTCTGCTTACAGAGAGTGTAGATTTGTGTTGATGCTTGGGGGTCGTCGATTGCTGTTAGGACCATGGTGATGTCCGGGTCTTCTAGGTCTGAGGGTCGGAAGTTGCGATCTATGTGTGTTACTTGACGTTTCAGGATTCGGTGATGGACTTCCGGGTGTAGGCCGGTGCTTGGGGTTATTACGGTCACTTTTGCGTCGGCGTTGAGGAGGTTAAGAATTCGGCCGGCGGCGACCTGCGGGTTGTTTGCTTGTGTTAGGCCTTCGAATCAACGGTGGACGGGAGAAGTGGGGTTGGGATTGTATCATACATTTCCGCCACCTACTACAAGGACTTTTCTGTTCCGGACCTGCCAGGCGAGTAAGAGGGAGCCGCCGCCTTGAACAGGGGGGAATTCATCGTCGGAAACTGCCATTGTAGGGTTTGTATATGGCATAAGAAGGTAAATAGATTGAGGTAAACAGTAGTAAGACTAAGTAGATAGCGAGGGAGGAGAGAAGGTAAAGCTCGTTGGAGAAGACTGTGGGTGCGGGAAAGAGAGAAAGGAGGGATGAAAGACCCCTACTCGAGTACAAACGTGATAAAGATCATTGCCAAGCCTTCGAAGTGCCGCCCCCACAGTCGCCATTCCCATCCGAGGATCGATTTCCTCCCTCTTGAGGCTTGTGAAAGGCACGAGCATCAGTCTAAGGACCCCCCACCGCAAACACATACAAACACACATCACACCTGTCGACTAGCCTTACCAAAAGAGAAAAGTCCCTGTACTGCGCATCGGATAGTATATCCCCCTTTGCCTCGAGCTATTGAACCGCCGACTCTACGAGCAGCAGACAGACTACCGCTTGAGGCTCTACACCTGGGGGAGAGAATCCTTGAACTTTATGAATACTGCTGGGCCACGTCCGGTGGGAGGAAGGGTTCTTGGAAGCGCTGCATCTGCCAGAAGGAGTCTTTCTCCAGCTATTTCGTCTGTCGTCGGGAGTGGGAGATTATCACCATCCGCCAGTTCCGTTTCCTTGAATTCAGAGTTTTCCCTACGAGATGGGGAGAACGAAGGGGGTAGTATGGTGTGCCCGATTTGCTCGGAAGGGATGGTGTGTTTTTCCACAATCAGTTAACAAACATATTTACATTTGTGACCACTTTACTGATTGATAGTGTAGGTGACCTTGTTACAATTGAACCGGTACATGAATTCTCCCGAGTGTCATTCATGAAAGAGAGATGGGGCTAACAGCGTAAAAGACATCTTGACGATATTCACAAAGAAGTCGAGGAGGTCGAGAAGGACGATATATCAACATGGTTCCGAAAGCGCATGCTAAAGGCCAAATCCTTCCAGCCGGTAGCAGTCCTAAACCAAAAGCTCAAAGGATTGGATGTCTTTGAATCCAATGAGGCCCTTGTCACTGCCGGCCCGTCTTCCAACCCTATTATCTCAGGCGCGACTACAACCGAAGAACGAGATTCAGATTACCTGGTCACAAGAGCCCACTGGCAACGGAGCACTATGGACGATTATTGTCTCGACCCCGTCTGCCAGAAGCCTCTCGGCGCGGTCAACGGAAGTGTCAACTGTCGGAAGTGCGGGAAGTTGTTTTGTGAGGAACATACAATGTATCAGATGAAGCTTTCGAGATCGGCGCAGCATGAGCCCGTGAGGGGATTTTGGTGCAGGGTTTGCGAAACTTGCTACAAGTCGCGAGAGGGGTACAATGACCATCAGGGTGCTACATATTATATCGTACTAGGGGAACTTCGGATTTGCTGACTGGCTTAGGGCTTGTACGAGATCATACGAAGGGGTTTTCCGAACGGAGGAGAAGAACTGTTGATCGGGCATATCTGGAGGTGACTAGGCTTGAAAAGAGACTTACGAAGGTATTCTCAGCCGCCCCCGCTACCCTACTATTGGTGCAGTTCTGATGATAATCACAGCTTACTCAACTCCTGATAAATCCTCCCGAGCCCCTGCCTGGGACTAATGGGTTCATCAAAGCTGTTGCGAGTTTGAGAAACCAACGGAGGGCGATTGAGCAATCAGTGGTGGCCTGGGAAGACGACGCCAATGTTACTACATGTCCGCACTGCCGTCAGGCATTTTCACAGTTTACAACACGAAAACACCACTGCCGATTATGCGGGAAAGTTGTCTGCGGGGATTCGCGAACAGACTGTTCTAGTGATGTTGGTCTGAACGTTTCTGCAAGTATGTTTGCTGCTTCTTACTGGATATCCGCAGAAGCCCTGACTAACCTCGTGATTAGTGACTAATGCACTCTCTGAGAAGACCCTCAATGAGATGAGTATCGACGTGCGGATATGTAGAGCGTGCCGGGCCATCGTATTTAGTAAACGGGACTTTGCTCTAGACCTAGCCAAGATCCCCCAAGATGTTCGAGCCTATCAAACCCTCGTCCAATTTGAGCAAGGAATTAAGAACATGATGCCCCGATTCCAAAAACTATTGGCGGAAATACAGTAATTCCCACTCTCATTCTTATCCTCACCCAGACGTATTCCGCTAACCACAACCTCCTCCTCCAGAGACCCAAACAAAACTCCCACCCAAGCAAAACTCACTGAAGCCACAAGAACCCGCAAAAAGCTATTAGACACCTTTGCACAATACGACGCAACCGCAAAGCGTATCTTAAATCTCCCCACACCTTCCCAAACCCAACTTCGCCTCCAAAAAACCCTCTACCAAGCCGCCACACAATTCCTCCACTTAAACATGCTCCCGCTAAAAGCCCTACCGAAGCTCCTAAACACGAATAGGCCTGCCGGCGCACGAATACAGACCATTAGCAATACGAACGGGGGTAATAAGCCTTCCTCTAGTCGGGCGCTGACAATGGTCACGACAGAGGAGGGAGGGGCGGGGGCGGATAGCGGTGCTGCGCTCAAGGAGAAGGAACTGAAGGAGGGGCTGATGGTGCTAGAGGAACAGAGGTTCATGGTACAGGAGATGCTGACCGAGGCTAATAAGCGGAGGAGGTTTGACGAAGTTGCTGCACTGGCGGCAAGTCTTGAGGAGCTAGATGGGGAGGTTGAGAGGATGAATGGGGAAATTGCGAAGTTAGAGTCGCAGTAAGATTCACTTGTGGGGTTATGATGCGGAATTCCATTTTTGAAAGAAAAATCAAAAGAAAAATATGTTGTCATGCTATAGCTGGGCCAACGTATCCCTTCTTTCCTTTTATTTTTCCTGTTTCCTCTCTTTTCCCCTTCCCCTTTCTGCTACTCAAGCTACTTCATCGTTGGTGGCTGTTGATGGTTGCACGCATGCATGGTGGGCGGTCTGGCGTGGAGTTTTCAGAGTTTGGGGTGTTTTTTTTTCATCTATTCACAGCACTTGCCTCCCTTCCTTGCATGTCTTGTGCGCTGTTTGATAGTGCATTTCAATGGCCGCACTTTTTTGGGCAACGAAGCAACGGTTGGATACCGTATATGATAGGATAACTTTAGAAGATTTATCATATCACAAAAGATCACTCGGCACCCCCCAGGTTTGAACGATAAGCTTATATAATGTACAATACGATACCACACGATATAGTAACCCACCGCAAACTCGCCAGACACCATTAGCTGGGCCACTATATATGTGTGGGGCGCGCCTTGGGTCTCGGTGGGGGGGTGGGAAGGGGGGTCACATAGGCCGTACAGAGGGGGAGAAAAGAAAACCCAACTTACGTTTTTTAACCCCCGGATAAAGGTACCATAAATCCAACCTGGCGCCCTCTCGTACGCAATCCTCCTCATATGTTACCAAACCCCCGTTTGTCTTGAGTTTTTTCGTCTAACCATCCTCTGATCTCTGTAGGTTGGCGGTATAAAACCTGATTTCCATACGGAGACTTAATTATATCAGCGACATGAACTCCAGCGGCAAAAAGATACCGTTACCCAGCATCAGATTTTGTAGTACCGGTAGTAGTAGTAGCGCGGGATACCATTTTCCGGTATATTGCACCTTACAGCTGGTGATTTACTGCGCGATCGACACTAGCACCCCCCACTCCCACCTCATTCCTCCTCCCCTTTTCTCCTTCTCCATCTCCGAACAGAAGTCCCGTAACCTAATGCGAGTGCTCCACCGCCGCCGCCGCCGCCAAACAAACAAACAAACATAACGCCGTTACATCCAGCCCTACCCGCAGCACCCACGTCCACCACCACCACCACCAACCTCGACCAAAGCACCATCTCCGAGCGGGTGGGGTTCCCGTAACCAGCAAACAATAGCTTCTCCGCTCCAAGACGCGAGTGTGGCCGCTGCAAATGTGCAGCGGGGCTCTCCCATTTTTCTGTTGGCTCTGCCGGGGAGCAGCGTCCTCACACCGTTTTTTTTAAAGTTGCGCCAGCCGGTGGAGATCTACAGCGAGGGGCAAGGGCGAAGGGCGGCGCACCTTACCAGACGTAGGCGCACTCCCATAGTATTGAGCTTAAGGCTGATGGTGCAGTGGCCTGTCTAGGTGAGGTTCAGGGAGAGGTTGTCTGATGACGGGGGGGGGGTCTGGCTATTGGGATTAGGAGTTTCCTTTGGGAGATATTTGAAGAGAGAGAGAGATTGAGGGGAGGTGGGGGTGGAGGTGGCGGTAGTTGGACGTAGGATGAAGCTTGGGGGGTTATAAGTTAAGATCTTGGTTGTTGCACGGTTGTGGTTTCCTTGTGCGCTGTATGGGCATGAGTGGATAATGCACCCGTAGCATCACTGCATCTCACTCATCTGAGGGACGAGCTCTCTGAATCACATAAGCTTTGGTTGGACCCTTGAGGAGGCATTATGACTGATGGTGGCTTATGTGGGTGACCTTTTTTTGTCTTAGAAGTGTTTGTGGACTTGGAAAAACTAGGGTCATGACGCTTCTTCAAAGTAGGAAATAAAAATAGTGCTCCATGCACCGCGATCCAAACCGAGTACAGTACTAGCGCAGCACTCAGGCTTGCTGGAAAACGGACGACAGATGGCATTTACGCAAGGCAAACAGCCTCAAGCGTTAGCCTACTCGACCCACCAATAAGTTTTCATGGTTTGGCAATCTATGTACTTCACATTCTAATATCCACTCTCCAATTATGATAATGCTCCACATGTCTGATACATTAGACGCAACCAATAGCCACTAAAGGGATTAGGCCCAGAGAAAGCCAAACATCGGAGTAATGTAGATGGAAACAAACAAAACAAAGAGATATATCAAATTCGACTATCTTTTCGCCCTCTCTTCCTCAATCTCCCTCAACAGACCAGCCAAGACGTCTTCCCTAGATTTCAAATGCTGCTCTAAAGAATTAACCTGCTCCCGAACCATCTCCAAGTCCTCTTTTACACCTTTTAGGTTCGCACCACTCTTTGCTAGTCCCCCGCCCTCTTCCAGTTCGCGGAGTGTCCTTCGCTTGTAGTCTAACATTTGTCCGAGCTCACGTTTAACCAATGCAGCCTTTGACCCGCCGCCGAATTTGTCTCTGTTCCGCCGCTCCTCGGCCGCGGCTTCAGTTTTGGCGATCTTTGCCTCGAGTTCGGCGAGTTCCCGCTTGAGGCGGACTTCTTCCCAGTCTTGGTCCTTAGATGCACTGAAATCGGTACCTATTGCCCATCAATCGCTATTAGCACAATTACACCCTCACACATTCCGGGGGGCTGTGCTACCAGAGTGCTTGTAGTTTCCTCTTCCACCGACTCCCAGCCGAGTAAGATAGCTTTCCCCAAAGGCCTCCTTCTTTCCCGTAATAGTACTCATGTCCCTCCCCTTCCCAAGCTTGCTCTTAGAGATGATATCCTCGTTCTTGTCAAGATCATAGCTGATTTGGTTCTTCTGGAAGGTTGCACGGAGAGATGCAGGAACCGAGCGGGGGATACGGTAGCCCTGATGGCGGTTATTGAGTATATGAAGAAACACTAGTGCTTGATCCTTTCCTATTGCGGCAGAGGCGGAAGGGTTGACCAAGTTCCTAAAGCAAGTGAGCAGGTAATCCGAGGCGTAGCCCCCCCCAAAAAAAACCCAAAATCTAAGGACACGTAGCCATACCAAGCAGATCGGATATCCGTGTCGGGAACGTTAATCTCCTCATACAAGTCGTCAAGAGCATTAACTAGATACGGCACACCGATCAGTGAAACCAAATAGCCAATATAGCTATTAGACACGTACATCTCAATTGCCCATGCTCCCCAGCATTAGCGGAATACATCCCCTCATACCTTGCCTTATCGGCAGGAGACATATACCAATCGAACCCATCCTTGAGCCCCGGGGTGTCGTCCTCATCATCGTCGAACCGCTCAAATCGCGGGGGATCGTCAGACAGCGCTTGAGAAGCTGTGACAAGATGTGCTTTCGACTCCGGGATCAGAAAACTGGGAAGCGTCTTCGGAACTTGCTTGTATTCCTACACCCACCACCCCAACGGGTTAGCTCTTCTCCCACAGCTTCGGCGCCGGAATAGAGGTGGAAACCCGCCCCATTAACAAGATCGAAAATCAACCTCATAGCAACACAAAACTCCTCGAAGTCCAGGTCCCCATCCCTATCGACGTCGGCAAGATCCCAAATCTTGGCTAACTGGTCATCGTTTAGCCCAGAGTTCTTGAGCATTGTGAATGCTTGATCTCCCGTGATTCGCTGGCCATCCTTTGAGTGGGCACTAAAAATTTCCCAGTACTTCTCCACATCCGCTTGTGATATGGGTTTGTTAGCCATTGTGTGAATGGTGGTGGTGGCAGTGGTTCGTTGAGAGGAATATGTAGACTATGGGACGGTGTGGTATCTTGGGTGCTGGGGCAGCAGTTTGCGGCGTTGTCTTGAATGCGCGGCGGCTTTTCAAAGGGGAGTCCCGTTTCTGTGTGTAACGTTCTCCCAAATTGCAACAAAATATCCGAGCCATTGATACATAGACTATGATAATACTGCAGTGGTAGTGGTAGAATACTAAGGCACCATGTTCATTTAGAAAATTGCCAACAAAACTGAGCACCGCACATTTTTCAGTGTGTTCAAAAGCACCACTGCTTTCTTGAGCAGACTGCAAAAGGTGACACTCGGCGGTTGGTCTCTAATTCGTGGAGCACAAGGATCGTATTAACAAATTAATATCTCCCTACTACATACAACCTACTAGACAAGTCCTCGTATATCGATTAAGTATCCGAGCATAAGATTATCAAGATAATAGATATGAAAGAGCACTGTACATTTATAACGTTGAGAAGTTGGTAAAAAAAATATCAAACAAAGCACAGACAGAACTCAAAAAAGGATTAGCTTACCACCTATTATTTTTCTGCGTTGGAGAATAAAAGGAGAAATCTGAATACAGTAGTTAAAAAGAAGGCTTGGATAAGACAAATAAACTACATATAATACATCTCGCTCGTCAAGCAAGCAAGTAAACCCACGATAACCGGACGCCTCAGAGCACCCTCCGTTGAAATAGCCAGAGCCGGTCTTCCTCCCAAGAACCCACGGAAGGGAGGAAATGGCCAGAAAGCATGAAATACCTCAAACAACCACCTCCGATCAAGAAAATAACCCCCAAAGAATCAAGTGCCAAAGATATAAACGCCACGCAGTCATGAATCAAAAGCATACCCAGAAATTTATCGTTCCAGATCCGAGAAAGAGAAAATAAAGCAAGTAAAAGAAATGAATGGTAGTTTAAGAATTCCAAATGAAGTGTGAAAAAGTGGAAAAATGTAAAGAACAAAGAAACGAAAATGGGACATGCTTTCATCAGTCAGCACCTGCACTCTCATCGACCTTCCTCAAAAAGCTGCTGACCCGGGCCGTATCAACTTCTCCGGGATCGCTTTCGACAGCCTGAACCAAGCCCTCTAATAAGGAATCAATCTTGTACTCTTCGAGTCCAGTACAGAGAGCAACAACTCTTCTGAATTTATCCTCTAGGTCTGTGCTCTTGTCGTGAAGTTTACCTGCAACCTCGCGCAGGTTTTCTTCGTTTGTAGTGTAGGCTCTGATCCGAGCTCTCAATACTGCGGTTGATGGTAAAGACTTGAGATACTCCTTCTGTCGCCCTCCAATATCCCTAGAGTCACCGGACTGCGCTAATAGCTCCATCTTGATCTTGAAAGGTCGATCCGGATCCAAACGCTCCCCCTTCGGACTAGGAACGTCGCCATTGGTATTGCCCACCTTCTCCCGAAGCCTAGCACTCTCTTCCTCAATAGCTCTACGAAGGTTCTGACAGTGTTGCTTGAGCTCGGAGTGCTGTCGGCTTCGTTGCCGTAGTTGGTTCATCTTTTCTTTCTCTTTGCCAAGCTTTAAGGTAACCTCCCGTAACCTGTTAAGAGTACTAGTAACCTGTTCTTGTTTGGCTTCAATCTCTCCTTGAAAGTCTTTCTCTGTCCCGGCAATTAAGCCCTTGATAGCTAGGCAATTGAGAAAGACATTAGCACACACCACAGCAAAGGAAGATAAGGGAGAGGCAAGAATACCTTTCATAATGTCCTGCCGTTTTTGTACGACTGCTAGGGGCAAAATCCAACCTTGCTCTCTTCGACTTGGAACTGGCGCAGGCTCTCCACCAACTCCAAAATCTATCGGCCGCAACCCTGCACGATTCGGTATGCTCGAGTCGGCACCTACTTCCAACAATTGCTGAATTATGCTCTTATTGCCAATTCTTGCCGCGATGTTCAAAGCGGTGTCTCCGCTTTTGTCCTGCGCATTGACAATCTCCCCAATAAATCTTGCAAGACTCATAACCTTCGGACCACCGGTGCGTTGACTTGTAGCTGAAGCCCCGTGTTTTGCAACAAACTCCAACAAACAGTGCAGGTAATATCGACTATCAGCACTTCTTCCCTTCATCCCCGATTTGACAGCGATATGGTGCAGGATGGTTCGGCCATTGTTATCAGCGATTGGGATGGTAGGATGAAGCAGATTGAGAAGTTGGGGGAAAGAAGACTGGTCAAAGTTGTTTGTTACAAAGCATCCTCGAACCAATGCAGTTTCTCCAGCATGATTCACACGGGAAATAGAAGCTCCCTTGGTGATTAAGGCACGAATCAGAGGTACACGAGCCAAAGATGCAGACCAATGGATCGCTGCGCTGCCTGTCGAGTCCAGAGGAATATCAATCTGATCTGGTGTTAGAGAATCGAGATGGGACAGTACTGTATTATCGGTTTCAGGATTGATAAAAAGATTCATCAATATTTGCCGGGCGCGCTCAGAATCCGGAACCTGCTCGACAGCCAATGGCTGCACCGGCTTGGAGGGAGTATCCAGGTGTGTTGGGAAGAAAGGTGGTGGTGCTTCCTGGGGTGGTGTCGAAGCACGTACCCGTTTTCGTGGGGGCTCCAGAGATTCAATTTGTGAGTCAACGGTAGTAAATGACTGAGATGCATATGCTGAATCGGGTTGGGTTTGCGATTGGGAAAAGCTAGTTTCTGAAGGAAGACTGATTGCCCATGATTCCTGACTAAATGATTCTTGCGGACGGACAGTGGTCTGTGATGAGGAGGGTGCCGGCTGGGAGTATCCGCCTCGGGGCCCCGGTGAATCCATGCGAGCGCTTGATTTACTAAGCGCATTAAAAGCATTTGTGACCGTAGCAGATATAGGCGGGAATAATGGCCCACTTTTGCCATTTGCTTGGCCCAAGCTGGAGTTATACATGCGTTTCCTCCGGGCAGCCATAGCTTGTTCCTTCGTGGGTGTTGAATCTGGACCACTGGCCGCCTGTACGTCAAGATCTAGCAGAGGAGCAAGTAGATCTTCCACACCATATGCACGGCAAAACTCCCGGCCTCGTTCAAAATCAATCCTAAACCAATATCAGCGAGTGAGAGAGGGTGAACAAAAGAGTGTCCCAACCATGTCCCTTGATACTTTCCATAACCACCCTGAACCTTCTCGTGGGGTCCTGTAAGGATCTCTTTCTCAAGAACTTTTGTTCGTTTTCCCTTCTCAACCCCAGCAACCTTAAGAATCTGTGTTGCGTTCAGCCATGAGTCATGGCGTCTTCGCATAACCGCAACATTATTGACGGGCATCTCAAACACTGACACACCAGAATAGGTGGCCTATGAAATTTTGGAAAAGTTAGCAAAAAAAAAAAAAAAAAAAGGGCAACAGGGAGTTAATTATCAGGAAAAACCTACAGTGAAGATCGTTGGTTTCGAATCTGCGGAATCCATGTGGGCCACCGGCGGGGGAGGGGTTCCTTGGGGGGTTGAAGCAACGGATGTTGATCCGTTAGTGGCCGCAAAGGATCCAACGGCTGAGGGCTGTTGATAAATAGACGTAGTAGTTAGAGATGATGAACCGCCCGCAGCGAAAGGTAGAGGTCGAGAGGATGAAGAAGAGGTCATTCGTTTAGTATGAGAAAGGGGTAGCAGTGATAAATGAAGAGGATACAGCAGGGCAGAATTTCTATCCGCAGAAGCGGGGGGGAGAGGAGGAGATGCAGAAGCGGGCTAGTAGGAGGGGGTGAGGGAGAGGGAGGATGAGGGGGGGGGGGCGTGGAGCTTGAAAGTACTTTTTGGTTAAATTTCTTCGGGTGGCCTCCAAGGCTTTTCTTGTAAATACTGTAGCCCACACAACAACAGGAGTGCGGAGCGCGTAGAGTGCCTGCGGAGCAGAGGCGACGACAACGAACGGGGATGAGGACTGGGGGAGTGACCGCGACGTGACGGATAACACCGACAAGAAATGACGAGGGTGACTGCCAATGGTATGTTCAAGTGTGATAAATTTGGTTGGTAAGGTCAAAGCCAATGCAAAGGTTTTCCTTCGCAGAAATAGGATCTGAGTCTAGGAAGATCTGAGGGAGTCGCGAGCTGCTGCGGAGAAGGAAGTGCGCGTCTCGCTGGCGTTCCGAGACATGTGCGCGTGGTCCCCCCGAATATGGACAGGTGGCTACCCTTTATGGATATATTCGGTGGATATCATCGTATTAGGCAGGTTTTGCCATTCAATATCTCAGCCTAATTCAAAATCTCTTCTCGCAGGTCACCTTCCGACAGGACACAGCGTGACAATCCTTGAACATGGTACCGGTACAGTAACAGCAAAATGTCTCACAGCCCAGCGAAGTGAACATACCGTATCGTAAAGACTTTGCTAAAAGATAAAATGGTGATACCGGTATCATACTGTAAAAAGAGTTCCTGAGTTATCATAATAGTCGGGTATTATATATCATACCCGTAGGGTTAGCCCTTAACTCCAAATCCGGTCAACTTCAAACCACCAGCTCAACAACCACAGTCCCAAAGCTCAAAAGCTTCTATAAAAGTGTCTCTCCCATAACTGTCTAAGGAATCACAGAAGGATTTAGGCCCTGTTTGGCAAGCCACCATAACAGAAACGATATTTTTCCTGAAACCCTGGTTTTTGCCAAAACCCAAATCCATCTGACCAATCGGTACAATAAGATTCACATTATTCAGATAGTAGCTGCCATAATGGCTACCGGCATTGTAATGAAGAGGAAATTATGGCAGGAGGCCGGTGGGCTGAGTTATATAATCAAGGGGGTGCAATGTTGCAATACCGGTATTCCATTTGCAAAAAAAAAAAGCCATAAGATTTGCTGATCTCTACTCAAAGATAACCAATCCAACCCCGAGGGAGAAAGCGATTGTCTACTTAATAAGCGATTGAATTAACGCACCTGTCGATTTTCAGTGTCCTGCGAGCAATGCTTGTACCGTACGAGTATTTGCATGATAGGACAACTCCAAATCCAGCGCTCAGCAAACGGACCTTCTACCGCACCCGCTTCGTTCGGAAAACAAAGTTGGCCAGGTCACGCGGCCACAGACTCGATACTCCTGCCAAGACCCTCTCCAACCACTGTGAATTTTCTACCGCACTACTCGAGTACAGGAGCAAAACAACTGGTCATGGGCAGAGGTGTTGTCTACTCCAATGGAGCCTATTTATCTCTTCCGGAACCTATTACGTCAAGCTTGTATTCTCTTCGATGATGTTGCCCGGACCCATACCGCCAAACTTATCATAAGCGGCTTTCGAAGGAATCAGAAGTTAGAAGATGCTTGGACTATACACGAAAAAATAAAAAAGGGTCGGCAAACTCTATCACTTCTCCGTGAGGCAAACGCTGGGAAGCCCAAACCACTGGGGAGAGTTCTAGACCTGGCGTACGGGCGAAAAGGTCGCCGGAGGCGAGAGCTTTTACAGGTTAGCAAAGCAATGCATTTCTGGCCCACTCCCCCCCCACATTCAAGTGCTGACCTGTAACTGAAATTTTGAAAAGCCCATTCTTGATAGAGCTACAAGCTCTGATCCTCTTATACCTGGTGTGCCTCGCACAGTTCCCCCGCCAATCTCGGATGAATTGATGGCGTTGATGAAGCATCAAGTTGGAACGACAATCCACAGAGAAGAACCTGTGATACCGGAATTGAATGCTTGGGGGAGACCCATGCCCAAGCGGCGTGTGGCTAATACGCTGCGTCGGCACAGGGAATATGTTCTCGCACGATTGCTTCCTCCTCTGCCAGAGGAAACGATTCAGAAGCTAGAGAGATTTGTTCGCGGAGAGGAGGAACCAGTACCGCCAAAACGCAAGATCAGGTCTAGTTCCAGTGCTCAAAACCCTGGCCGCAAACTATCCCCGAGGTTTAAAAGGAGGGCGTACAAGAAAATCGTCATCAACACCCCCCTCATGAGTATCAATGAGAAAACTCAAAAGCCCGTCGCCTATTGGTCAGATATTGTGAAGGGCCCGCCGAGCGAAATTGGAAAGTTGTGGGATTTTCTGGGTCTCAAGAAGCCAGAGCCGCAGAAACCTGGAAAGAGAAGGGCAAAAATGCTTGAAGAGGAGGGATCCAAGAGCGGAAAGGAGGAAGTTCTCAAAGCCGGAGAGGAGAAATCATCCGGCCAGGGGGATGGAGGGGTAGGATCACTCAATGACTCAGAGGATCGGACCTCCAATGAACAGGAAGAAGTGCCCGGAGAAGTGGAAGACGTTTATAGAGAAGCAGACGGGGTGAGAGAAGGACCCAAAGAGCTCAATGGGCGGAAAATGGAAGGGAAATGACGGAATGGATAGGAGGACTCTGCGTTTAGGAGACGCTGGATCCAATATATGTTTATGGTGAGGACTATTAAACACGCACAGGGGAAAGATCGCCGACCGACGAACTAAGTCTCCACACAATCCTATGCCTCTCCCTATCGGCCAAGACTGGGCAGAAGAGCCGGAATCATTGGGGGGAAAGGGCTGCCGGTTTCGAAGGGAGCAAAATGGAAATGAATGTACGTGTATATTATTCAGATATCTTTTTGGCTGCCAGGTGTTTCATTGTAATGTACTAGTACTAGATCAAAACGTCTCACTCGATGACCCGATGACCCCTTACGCTAAAAGCACCCATTCCCACCCCCCACTCCGACAACACCAATTCCTTTTGCAATCTACCTAAATTCCATAGCACATTACCAAACCCGCAGGTGACATGAGGAACTTCACAAAACTCTTAAAAATCGTAAAGCCATGGAGAAATTGTTAGTTAAGTACCTAGTGGGAGGCAGTCAGCTGCGCATACATTTTTCACTCGAGTCCCATGCAAAACTTTAAATCATTCTCATACTAGCCAGCGCAATTGTAAATAATAAGCTCGATTTCACCTTGTGCCTTTAAGGTGTTGAGCACAAAGCGATTCTCTAGCTCATGTCAAAACTCCAATCTCCCAAAGGGCATTATATAACGTTGTAGACCGCTCCCTTTGAAAACGCCCCATTTCTAACCAAATGCGGTGGAAAAACCGGTGCCGGATGCAACGTTTTCGGTCGACACTTTTAAATGGTACTTGTAACATTCACACCAACTCAGAGTCCTGGATCTTCTCGCTGAACCCCACGTTTTCTAAGTTTCGCACACTCTCTCGCCGGCCAACTGAGGCCCTGATTTGGTATATGTAGCACCAGAACGCCCGGGGTTTCTATTCTATGATACCATACTAAGAAAGGGTAAGAGAGCCTGTAATTTGATAGGAAAAAAAGATAACTAATAAAAAAAGGTATAAGTTTTGAAGGCGGAGGTGGGAGAAAGTAGTAATCCCCAGGAGAGAAAAGGAGAGAAAGAATGTACGACACAATGCAAATATTAGCAAAGTTTGATGATTGCGTAGACAAGCGAAACAACCCGGACTAACTCATCCCCGATCACTCACCTCAGCGCACTAGACATGGTTAGAGTCTACGGAAAAATGTCCCACCATTATTCTAGTGGTAGAAAATCTATGGGGACAATTGAGGCACAAATAGGCCAAGATCAGAGGGAATAGGAAAGAGGCGGGGGAAAAAAGATGGATAGAAATGCGGATGTTGTGGAAGCAATGGATGGAGCAAGGAGGTAGAAGCCGCGTGATAGGAGTGTCAAAGGACCAACCAGCTCTCGCCCGGGGTGACCAGATAGAAATCCGAGGGATAGGAAGGTGTCTGAGATCTGGCCTTGGAATCAAAGCCTGCGGATCCTTTTGGAAGGGGGCTGATCTAGATCGGGCGGCTCTTGTGAGGAAAGTGCTGTAGATTCATCGCTACCTAACGGAGGAATATAATTTCTATGTTGGGATAGTAATTCCGTAATGGTATGATGTCCGTACTTCAGAGCTTGTGAATATGCCGTTTGACCAGCGCGATCTATCATATTGGGGTTGATATCCACCCGCCCCAGCAGCATCTTCACAACTCCTATATGCCCCTCACAGGCGGCTCCGAGGAGGGGCGTTTGACCAAATTCATTCGAAGCGTTGGGGTTGACATCGTTGCGCTCCAGTAGCATCCTCACAACTTCTTCACGTTCCTCGCAGGCGGCGGCGAAGAGCGGTGTGTCCCCATAACTATCGGCAGTATTGGGATTGACATCCCACCGTTCCAGTAGCTTCTGCACGACTCCCCAATACCCCCCCCGGGCAGCTCTGCAGAGCGGCATTTGGCCGTATTCATTCTCAATGTTAGGGTTGACATCGTCCCGCCCCAGCAAAATCTCCACGACCTCTTCATGTCCCTCCCAGGCTGCTGCGAAGAGTGGTGTTGCGCCATGTTCATCAGCAGTGTTGGGGTTGACATCGTCACGTTCCAGCAGCATCCTCACGATTCCTTCATCTCCTTCATAGGCGGCTGCAAAGAGCGGTGTTTTTCCAGAACCCTCAGCAGTATTGGGATTGACATCGCCTCGTTCTAGTAATATCCTCACGACTTTTTCATAGCACCCCCAGGCGGCTGCGAAGAGCGGCGTTTCGCCAAATTCATCCGCAGTGTTGGGGTTAACATCGTTGCGCTCCAGCAGCAGCTCCACGACTCCTTCATGTCCCCCGAGGGCGGCGACGAAGAGCGGCGTTTGGCCATGTTGATCAGTAGCGTTGGGGTCGACATCGTCACGCTCCAGCAGAATCTTAACGACTGCCTCGTGCCCACCTTTAGCAGCCCATGAAAGCGGTGTTAAGCCGCCCCCCGTGTGGGAGCCAAGGTCGGCTCGCCCTAGCACCATCTCCATGGTACTGAAAGAACGAATATCCGCTCAGACAGCAAAGAGCCAATATCCAGCCTCCAAAAATAACAACGAGGTGCGAGGTGGGTTAACAGCGGTGTTGCAAACGGTCAAAAGAGTAACTCGCGTTTGCTTTTGGGTCGGGCGTCGACAGCAGGAGTGTACCCGAGTACCGCACAGACAGAGGTTCGTAGAACGTGTACAAGAAAGGAAGAAAGGAAGAAAGGATAAGCAATTGATTCTCGTTGTGTTCGCGTTCGTCACTTCTCGTCCAGAAGGGTGTCGTTGTCCTTCTCACCGTCTCTGTCGTCCTACCGTATTCAAGTTGTCAAGGGAGGAAAGCCGCCTTCTATAAACCTTTGCCAAGCTGTTGCATCCTCTGAGGCCTCTATTTGTGAGGGCAAAGGGCTGCAATATCCCATAGCGTGGCGAGATTGGCACTTGGAATCCGAGACAGCCACATAAATTACGGGAGTGTGTTTGTACTAGTAACTTACATACGGGTACGGCACCCGAAACATGAATATGTTTTCGTACAAGATGGGATTATTTTGCTGGTCGACTATCATGTCTTGTACAAATATGATACATAATACATACGAAGATATATTTCCGGGCACTTGTCATGCCAGAAAAGGTGAGAAGCTTTGACATCTTATCACCCTGTCGTTCCCATCATTTAGGTCCCTGCCAGAGTAGGCAGCAGCGTCGTGGAGCCCAGGACTAACGGCAGAATTAATAAAATCCCAAGTCAAGCTTCCAAGGCGGGAAAAGTACTTGTACTGCCAAGAGGGTAAGCAATGCTGCCACTCTCGCAACTTAAGAATCTCGGGACAGTGCGGGACACTCTATAAATTATGATAGTAGGTCCCATGTCGAATTCCTATCTTTGTTCATGGCTTTTTTTTAACCCTTTTTCAAGCATAACACAAGAGCCCCCAGCCATATTAAATTTTATAGTATAAACTTGGAGCTCAAAAGCATTTAGGTCATCTTCTCAATTATTGTGTGGGTCCGAGTCTTTCAACCCCCCCCCCCCCTGTAGGACCCGGATTTCCTAGTATCATAAGAGGTCTCTCATACGGAGGTATGATACAGCGCCTAAGTTTTGTAGGTTCCACAAGTGAGGTTTGCTGCCCTTATCCCCTGTGCAACACACACAACTTAGGGCCTGTACCTTCGTATGCAGCCAAAGCATAAATAACATGATCCTATCAATACATATGATACCACAAGTATAGTGCATACAAACTGCAGGTGGGGTACCCATGAGTACAATTTCATATCCTACAGCCTACAGTCTATTATTGTTATCACTGTTGTTATTATTTTATTTTGTTCGGCTTAATCAGATTACTGTAGGTTCCTTAGACCAAGCGTTCTCAATTTAAGTAGTCTTGTACATGATAAGACTTCGCAAATAATATTAGCAGGTCTGTCAAGTATTTTAGCGGCTATATGTAAGCAAGACAGGAAATACTTTGAGGCTATATTATGGGAATTGAACCCTTCGTGTAAGTGTGACTGAATTTGAAAGTTGGTAGATTATCTTATATGCTGACTGCAGAACAGGTTGTTTGAGACTTATAGATGTGGCTAGTCTGCGGCCTATTTCGTAGTCTAAAGAACTAGCCAAGGTTGAAGGAGCGTGCAATGTATTGGGTCACACGGGATATAGAGAAGATGTGGTATAAGCTGAGTTGTACGTACTGTTGCCCTTCGTGGCTAGAAGGGGGGTTGGAACATTATGAAGAAAGAACAAACGAGAACAAACGAGAAACATTCATTCCCCTTTAGGAAAGGCATTAGGAGGGAATAGTATCCTTGGAAATTTAGATAACAGCGTGATAAAGGGTTCAGCTCGGCTTCTCTCCTAATCATATTAGATCTTGTACCGGTATATCGTCAAACAGTTAAACCTAGCATTTCATAATACGGTATATTATAAGATAATTGGGGGACCATCATGACCATCTAGCAGTAAAGTCAAGGTTTAAACCTGAAAGCCTTAGTTTAAACCTGAGAGAAAATTCACATTGCCTTACCTCTAAACTTGATTCTATGGCCTACGGGAAATCAAGAGGTTATTATAGATACATTTTACACTAGCACCTGCAATCAACTAGATCTTACTAGCATCATGTCCGTCATGTCCGTCTCCACCATGTAACCGCGGATTACATCGGCGCGCTTACTCTCATCAACTTTACCACATCAAATCAACTCTTCAAAAGTAACCCTTTTCATGCTATATCCATCCGATCAACACTCCGTCCACTCTTCACACGAGTGGACTCCTCTAAACAATCTTCCCCGAGTGAGAATCTATGATCACCATATCGCCCCACTTGCATCATACCGAAGTAACTGGAATGCATATGATGGACAAATTGTACATTCCGATGACACCGGTAGTGTTTGCTGGGTATGTATTTGTGACCACAGTATAACTATTCCTTTGTAAGCGGTGATATTTGTGCATTCCTCAACTGTTTTCCGGGAACCATACCAGCGAAATGCGTGTTTTTCTTGATACACGCCGTGCTTTGACCGGAACAAGTGGCGATTTGCTCGAGTAGGATACCAAAACCTACTATACTCTACATAGCTCCGGGTTGACGTAATAAAGAAGCTTTGGGGTTTAAAAGGTTTAAAACTGAATTGTAGCAGCTTGTTGGCGAGGCTTGGATTCCTTCTCGGGAGCTTGGTTCTGCTCTCCGGAGTTGGGGAGTCTCCGGGAGCACTCGTGGAGTGCCGGTAACTTTGGTGTGTGCTGGGTGATTTTTGTATATAGCGTTGTCCAGGTTTCCCATGTGAAGCAAAATGCAGCTTCACTCTCTCGAGTTAGTATTGGGGGCTGGGAGAGGGCCCTTGTATTTATAAACCCCAAGCATAATATTTCGAATTCCTCTCACAGATGTTCTTTTGAGACTATGTAAGATCGTACTTGGGCAGCGTGCAACGGCAGTAGGATGTTGGTTTCCATATTGTGAGGTCGAGGTCGCTGGTCGTATTATGCATGCTCTCTCCCCGAGCCAAATCGTATCTTTCTTGGCTGAATTCGGTTGCCCTGAGGCTATTGCTTTAGCACACAGCAAAGGATATGGCCTAGATAAATAAGAGTTAAGGCAGGATGTGTCCAAATGAACATAGAATCTTTGTGTAGATATGGGTTCTACAAGACTTAGTATAAGAGCTCTACCGGGTTGAAAATGTGCAAATCGGGTGTTCTCTGTTCCTGGTCGGATGGCTATTTCTCTTGGGCTTGACGGAACAACGTCGGCTACTTCTGACTTTGGTGCCGAGAGTGATAGTATGTGACCTTGAAATCAAGAGGTAGGCTATAAGCGAAGGGCTACAAGGATAGTATGATACGGCAGAGGTGATTCGAACCATGCGATAACTCAACACTAAATATGGAGAGGTGAATATCCTGATATTATGGTACAATTATGAATGAACATCATATCGACCTTAGAGAGGCCTCGTTGACACCGGAAGGGTTCTTGGTGTTGGTGTGGCTTGAGCCTAGGTAGGGAAGTACTCGAGTAGAGGTGCTCACGTAGCAAAGTTCATGCAATGGCAGTCGGCCAGCGTCCTCTTTTTTAGGCGGAGTGTTGTCTTTCTGGTGTGTTGACAACAGCATCTCACAAATCCAATCGAGTACCGGTAGGTAACAGTATCTGGGCGCTAACGTTCCCCGCGTCTGCTGAGCGACACCCACCCCCATATCGCACACCTCCATGTATTTTACCCATCTTCTCTCACTTCGCTCAAAATCAACAACAACAACAACACCAAACCCAAAACATCATATTTATTATACTACCAATATCTAGCCTCTCATAATCGCCGCTAACATGTCTTCCCTCTGGTTAGCTAAGAAGCGGAAGGCTGAGCTTGTCGACTTTGCAGAGCAACTTGGCCTTCGGTACGATCCTCTTAATCCCGCTTTGTAGATCTATTTGCGCGTCGCGCAAGAGCGCAGCTAATAATTTCGGAAAACAGTGTCGATGGCTATCTTAAGCACGATATTGAGAACCTACTCACCGATTATTTGGACACTCATTCTGATCAATACCTAAATGACCCCACTTTCAGCGCATACTACGACACGATAACAACGCGGTCGCCCGTGAAGCACACACTATCTGTAGCGGCCATTTCTGACGCCCCTCTGACGCGCTCAAGCAGACGGAGAACTACGCGGTACGCCGTTGAGAGTCTCACAGAGAATGCTTCTACGTACGTATCCACCCTTCCTCGCAGCTACATCGATTCTCGGAGCCTAATTGATTCGGTGGAACCGACAGCGCGGAAGAAGAGACTCCAGAGCCCCGCTCAACTGAGAGAACTTTGAGATCTGGATCTCGCTCTCTCTCAACCCGCACTCCTAGAACTGTGCGATCGCTTCGCGAGGCGGCACAAGTCCCTCTACCGCCAACCCCAGCCGCTATCGCAGATGCGATTGAGAGCGGCACAAATGCTATCAGGGAGAGTGCGAAGAAGGCCGTGGAGAAAGTCGCCATTCAAGAAAAGGCAATCGGTCTACGCGACCGCTTATCGAATGTCGTTTCTGTGAATGCCGTTTCGTTGGCGTATGAAGCCATCATCTTGCTGTACCACCTGATCCCGTTCACCTACACTGCCAAGATACCCACGATACCGATAATCGAGAACTCGCCCAAGCTCTTCCTTTTGCCGGATCTCTTCGTGCTCTTGACTACGGGTTTTTGGGGTCCATTCGCGACATGGCTGGCTACAGCTATATTCATTCCCTGGGCTAATGCGTATTTCTTCAACTTGACGGCAACAGCTGCGGCTGCTCGTTCCAGTTCCAATACAGTTATGCATAGGTCGGCCGAGGAGTACAAGGCGGACCCTCTCGCTTTTGCGGTGACCAAGGCTCTTATCGCTTACTTGGTCCATTACAAAGGATTTGAGTTTATGGGTCTCTTCAACCCAAGGAATCTAGCGACTGTTGGAGAAAGAGTCGGAAGGGAGACACAGTTGATCGGAGCAGGTATCGCAGGTCTTGCTGCTCTCTGGGAGTCAATTCTGAAACGATAGATATTGCCCTCTTGGAAATTATTCAGGGGCAAAAGTACGTTTATGGCACCTCCTAGGCGGCAAGGGAGTATCTAGGGTCAGATTGGGATTGGGATTGGGAATTGGAATGGATTTCATTGAGCCTGATTTCTCGGGGGGGGTGGTGTGAATGCTAAATGCTGTTCGGTCCTTTGTTATCCTTTTGTTTCCTTATCGCGGGTTATGGGCTTGTAGGCTTGGGGTTATGGGGATGTCATGTTCTTTCTGGGTGTAAATAGGATAGTTCCTTGAATTTTCCTAAGCAGTTATGGCGGCCGAGAATAATTTAATGTGGGGGTTTCTCATTCATACAATTTCGCGAGTCTCACATTTTTGTCGGGATATATATCATACTTGTACAGTAGGATATTCGAACTCAGACACAGTACTCGAGTGCTGGGGCCTTAGGTCCTGCCGATCTGTTCAGCGGTGGCACTCGAGTGCAGTGATATTCTACGAGTAGGATTTCGGCACCACCAGCTACAGCAGATTATTCAGAGCTTGTCTCAGCGTACATAAGAGCACGCGCCAAGCCTAAATGTGACCCCTGACAGGTGCTCCAGGACACAGAACACCACTGTGTTCTTATTTCTAGAAAAAAAGGGTGGTTATATTCAATCAATTCTCCTCCTGCTTCACGTTCTGACACTACCTGGCTTGAGGAGTACTATCGCATCGTCTTGGCATCCCCGTAGACCTTCCTTTACTTGTGTCATCCTCCTCATTCCCCAAGCTGTAGGCCACAGTCTGGTATCTTACGAGCCTCACCCTTGGAACCCCCCACCTCTCAAGGTCTTACAACACCGGCCACTAATAGTACGACCATCTCCGTCCCGATCGCACACGAATCTAACGAATAAACAACGGAGGGCCCCCAACTATGTCTTCCTTTCTTGAGCACTCGTACTCGATTGTTCATCTCGATAATACTGCAGACCAGCCATCGATTCAGCAGCTACAGCAGCAGCTGGAAAAGGGCACCGATGAATCCAAGGTGGAAACTATGCGTCGGATTCTTACCATTATGTTGAATGGTGATCCTATGCCACAGCTCTTGATGCACATTATCCGATTTGTCATGCCCAGCAAGTCAAAACCGCTCAAGAAATTGTTATACTTCTACTACGAAATTTGTCCGAAACATGATGCAGGTGGGAAGCTCAAACAGGAGATGATATTGGTGTGGTAGGTATTCGTACGGGAATAGGGAATTAGGAGCTAATGTGGATATATGGGATCAGCAATGGTATCCGGAACGATCTTCTCCATCCTAATGAATTTATCCGTGGCGCAACACTACGCTTCCTTTGCAAAGTCAAAGAGCCTGAGCTTCTTGAACCACTGGTTCCCTCTGCTCGTCAATGTCTCGAGCATCGTCACGCCTATGTTCGCAAAAATGCCGTCCTGGCTATCCAATCAGTATATCTTCACTCGGAGCATTTGATACCCGATGCCCCCGAACTTATCCAAACATTCCTGCAAACTGAGAGCGACAATACTTGTAGGAGGAACGCTTTTGCTTCTCTGGGTGCAATCTCACATGCAAAGGCTTTGGAATACCTCAATTCCGTTTTTGACGATATTGCCAATACAGACGAGCTGACGCAACTCGTGCTCATTGAGTTTATTAGAAAGGATGCCATACTTAACTCAGGAAATAAGGTGGGTTTTTAATTGTTTAGCATCCCATTGGGGGATACTTATCATAGTAGGGACTTTTCTTACATGTGGGAGTAATATAGGCAAGATATTTAAGATTAATTTTCGATCTGCTCGAGGCATCCTCAAATACTGTCGTATACGAGGCCGCAACCTCCCTAACAGCTTTAACAAGTAATCCGGTTGCAATCAAGGCCGCTGCCGGGAAATTTATCGAGCTCAGTATCAAGGTTTCTGACAATAACGTCAAGCTTATCGTTCTCGATAAAGTAGATCAGCTTCGTAAGAAAAACGATGGTGTGCTCGATGACTTAGTTATGGAAGTACTGCGCGTCCTGTCCAGGTATAACATCCGTTCCAGAATTTCCGTCAATAAATTACCTCTCCACTCACTGGATAAATTTCTAACTTACTGAAAAATAGCCCTGATATCGATGTACGGAAAAAGGCTCTCGATATTGCAATGGACATGACATCAAGCAAAAACGTAGAAGAGGTAGTAATGCTGCTCAAGAGCCAACTTGCCAAGACCGTGGATCAAGATTATGAAAAGGTATGGAAAATATCACCTCTCAGAATTCTGAACGATAAATTCCAACGCTTCATAGAACAACGAATATAGGCAACTTTTGATTCACGCCATCCATACATGCGCCATCAAATTTTCCGAGGTTGCCGCAAGTGTTGTTGGGCTGCTTATGGACTTCATTAGCGATTTCAACAACTCTTCCGCAGTAGATGTTATTGCATTTGTTAAAGAGGTTGTCGAGAAATTCCCCGCACTACGTTCATCTATTATCGAGCGCCTCATGGGTACTTTGGGTGAGGTGAGGGCCGGAAAGGTCTATAGAGGAGCATTATGGATTGTTGGAGAGTATTGTGTTGAGCAGAAAGGTAATTGGTTGGATTTGGGTTTGGGCTTTTGGTTGGCGAAACTAATTTTGTCCCTCCTCCTTGCTACTAGATATCCGAGAGGCATGGAAACGGATCCGCGCCAGTCTTGGTGAAATACCAATCCTTGCTTCGGAACAGCGTCTGCTGGATGAGCAGCCCGAAGGTGATGCAGAGCACACAGATGGAGGTTCGAAACCGGCAGCGCCGTCAGGGTCACGCAAAGTGCTTGCAGATGGTACATATGCAACTGAAAGTGCTCTGACAAGCGAGTCTGCGAGCGCTGCCAAACTTGAAGCCGTCAAGGCGGCTCAAAAGCCACCTCTACGCTCACTCATCCTTGACGGTGACTTTTTCTTGGCTTCTGTGCTTTCATCTACCCTCACGAAGCTTGTCATGCGCCACTCAGAGATCTCCTCTGATGCTGCTCGCACCAATGCCTTGAAAGCCGAAGCTATGCTGATCATGATTAGCATCATTCGTGTTGGTCAGAGTGAATTCGTGAAAGCGAAGATTGACGAGGACAGCATGGACAGAATCATGTCGTGCGTACGCTCGTTGGCGGAATTTGAGACAAAGAAAGAGATTGAAGAGGTCTTCTTGGAGGACACCAGAAAGGCATTCAGGGCTATGGTTGCTGCTGAAGAAAAGAAGAGGATCGCAAAGGAGGAGCTTGAAAAGGGAAAGAACATGATTCAAGTCGATGATTCTCTTGCTATTAGACAATTGAGCAAGAAGTCGGCGGCCGACGGAGCGGATATAGTCGAGCAGGATCTGGAAAAGGCTACAGGGGCTGATGCTAGTGTTGAGGATCTCTCTTCGAAACTTAGTCGGGTTGTGCAGCTTACTGGATTTTCCGACCCAGTATATGCTGAGGCATATGTTAAGGTTCACCAGTTCGACATCATTCTTGACGTTTTATTGGTCAACCAAACCACCGAAACCTTGCAAAACCTCTCGGTCGAATTCGCAACATTAGGAGACTTGAAGGTTGTTGAAAGACCAACTACTCAGAACCTTGGCCCCCACTCGTTCCAGTCTGTCCAAGCAACAATCAAAGTCTCATCCACAGACACTGCTGTAATCTTCGGTAATGTCGTCTACGACGGACCGTCATCAACAGAAACTAATGTGGTCATCTTGAACGACGTGCACGTCGATATCATGGACTACATCCAGCCAGCTTACTGCAGCGAGACCCAATTCCGAACCATGTGGACCGAGTTCGAATGGGAAAATAAGGTCAACATCAACTCGAAGGCCAAGACACTGAGAGACTTCCTTGACCAATTGATGAAGAGCACAAACATGGCCTGCTTGACCCCCGAAGCAAGCCTAAAGGGGGACTGCCAATTCCTGAGTGCAAATCTTTACGCAAGATCTGTCTTTGGTTAGTCTCCCCCACCCATTCATTCCACTGTCCCCCAGATTAATAACTAATTTTTCATTTTTACAGGCGAGGATGCACTAGCAAACCTCAGCATCGAAAAAGAAGGCGACGAAGGCCCAGTAACAGGTTTCGTCCGCATCCGAAGCAGGTCCCAAGGCCTCGCACTCAGCCTTGGCTCGTTGAAGGGACTACAAAAATAACGACGGGTGGGAAACGCATAATAAGTTTATTGATGTCTTTTCTTTCTATGCTAACTACTACTACTACTACCGCTCATATTCCTTTAAAAAATAGTTTTACGTGGGAAAAAGAAAGGGGCGGAGGGGAGAAATGCGGGGGTCTTTGGTCATGTTAGAAATATGTGCGATGGTGAAACATAAAAATTATTGTTCTTAGCTTTCTTCTAGTGCTCCTTCCAAGCGGTGGGTAAGTTACTAAACACAAGATGTCCTTGGAAAAGCCGCGGTGCTGGTGCCCGATAGACATGGGTTTAGATTACTTGATAAGATCATCTCGCGATATACCACTCGATATAGTATTAACTCGTCTACCTATCTATGCTGCTCTACAGAACAGGGAGATAAGCCCATTATGCGAACGGAATCACAGAACTAGAAAGGAAGTTAGGACGTCGAACGAGATTATATCCACTCTCTCTCTTCACCACCAACTACCCACATAGAACTATCAAGGTTCTAATTAAAAATCCAAAATATAAAAAAAGAAAGACTATAATGCGGTATTATACCCATACCCATAGTACCTATCCTCATCATCATCATACTCCCCCTTAACACCCTCCCCCCCGGAGTCGGAGTACCCAGAATGCCCAGAATATTCACTTTTGTAAGGATATCCATCGTCATCACTATATCCCCCTCCTCCACCACCGCTATTCCAATCATCATACACTTCCACCTCCTCCTTAACCCTTGCAGTTGAGACTCCACCATCAGCCCAACCACCACGTCCACGTGCACCTCCGGGGCCACCTCTAGTGCTACATCTAGCAGTCTGCTTAGTCCGGCCCCGGGCTGCTGGCGGTGGGCTAGCTTCGTGCTTGATAGAGTGTGCAGCACCACCACCTCGAGCTCCGCCACGGCTACCACGGCTACCACGGCTACCACGGCTACCACGACCACCACGACTTCCGGGCCCGCCTCCACCACGTTTTGCTGTTGCGGCGGGGGGGTTGGATGCTGGCTCGGCTTTTGGAGCACGGGATTTAGGAGGTTTGGGAGCGGAGTTGGTCCCGCGTTTGGCGGTTTGCTTGGCTCTAGGGGCGGGGGCTGGTGGAAGGGCTGTTAGGTATATTTGTACGTTTCCGCCAGCAGCGGCGGTTACAAATGGTGGTGCTTGTGCTTTCGCACGGGGCTTCGCCTTTGGCTTAGCTTCCTGCTCGGGCTCTAGTTCTAGCTCTACCCTCTTCTTCGCACGGGGTTTTGGTGCCGCAGCCGGAGCAGCAGTCTTCCCGGCGCCCGCAGAAGTTTTCTTTGCAACCTTCGTGGCGCCCAGAACCTTCTTCAACGGGTCTTCCTTAGCCTTCTTAACACCCTTCCCCTCTTTCTTCACGCCCATGGTTGCCTCCCTAACCTGGGCGTTCAGTTTCCGAAACTTGCCATTCTCGACGTGCTCCAGTTCTACCAGGTGGTCCGGAACATGCAACTCCCCGCGGCGAAGCGCGTTCTCCAATTTCTCGCGTAGTGACTGGATTGCCAACGATTGGGGGGCGTCGAGCCCGTACAGGAGACATTGGCCACGCCACCAGGGTTTTGGCTTAGCTTTGTTCGGGAAGATATCTGGCGAGGTGAGCAGGAGGGCTGTTAAGGTACTCAAAGACTCGCGAGGGTGTGTTTCGTGTAGGAGGCCGGAGCCTAAGGTGCTGAAATGAGGAGGGATTTGTACCGCCGGTATGACGATTGCTAGGAGGGGTGTCAAGAGTGTTCCCGGTAAGGGGAGAGGGGAGAGGGAGACTCACGGTTTAGAGGGGACGCTGTAGATGGTGCCATTGTGTGGTGAAATATTTCTCTATGAAAAAGAGGTAGAGAAAAGGAGACGAGATGATGGGAGATAGTGACAATTTGCTTGTTTATTAACAACGACGGGAGCTCGCGTGGGGCCGTGAGACGGGGCTCGGGTGTGGATAGCGTAAGATACCGCAAAAACTGGAATAATTGAGTCGGGTGCTGTGAAGTCAGATTAAGATGAAACATGCCAAGCACACTTGTGACCAATTGCGCAATATCATTTTAGAAAATCCTTGGCATTTACTCAAAAAAAGTATCTTCATCGCCTTCAAAGTCGTCTACATCTTCAACCACCACACTCTCATCACAAACTCCCACCAAATTATTTACATTCTCCTCCAAGGTAAGCCCTTCCTCATTCAGACAACCTACTAATCCTTGTGATAGGAACTGGGTCTCTATTCCTTTAATAGAGATCTCTTGGTCGGCTGTCCCATCAATTGGAAGGGACAGCCCGACACAACGAAATGACCGCCGAACAACATCCCCCTTCGCTTGGGAGAATCGCTCCCAAGCAGCTCCCACTGCCCAGCTCGCAGCCACTCGCCGCTTGCCAACCGCGCTTCTGGTAAGCTTTCCCCCACCCTTCAAGATCTCCTCCTCCTCTATGTCGATTGTATCTAACCGATTTTCTAACTCTTCCTATGTTTGAAGCGGATTAGCATAATCCAAATTTGTAAGTTCCCCTCCCCTTGATTACCTTTAAGATATCTTTAAATGGACGGTTAATTGATACATCTAGAGGTTGAACCAGCCCGGTACAACCTCCAGGTATGATACTAACAGTAATATCGTGAGCGCGTAGGGTATCGAGAACCTCTTCTGTTCTATGAGCAGCAAAGAGGTCCATTGCAAGAATTGTTGGCTGACCTTCAAGTATAGGAATAACTTGTTCGTCAAGCCACTCGAGCACGTTGCTCGAGTTGGCATAAGCGGTAGGGTTAAATTTTACTACTACCCGACTATCATATAGCCTCTTCTCCGCTAACACAGTAGGACCAACCCCCTTTCCTCGAAAAAATATTAGTGGCCTCACTCGAGGAATGCCATCAGCAAAAACAGTAAGTTGAATTGTCCCTTGTCTCTTATCCCACCCAGACTGACTACTTGATTGTGCCCAAATAGTTTTTTCACCGATTGTACTGTAGGTTTGCCCTTCATGATACTCGAAGGGCAAAGGGGTTTGATTCATGTTGCAAATATTTTGCAACCTGTATCTTCCCACCATTACGGCTAAGTCCCCCTCTCCCATTTCATGGTCTGGTCTTTGTTGGGAATTGCGTCTATTGAATTTCATCCAATCTAGAATCGCATTTGTGAAATCAGCGGGTAATTTACTTGCTGTATTGGTGATGAATCGTAAGCTGATTTGATGTGCTTGCAGGAACCCCCGAAACCAGCTATTTCCGAACTTGAAAAGCTGAGTCTCCTTCCCTGTATATGCCTTTGTAAAGGACTCTTTACTAATACGGCGAAACCAGCCCTGGCGAACTATCCTTCCAATTGCCCTTCGCTGACGAAATTCTTCGTATAGGACCTGCTCCATCTCCCACCATTGGCGTTGCCTCCCTCCTCCTCCCAGGCGCTGCTGCCCCTTTCGGGCCTCAGCATATTTTCCCTCCCCTTCATCCTTTTTCCAATGGGATAGATTTCCCACAGGAATGTGAAAGTAGTCCGCTACTTCCTTTTGTGTTGGCTCCCGGTATGTTGTTGGCCCACACCGTATATTTTTTCCATACCAGTATGCTAACACTCGAAGCTTATAGCTAATTGTGTAGGACCGGTAAGAGTTTCCTCTCGCAGGCTGCTGTCGGGTAGTTGGAAGGCATTCGGTAAGTTGATTTCTCTTGGGACCTCTTCTTTTTCTAACACCGGCATAAAACCTATCAGTTGTAAGAGGAGGAAGTACTGGTTGGACTTTAATACGTCCTGATATGCCATTGTTCTTGCGTGCCATTTTCGTTTATCTAAAATCTGTACTTTTTGGTTATTCAAAATATAAAGAGTATATATTATTTATACCAAACGTAAATTAAGTATCAATGTATTATATATATGAAGAGAGAAAAGATCAAGATATTTTATTCTACTTACTACTTTATACTTTTCAAAGATGGCGCTGACATGTCATTGAGACAGGGTTCAAGTGAGCTGATATTTATCCGCCCAAAAGACCAAAATAGATCCCAGACATTAATTTCCCCAATTTTTGAGTCACTTACTCTAAGACGACTTCATAGCACACGACTCAATTATTACAGTTTTTGCGGTAGTACAGAGCTGGTGCTTTATCCGTTCGTAATCTATGTACAGTTGACCGGGCGAGGGTTAACGAGGCAGCACCCTCAACGAGGCTTGGCAAAGATTTAGTAGTTTTGTCTGCGACAGAGTTCCCTCACCATATTTGAACGGGTCTTGATTTTGGGCTTAGGGAGCCCTTCAGGCAGGTCGGATGTGTGGAGCAGCGGAGCAGGACAGGCAGCTCATAAAGTGGTAGACCGAGTGAGGGATCAGCGAGGCGGCACCCTTAGCGAGGCATGGCATAGCTTGACACCAAATTTCGGTTCGCATCAAGGCAGTTAATAGTACTCGCTCAACCTATCACAAAATACCCCCGACATTCCTCTTTTTTCTACCAAAATTTTAAACATTTTAAACCCCTATATCTCCATGGGCAAAGATGAACCCAAGATCTTAGTTGGTGGAAGAAAGAGATTTTGCCGGGTATGGAGAGAAAGAACGGAAACAGTTGTTTGCGATAAATGCTGTGAGGTAGGACACACAATGCCGGAATGCAAAGCTAAACCGGTGTGCAGATGGTGTAGGAAGGAACACTTATCAACGGAAAATAAATGCCCTATAGTGGACTGTCCAGCACCGAAAGGCATGGCCTGTATGCACTGCCGAAAGGTCTGCAGGCTATGTGACGAGACAACACACTATACAGGATACCGAGAATGTACAGTGTTAAGGAACCGACGATCGACACCACCGAGATACGGGAAAAGTACACCGATGGAAGGCGACAACACATCGGCAAACGGAGTGAACGACAGAAGTAGGAATCGGTTTCAAATAACCGATAAAACTACAAGGAAAACTCCGGTTGATGAACAACTAAGGAACAACCTGTCCAAAGGCGATAGGACAACGATCCCGAAAGTGAAAAGATCGAGTTCGGTTCCAGTCGGGAACAGGGTTGAAGAAAAAGTGGAAACCCGAATTGATTAATGAGGGCAACCATCTGTACGATAAACGTGGGGAGGGGGGAAGGAAATAGGAATATGGTGATGGATGTATTATATTTTGTGGATATTTTTATTTTTGTTGATGGACCGGTGGGAATGGATGGAGAGTTTGTGGAACATGAAAATGTAAATTTTGAGTTGATTTCACATGTTGTGGGGAGTGGAGTTGAGGTATTTGCGAGGAGGAATTTTGTAGGATGGATTACGGTGGTGAAGCATGGGGAGTGGGGTGCGATTATAGAGTATGAGGAAAAGAAAGGGAAAAGAAAGAGGTTGGGAGGAGTGTACCTGAAACCCGAAAGAAAGATGGATACAGTAAGAGAAGGTATGAATGGGTTCAAAGGATGCGATTTGATAATGGGAGACTTGAATGCAAGAAACCCACTGTGGGGAGGGAAGGCTGGGGACCGAAAAACAAATCAGTACGGGAATGCCTTGGCAAAGTGGATGGAAGAGGAAGAGATGAAAGGTGTGGAACCAGACACGATGACATATCGAAACTGTTCGGTACTCGACATTACGATTTACAAGAAAGACCAAACAGCACCGAGGGTCACATTAATCGACAAAACTGGACTAGAACATTGTGGACAATTGTTAAGGACAACAATCGAAGAGCCGGATAATGTCATGGAAGAAAATATTAATTGGAAAAAGGTGGACTGGAAAGAGGTTGAAAAGAACCTGGAAGAGTTGGATGACGAAGGAAATGGAGGGGACGCGATTTGGAATGGACTAAAAGGAATAATGAAGAAGATGCCGAGGAAAAGGATGGGGACGAATCGGATAGAGTGGTGGACGGAAGACCTGGAAAGAATGGCCAAAGACATCAAAAATATGAGAAGATCGAAAACAAAAGATTGGAAGCTTACTAGAAAGATATTTCGAAACATGTTGTTACAAGCCAGATACGACAACATGAAAGAGAAGCTGAATCGATGCAAGGATCCTCAAATATTTCAAGCAATCAAATGTTTGGAAGGAAGAAGAGCAATACCGCCGATGAAGAAGGATAACGGCGATATAGCGACAACACACGAAGAGATTAGCGACATGATTGCACAACAATTGGAACCGGTACCGGAAGAACCGATGATCAGAACTACGATAGACATCAAAATGACGGAGGAAGAACTGAAAGAAGCGATACACAACTCACCTACGAATACGGCCGGTGGAGTCGACAAGATGAGTTACCCACTCATGAGATTTTGGTTCAGGAAGGATAGGGAAGGGATAACAAGGAGGATGAAATGTTTGATGAGAATGGATTCGGAGGATTGGCACAGAGCTGAAACAGTGCTGATAAAGAAAGGGGATAAAAGAAGATATGATGTAGTAAAGTCATGGAGAATGATACATCTACTACCAGTGATGGCCAAGATTGCGGAAAGAGTGGTATTAGGGAAATTGACCCGAACGATGGACCTGGAAGAAACACAATACGGCTCGAGAAAAAATCGGTCAACACACAATATGTTCAAACAAATACTCGAGTTTACCGAATACAACAAGAACATGGAAACAGCACTGTTGACGATGGACGTCGAAGGGGGATTCGATAGAGTCAACATTGATATGCTATGCGAGATATTGATGTACAGAGGATGCCAAGGAGTATGGATTGAATGGATCAGGAGATGGGCAATGAACAGAAGTGTCAAATTCAGGTTCAATGGGAGGATAAGCAAGGTGTACCACCTGACGAGAGGGGTACCACAAGGATCTCCACTATCACCCTTTTTGTTCGGAGTCTACGTGGCAGATGTATTCCGACCGAGAATAAAGACTGGGATAGGACTACGAACAATGGTATGCAGCTATGTAGACGATGGAACAATAGCGGTCAGCACTCCGAACATATCGAATACGAAATACGAACTAGCAAGGATATTCGATGAATGTGACGAAGTCGCCAGTAAGAGGGGAATGAAATTCAATCCAGATAAAGTGGACTGGATAGGATTTGGGAAGACAGAATGGGGAGAGTTGAAAATTAAAGGGATGGAGAGGAGGATGGTGGAGGAGATTAGGATATTGGGGTACAGGATAGGAAGAGACAGGAAGATGAAAAGTCAGATGGAGTATTGGATGGAAAGAGGGATTGGAGTGAAGAGAAGGATAGCAAGTGTGAGCAGAAGATATGGGAGTGAGGGAGGAATTGACGCATGGGGATGCATGAGACTCATGCAGGCGGTGTACTTGCCAACAATATACTACGGTATAGAGTTCGTGGCGAGAGATCCCCAACTGATTAAAAGGATGCAAGTCGAAATGAACGATACACTCCGATCAACATTTAAAACACCCCTTAAATATGCGAATAGGATATTAAGGAGTGAAACCGGAACCACTCCGGTCGAAATCGAAGGAAGATTTGTACAACGGAAAATGTACGAACGACAAAGGAAATGGAGGTATGGAGAAAACCTCCCGTGGTTCGGTTGCATCGTGAACGACTGGAAGGACGATAGGATAGGAGAACCGATAACGGAATCGAATAAAGAGATAAATTGTTTGCCGGATGTGAGAATTAGAATTGGGAAAGCAATAGCCAAAAATGAGCATGTTAAAGAGATGGAAAACATGGGAAAAGATGAGATGTGGGTATATACGGATGGAACAAAGGGGAAGGATACAGCAGCAGCAGCATGGGTTGTAGTGGGAGGAGAAGGGTTGGTGGAAGAAGAAAACGGGATGAGAGTGCCTAACCATTGGTCAATTACAAAGATTGAGATATCAGCTATGATGATGGCTATATGAGACCTGGTTAGGCACGGGAAGAAAAGGTTGAGGATATTCTCGGATTGTAAATCGGGTATTGAAACAATCAAAGGGATAAAGAGGGAAGGGATGAATGCCTCAATATGGGATATGATGGCGGACCACATAAACCAATGGGAGAACGTTAGAATCGACTGGATCCCGGGCCACCGGGGAATTTACGGTAACGAAAAGGCGGATAACACGGCCAAACAATATAGGAATAGAGCAATAAACGAAAACGGTCGATGGAAAGATGTGGACTACCAAGTAGACCCAACAACAAGGCTGAAGGAAATAAGAAATGAGGAATGGAAGGTGTGGGATGAGAAGGAAGGCCACGAATACTATAGGAGAGAACCCAAGAAACCAACACACATGAAAGGCCTGTCGAGACTAGACTATTACGTCTTGATAAGATTACGATCAGGGGTGGATAACCGAGGCCACGAGGAATGCATGAACGGTGACAATAGATACCATCTGATAAAGTGCAACAAATACGACAGACCCGACTTGGAAGAGGAAGATTTGTACGATGACAAAAAGATTCCTCAATGGAAAGAATGGTGGACGAAAAACGAATATCTAGGGATGGGAATACCGACAAACATGAAAGAACAACAGGGAGTGAGAGTAATGTTTGGTAATCCTTTCGACAATACCATAACAATCAACGAGAACGGTCGGGTAGTGAAAATGAAGGTGGACCAGAGATGCAATAAATGTGGTACGAATCACGTGGGAATGTGTGTTAAAAAAGTGGCCTTACTGGAAACGGGAAGATGGTTTTTCGTGGGGAAGGATGAGATGGAATGCAGGATATGCAATGGAAAGTTCGGAGGGGGTAGCACTACGAGACCAGGGGGGTCTGGTTTGAAAGGGCACTTAACAAGGAACAAAAATTGCGGGACGAAGTGGGAGGAAGAGTTTTATGAAGAATTTGTAAGAAAAATGGATGGGTGGGATGAAGAGTACAGATTGGGTGTACTGATTAAATGGATGACGAAGAGGTGGAAAAATGGGGACGTTTGTAAGGGATGCGGGAAGGGTATGTTGAAAGAGAGCGTGAGAAAACACGTAAGGAAGTATGATAAATGTGAAGAGGAAGGATTAAAGTGGATGATGAAGGAGCTGCAGGACAGCTCATAGGTTTATGATGTTGATTTATAGTTTGTTTGTTTTATTTGTTTTTATTTATTTGTTATATGGTATGAGGGATGGGCTGGCGTACCCCGGGAAAGTACTGCCGTAGGATAGAGAACCTGGATAGGGATGCTTCCTGTTGGTACGAATATAAGATATTATCATGAAGACTTGAGATATTTCTATTTTTCCTCCATTAGTGTGTAGTCTAGAGAATCACCCAATCTATCACCTAATAGAGCCATAATTTTCATTGGACTTGTGGTTGAAAATCCTTTGGGATTGAAGACGGACCATATTTTCTTGACAAAGTACCGGTACTCCGACTACAGAGTTCCCTCGCCATACCGGCAGGGAGGTTGCTGCCATAGCCGTAAATCCGAATTGTGCTCATTTTGCAGCGAATTATGGTAGAGACAAGCTCAGGACACCGAGGCTTTGCTGAGGACAGACCGTGCGAATTTAAGCCAGTCGAATGGCTTGATAAGCACCAAAAGGTTATAAATCCACCTCGTCGCAGCCATCGAGGTGATAGACACCATTGGAATATCACCAGTGTGCTACCGGTACTATATGACAGCAAGTTCGCGGCTTACACCCAAAGGATCTGCAGTCAGTCGACGGTTGGTCTTGGTGAACTCTCCCTGTCGTCTCTTAAATGCGACCTGAACCTGCGACCCGTCGCCATTGCAACAGCAGGGCCCAAGAGAATGCCTTGCTGCTGCCCCGAAATCGCTCGGGCACGGTTGGTTTTAGTGATGAGACAACAGGTCAAAACGCACCAAAAATGGTGGTTTTAGAGTGACTACTATGGTCCGAGAAGGTGAAAAGGGTGAGCTCGTCAACCCTGTTCACACCATTCGCTACATCTTGTGACGTGTCACATTCAGTAGTTGAGCCAATCGAGTCCTTGGAGTCAATCTCGCGATAGCTTCAAGTCTTTAATTTCAGAGATCTTTCCTCTGACTTTAATCTTTGTTTAAGAGATCATTTTATCTCTTTCTTCAACTTTTCGAGGCTCCTCATCACCGTCCATTCCTCCTCTTTCGGTCGATATGGTTAAGCGAGGTTCCTCAACTTTTTCCGCCGCCTCTGTCGCTAAGGGGTCGGTGATACTATCACGGGCGATCGAGAAGAATTTTGCCCTCGAGGCAGAAGTTTCACGGTTGCGACACCACGTCTCGGTTCTGTCGCGGAGATTACACTCCGTTACGATGGAAAGAGACGGACTACGGGACATGGTCATTCCGGCCATGGAAATCGAGGAGTGGGGAGGGGAGCCACAGGGGAGTGAGGAGGTGGCTGACGTTGACTCGGACGACGGAGCCGCACCGGTTGTGGCTGGGATGTCTGACGATGACGGGGAGCGGGAAGCCACTTCGGTGGCTGATAAAGGTGTTCGGGACGCCACTTCGGTGGCGGAGGAGGAGGTACGGGAAGCCACTGCGGTGGCTGATGTTGGGGAGCGGGAAGCCACTTTGGTGGCTGATGAGGATGTGCCGGTGGTGGCACGGGGGTTCCACAGGTTCACGATGGACCTGAGGGATGATGATGAGTGGGAGCGGAGGGTAAGAAGACGGGGGAGAGAGTTGGCCGCGGCCAACGTATCGGAGCCAGAAATGGCGGATTGGGAAGCCACGCCGGTGGCTGATGAGGATGTGCCGGAAGTGGCACGGGGATGCAACAGGTTCGCGATGGACCTGGTGGATGAGGAGGAGTCGGTTCCGGTCCCGGTCATACTGTCGGGCATGGCGGAAGCTGTGATACGACGGTCCGGGGAACTGGAGAGCGAAGGGGAGTGGCCTGCTTTGGGCGCCCCGAACAAATTGACGGGGACAGCGAGGGTGACCCATTCCAGCGACGAGGATGTGGTCTTGTGTCACGAATCGTGACTAAGCAAGGCAGATTTCACATGGCTAGTAGTTACTAGTCATAAGGTATGTTTATGTTTCACGCTATGCAGTCAGTTGACTCATAGTTCTCACATGACTCGCACTTGCGTG
>Ga0307509_10000913_pt1 | contig 50470 bp, 41 predicted proteins | sample 10_EM_MG_FD_202245 | JGI IMG/M metagenome (GOLD analysis project Ga0307509, IMG submission 202245) | Populus trichocarpa ectomycorrhiza microbial communities from riparian zone in the Pacific Northwest, United States - 10_EM | ecosystem: Host-associated > Plants > Roots > Unclassified | place... | reverse complement strand
TAACACAGCCAAATGACTCAGGCTATACCGTGTCAGGAAAGCACTAATCCTTCTTGAGAACTTTTGACTCAAACCCCAGAGATTAGCGGCTGCCGGAGATGGTGGATTTCACGAGATTTTACGGTATTCCATCATCACCATCATCAAGTACCGGCAGTTCAACACAGTTCAATCCCAACTGGAATGTCCCAAGAGCTTGGGGGGATACACAACTTGAAGGATACAGTACCGGGCTGGAGGTTCGGGTTTCCGGTACTGGTGTTGTGTAGCACTGCACCGGCTAAAATGTATAACTACGCACATTGCCGACGTGGGAGGTTTTGCTCACAAAAGAGTCCGCGATTGAAACTTGTCGCCGCATCGATGACGCTATCCTTTCCTCCTGTTGTAAAGTTTGAAGCGGCTCAAGCATGCGTAGCACCGTGAATAGTTCGTAATTTGACGTCCATCGCACTTGCGTTGGTAGATTTGGTATCACCAGTCGATAATGAGGTGCCGTAGACTACCCACCCGGAACGAGACCAAACTTCTGTAATTTTTGCTCCCTTCGCAGCAAAATCTCCCCAATAAATACAAAAGACCCTACAGCCTACCGGTTCCTCTACTCAAATAATTCAAGCACAGTTCAACAGCGAACCGTCCGCAACACCTCTCCACAGGTAATAGGGAAGAAAAGAAAAAAGGATCCAAGTGAAACTTCCACACACACACTTCAGCGGACTATCTTTCCGCCGCGCGCGCCCACGATCCCAAGAAATAAAGCAGAGACAAAATCCCCGCCATCTGGTCTGCCCGGGATAGCGCGCGACACGCGATGCCGATACCGATACCGGATTTCACTCCCCTCCCTTCCCCTCCCTTCCCCTCCCCCGACAAAAATGACTCAGACCCGGAGAAATCAAGGAACAGGCTGGTATTGTATTGGCATAAAAGAAGGTTTCGGATTATGATAGCTGGGAGGTGCTGGCTTCACTTTTTTCCCCGGACTTGCGCCGCAGCGTTGGCGTTCGTGGCAGTGGTCAAAGTGCGAAGTTGGGTCGGGTGATGGGTTGGGGTGTGGGAGGTATCGTAGATGGTGAGCGCGTGGTTTGTGTCACGGGTTTGATTGCTCTTTTTTTTTGTGTTGGCGGCGATGGTAACTTTAGCTGTGGTGGGCTGCAGGAGGGTGGCAGGATAGTGTACCGGTACCGGTAGTGGGGGGAATATTGTATGATATCGTAGAGGGGATTTGCCGTGGCTGATGCAGAGCGAGTGTGTCTCAGAAGCCATTATTGAATGGTCATACTCTGTCACTCGTATGGAGAAACATTGGAATCCAAAAAATTACGACTACCAATTGGGCGAACAAAAAAGAAAAACAACAGATACATTTCCTCCATCCTCCAACATCTCTACGCCCTTCTCATCGATTATTTCCTAATACCTCCTGCTACCCCTTCCTCCTCCTCCTCCTCTTCTGCACCCCCCTCGGCGCAACCGCCTTCCTTCCTCCTCCTCCTTCGCTTCCCCACATTCCCGGTTTCTACCCCCTCGAACCCACCCACAGCACCCTCCCCCACCAACGCCAGATACCGCTTCTTACAAGTGCTAGGCCCAAACTTGTACCTCCCTCCCAACCTCACAATCTCTTCGCTGACCCTCTTCCACTTTATCCCTCCCTTCCCGCCTCCGCGCTCCCCCTCAACAGCCCTGATGAGGAAACCCACGTCCTCCGGCAGCCATTGTGGGCGCCGGAGGCGCTCGCATTTCGGTTTTGTCAGTGTGCGTAGTCGGCCGCGGAGCGTGCTCTCCGCTTCGGTGAGGTTCAGGCGCGTGCGGATTGTCTTGTAGGACACGCCTTGACTGCGCCAGTGCAGGAGGAGTGCGTTTTGGGTTGTCTGGGTTGTTTTTGGGAGGCGGTTGTGTTCTAGTGGTGGGCTTTCTGATGTCTTGGTAGGGGAAGGTGAGGGTGGGGGTGGCGGCGGTGGTAGTTTTTGCGGTTTTGGCGGAGGATAGGGTTGGTATGGAAGCGTGGAGTGTGGGGGTGGGGAGGAGTAAGTGTATTGCGGAGTTACGACGGCGTTCTCGGGTGAGGAAAAGTAGTTGAAGGAATCTCCGGAGCAAGGTGAAGAGGAGGGCGTGTCAGAGGTTAACTCTGGGAATAGGTCTGCAATCGCTTGGGTTGCTGCTGCTGTGTTGGGTACCGATGGCGGGAGTGTGTATCCCGGGGGTAAATGTTCTAACTCTGATGGACAAACGCACGCACTCTCCTCCCCGCTCCCCGCTCCTGTGAAGTCGTATATTTCTGAAAATCTATCGCCCACTATCCCCCCTGGTGGTACCGAAAGCGCACCTATATTTGTCTTCGCTCCCGTGGATTAGTATCTCGTTTCCAAGCAAGTAGGGGATACAAACCATGTCCCCATATTCATATCCAGACCCTGAAGCCTCATATCCCAAAGGGAGCAGTTCCCAGGGATCAGGGTTTTGTAGGCGCGGGTATGTGTACGATAGGTCGATCTGCTCAAGCGAGGGGTCTAAGAAAGCTGTATGTTGCTGAATTGCAGGGAAGTCGTATTCGCTCCAGCCGTGGATGGGGTGGGGGTACGGTGGGGTCAGTGAGTGGTTCTCCATCATAGAGCCACACTTAGTGTTGGTATGTGTTGGGATTAAGGTCGAAAGAAGGATAGATGGAAAAAAAAAAGTGAAAGAAAGTAATCGTGTCCAACCACAGCGGTAGTGTAAAAGCGTAGTATCGCAAGGCAATAGTTAATGTGTCAAGTGAAGCCGTAGAATTTACTAAACCAATGAACCAACCGATCAGCCAGTGAGATAACCTCACCTCCAGAAGCAAAACAAAACCCCTCTGAAAAAGATCCAACTCACCTATAATCTAAAGCCGCAATAATAGACTCTATACTACACACTTGGTATCCTTTTTACCTCCTATATAAATATCAACTACAATTCTCATCCCCACTTCCCCCCCCCCTCTCCCTCTCCCTCTCTCCCCTCCTACGAAGCGGACATGGAGAGAAATATATATACCAGAACCACCCTCCTACTCCTCCAACCCACCGTTTACCAGTGTGACGCCGCTAACCAATTGGAAGAACGGGCGGTGCAATATTATGTGGATAGCGCATGGCCTAACGGTTTGCAAACCGAGCGTGGCCAATGGCGATGTAGCGGGTGACTGACTGATGCACGGGGCGGGATGAGAGTAGAAGTGATTGGTTAGATAATATAATGAGGGAGGGAGTGCGGTTGGTAGCGAAGAGGGCGTGAGTGGTAGCGAAGGAGAGAGAGGAGGGAGAGGCGGAGGAGAAGGAGAATGGAGAAGGAGAATGGAGAAGATCCGAGGAAGGAAGTATAATTGAATAAAATGAAGAAGATGAAGAGAATGGGATAGAAGTAAATTAGGGGAATGTCGAGATGATATCCTACATGGGCTCATGGTACTCAGCTCGCCCATCCATCCATCCATCCATCCATCCACCCCGTTCACCTAATGCAACAAAGCGCCTTATCCCCTTCCCTGCTAGGGGAGTATCCCCAGAAATGCCCAGTGTCAAAGAACCCCCCCAAGACAAAGCCTCCCCTTCCCTCCCCAAAACAGACCTCCCGCAAAAAAGAGCATCTCCCAGAATGGCGTTCCATTCTCATTGCCTTCCCAGCCATGGCGTGAATCCTTGTTTGGGTGAGGGTATTGTTCTAGTTGATGATGGTGATGATGGAGGGGAGGGTGAGCTTTGATAAATGGATAGATGGGTGGGTGAGCAAATGCAAGTAGCCGGTAGTTGGGTCGACGGGATTGGATGAGACTCAATGGATGGGAGGTATTTGATCGTTTTTTTCTTCGATAGATGGGATGTCGGGAGTGAAAGATGGGGGGGGGGGGACAATGTGGGGATTGGAATTAATGATATACCTGCCATATATAAAAATTTCCCAATGGGTCCTGATATCGTATATACCAGCTTTTGGGCCAAAGAGTACGGCGACAGTTACACAGATACTCCAAGATTGTGAAATTCTCTTTGTCATCTACCAAGTGGTGATCCCTCCCTCCCGCCTCAGTCCCCCTCCTACTTCCCATCCATCCCCTCTTACCCCCCCACACCCCCCCCCCTCGCTATGATTACCCTAACGCATACATATTAAAGGAAATGCCACAGACTAACACCTCATTTTGCAGACAATCTAGACCGCTTTGTTCACAAGACACGTACAGCAATTCATCGCATCTCTGACGGGAAACCAGTTTTTTCTGCATATTTTTAACCCTTCCTGGAATTCTTTCCTACGTATGCCATGTAGCCCACTTTAGACCCTTTCATCTCTTCACCTCGTGAGCGTCCGGGATGTGGTGGTCCGTGCTCTTTCATGTGGCTTCCCGATTGGCCACCAAGGCTTCTTCGAGTGAGATGTTGTGATACGGAAGACAGGGATGTGGTATTGGGGTGATGGCTGTGGGCGCTAGACGGGAAGGGAAGAAGAGAAGGAATAAAAAAAGGTGCGAGTGGTGGTTTCGCAGCGGGTAAAGGAGATCTCCGTAGGGGGAGGAGATGCTGGGTGGTCTGTGGGTGGTCAGGTTAGGCTTTCGTGGGGTGGGTATGAGGGAGGCGGGGGGGAGCGAGTGTTTGGTAGGGATTCTCTACTTGGGTTCTCTTGCACCTTTTCTTCACTCTCGCTTCCCTTACGCCCCCCCTCCCCCTATGGTGCAACCATCAGCAGATTGTCCGCCCTCTCCTATTCCTCTAGAGGGGGAAATTTTTTCTCCCCAAGTTCTAGTGCAGTTTCATCCCCGACAAAAAAATCCTACGCTCACACCATCTGGGACAACTCGCCCCTGTCCGTTCGTACACCACCAGTACCGGCGCTGCCACCAGAATCGCTCCCGGAGGTAGGAGGACCACAACCACAACTACTACCACTACTAGCACCGAAACTCCCGGGTCCGAGACATCACTCTCATGGTCATATTCATCTTTGGCTACGCTAGGAAGTGTGAGTGCTCCACCCACCTTGCCAAAAGTCCTCCAAGTTGAGGTAACCACTCTCCGTGAGGAAGGATATCGGGAATTAGAATAGGTTTCCCACGGAATATCCGAATAAGTACTACAATTACCATCCCGGTTGGGCTTAAACTCAACCCTTTGGGCCAATAATGATTCGGGAGGGTCGGCGCTATGGCCACGGCTGCTCCCCTTTCGCATATATATTTACCGGCCTACGGGATCACAATACTCGTAGGACATCCGTACGGATTATGATGCTGTAACAGATAAATCACTAAATCACCGCCAGTTGTTTGTCGTTTCCCGATCCATCACAGAGGCTTTTGGAGAGGGCTGGGTTCCCATGAGACATGTCCGGAAGACGGAGGTTGCCTTCTCAATATATCATATTTCATGATGGGACGAGCGAGATATTGGAACGGTAATGACAAATATGGGTGTATTTCCTTATGTTTGCTCTCTCTTTCCTCGTCGCACAATGTGATCTTCAAGGTTTGCTCCAAAACGCTCAGCGGAGCAGGGGGATTCCCAGTTGATTTAAGATATGATAGTTGATCCGGTAGTAAGTGGATGATGAGAGTGGCAAAAGAAAAAGAAAAGAACTCCTCGGTGCTACTAGCAGCGCCACTTCCAGTATCAAAAAACATGTGCTAGGGATTTTGGTGGGCGAGCGGAAACGCACTGGTCTTTTACGACATTTTTTAAAATCCTTGTTTCGGGATACTGTATAATCTAGTGATGCTCCTTTTTACTCGAAGAGGCCGGAAGAAAGTGTGGCGAAATCCACAAGCTCCTCTGGGTAGAGAGTGGCCATTAGGGGGAAGGATCTCCACAAATATTTACCGCAGGGGCGTCGTTTTCGGGACTTTTGTGATTTATTTAAAGAAAACAACTAACCGGGAAGGGTTACTCTGTGGAAAACCTGGCTCACACCTTATTCTAACCTCTTAGTGCGAAAGCGAGCTTCACCAGATTCCCTGCATGCGGTACCGTCAGGGCTCGTGATGGACTCAGGGAAAGTTGCGCAGCAACTCAGCAAACATCGTATATGGTTGGATACGGTTGGATTCAGTAGTTGTGTACTGTATCATACACTAGATAAACTCGTATTGAAGGAGGGAAAGAGGGTAGCGAGAGAGCATCATCAACCACATCCCCTTTCCATCAATTTCCATCATTCTTTTTCTTTTGATTTTTTATCTCGTTTGACCCCAGCTGTGGAATCGTGGTAAGTGAACCGAATTTACCTCCCTTCGGAAGTTCCTATTTCCCACCGAAAGGAACACCGGGAGAGAGAGAACCTTCGACAGTGCCCGTACCTGGCTGTCTAGAAAGTCTCCGGACGCTTTCCATTTATTAGTACTTATCTTAGCACAAATCCGTCCGGAGACTTTTGAAATCGTCAAGCGGTTCTTGCTCAGGACAAGTACCAATCAAATTACAAGTACCCGGGGAATATGCTCTCGTACAAGAGATTATTTCGCAACCTAAATTAACTCTGCGAAAGCATATTCCCAAGTACTCGTATCGTGAGAGGAAAAGTATCCCAACAGACCCGCCTCACGCTGACGCCACAATGTTTCACTGGGCCTGCTATTCAGGGCTAGAACTGTTCGAGTATGCCCAGTTGCTCGGGTTCTGTCAGTTCCTTTTATATGTTTTCCACGGATTTAATGATGAAATCCACTTTTAACATCGTGGGAATAATATTATTCCTGAAAATTGGGACCATCGAACCTCATGCTAGGATGTTAGAGTTGTCTCTCCTAGTAAGGGAATGCTCACTTTCTCTTTATTTATTTATCTCAGGGGGCTGAAAGGCTGTCCCTTTCTGCTGTGTTTTGCTCCCCTTAATCCAAAGGGAGATCTCTGGGCATGTTGCCCTGAGGTCCAATTATTCTAGTTCTCTGGTTACTTAAAAGGTGTTTTAAGAATATTACAAAATAAGAATATACTCGGAGCCATGAATGCTCTGGTAGCTCAGGGGTTGGAGCATGCGATTGCAGATCTCAGAGCTTCTCCTCCTCTTCCATCTTTTCTCCCTTCCACTTCCTCATTTTAGTCTGATGCTCCAAGCCCATGGGATAGTGCTCCTATAGCAAAGCGATTCCCCGGAAATCTTGTGGCGTTAGTTTTTTGCATACGCCCCCTCATTCTACCATCAAGGTTCTGCGTCCCGAAGCACTCATCGGTAGCGTCTCAGGGGGGGACGATAACGCCTTATGCAACTCCATGCTCCCCATATTGGGATCCCAGGTTCCATTCTCTCCTAACCACGGGTGTTCCGGGTCGGAAGGGAGCATTTCCCTAGCTCAGTGCTCGACAAGCCAACCCCGAAATAAAATTTGAGAGACTCTGATCATGGGCCGAGAATAGATATTCATGAGAGACTTCCCTTGAGTTCTCGGAACGATCTGGGGGGGCATAGCAGATCCACGAGGAGTCACCGACCATGTGGATACTGTATGCATACGATCCTTAAGTGCTTGGAATCTTTTGGCTTTTCTTTTCGCATTTCTCTACCTTTGTTGGTTAAGGAATACCCGTTAGCGAGTGTGAGTTAACGTAAAATTAAGAGTTGAGTTGTCCACCTTCTTTCATACTATGATATAAATCGTATTAAGGTAGGAACCGACTTCTAGTCTAGATCTCTTGGGAGGGCATTGAAGGAAAGAATGTCCAGCCAGTCACCAAAGAAAGGACGAGTATACACCCTCTAGAAGTAATAGAGGGGAGATAACAATTGTGTCGTAAATCTCCAAAACGATATATTCCTGTTTTCTTCTCAGTAGAATGTTCTGGATGGGGACGTATAGACACCGGTTCTTGGGGGTTCACAGAAGAAAAGAACTAGAAGAAAAATAGACAAATTCCTGTCGTATCGGTGTTCGAGTCCGTCTCCCTTTTCCTTAAGGGCAACTTGCTTGTCGTCTTCTTCGTCCTCCTCCCGGCTCTGTTGCCTTCTTAAGAGGCAGGTATGAGGAAACATCCCCGTGAAAACTTTTTCACCCACGAACTTTCCTATAATATAATACTCGAGTAGTCCCTTACTCACACCCTAAGGGGTGCTAGCTAAGTCGGGTGACAAAAAACTCGAGCCGATCGCAATTTTACACCAAAACCGAGCACTCTTTACCAACAACTTAATGACCCCCGACTAATCATCCAAAGGTTCCACTTTAGGCCAAATCAAACTGGGGAAGAGGGAGGGGAGTAGTTTTCCAGAAAGGGAATTGGCAGGAATGTTTATGGGATTGAGAAATCAGAGAGAACCTAGGACAAAGGTGGTCGTCGCGTATCTTTAGTATATCGGCAGCAGCCTCATATAAAATCTCAAGTCACTTTCCAATCCTACCACACCATTGTACAAAAAATCATGAGTTATTAATTTCTAGGCTTGATATCTCCATGATGGAAAGAAAAAATAGCTGTTCTCATGCTTCTCGCAACCACCCGAAACCTTCCACCCAAGTAGTGTTGAGCTATGAGCTCGTGAAAATGGCAGTTTTTGGTGTAAAATAGCCAATGGCCCCAGTTTTTGTCACCCGACTTTACAACTACTATACACAAATGTGGGTATTGACCAAAACCTATACTGTAGCCCCACTTATCTACCCCACACTAATGGCGAACGAGCAATTATGCCTCCCAATAGTATGTTAGTAAACCAGCCTTGCTAGCCCTGCAAGGTTGGGACAAGCCCGGCAGACTTGCCCGACAGACTTGCCCGAGATGACCCCCGGGCTGTCCTATAGGATCCCAGGCCCTAAGACATTATATTAACCTATAGCAGCGGGTATCGTCTTCCCGCTCCTCCAGCCAAAAGCACTAGGGAAAATTCGCGTTAGGATCGGACGGACTACCATTCATAGCCGGCCCTCACCCTAAATTTTGGGGAGGACAGGCTGCCCGGCCCCTGAGGCATAGGAGCGAGTAGGATAGGCTTTATATCTTGTCGGTAGTAGAATCAGGTTTTTCGGCAATGACATGCCTGGGGCCAGTTGGCGAGCATGGAATTGCGGTGGGGGGAGGGGAGGCCACTTACAGCCCATCCGGATCTGAGAGTGAGGACAATCCCCAAACTAAAGAACATACTACGGTATGTGTTTCCGCTCGTGAGTCCACTAAATGGATCACCAGTGCCAATACCTAGGAATACCGATAGAGATCAAGCTTCTTTGGGGGTGGGATTACACTTTCATTTTTTCCCTTTAGATATGATATGATTTTTCTCCACTCAGTCATCTCTAATACCCTGTTTTCGCGGTCGAAATTGCCATGAATGAGAAGGCAAGTGTACTGAACACTAAGCCAACTGGTATATAGAATTACACATGCGTTTAGGCATGATACTAACTTCAATGACTTGGTTCTCCCATCTCCAAATATCCCGAGCTCTCTGCCCAAATTTCCATCCTGTCTACCACCACTAACTTAGGAATAAGAGAATACCCATGACACCCGACCCGAGAGCCGAACACAACGCCCCGAACAGGATTCCGAATTTGGCGCCATTGCACCTGCCTGCGGTACACTTATTAATGCTGGTATGATACGTCAGGAGGCCTTCAGCTGTACCTAAAAACTGTAATAATTGGACCGAAGGCCAGACGTTGGAGCTGCCTCTCCCGGCACGGCCGGGCGTAAGTTTTCTTTTGCTTGTCCTATCAGAGGGCTGAATGACTATTTTTTTCTCCGGGTTTCCCCCCTTGATCCAACGAGGGAATCCTAGCCAACTAGTTGTATGATAGGACTAATTACTCCGATTTTTTCGGTGCATCCGCGACCCGCAGTCGTGACTCTCTACAAATCCTTTCTTCCTTACAGCTAAACCAACATAGGGCTATACCGCAAAACAGACCTACTACGAGGTGGTACAACAGAATCCGCGATCGGCGGAGTAGCAGAGTAGAAACGAAACAAGAATTTGGTTTTTATTTTTCATCTCCTCTCTTGAATAAAAAAAAGTTGCTTTGCTTCCCTTGATCAAAGGGGAAAGAGCAATCGCGAACTCCGAATGCTATATAGTTTCTCTACAGTAGTATAATAGGACTCTTGTCATTATTTCCGGCAGCAGATAAAATCCGAAAATCTATCTCTGAGCAGATGTATATCAGCAACATAAACCTTGGGGTTTTGCACATCAGTACAGTACATTCATACCGCTTATCGATTCAGCTCGGGCGGCTCTGGGAGATCTCGGTTCATGAAGCATCACTCGTAAAGCTTCCCTGTCGCAGCAGTCCTATTTTCACCCCCTGTCCTTTGGGGCAGCGATCCCTGATCACCCTGCTGGTGTGCCTTTTCCAAGAATAATCCGGGGTGCCCAACTTTGATGGGGAAAAGGCAGCGGGGCGCAAGTTAATCACCGATTGCCTTTCTTGGAAAAGATCGTCGTGTACACATCCTGCTGGATCGAAGCCGTGCACATTTTACTAGCGTCGCCAAAAATAAACCCCACTTCAATCGGGCTACATGAGTGCATTGGACAAAAGCCATTTAGGTTCCAGTGTTAAACAGATACCCCAAGATGATATCCAATTGATTGTTCTGGGGTAGCCGAACACAGGCCACGGCGAGGGCCTGAAAACTATGTTGTATGAGGTCCACTGGATCCACCTCATTCAGTGAGCTCCCTACATTTGACAGCCTCGCTATGGTAGCCTGCTTACCGCCGGATCTTGGAAGTACCTAAAGTCACTGTTGGAGAGAGCGAGATGATTTACAATGCTACGGCCGCTACTAAAATGGGGCAACCTCAATCCTTCTAAGGGGGGTTTATTAGTATGTAGGGAAATTCGATACCATCGGCACTATAGAAGGCAAACATTCTGCCAACCACCTTAGCTATTATTCGATGCCGAGTGATCATCCATGAACAATCTCCACTGAAGTAGTGCCAAACCCCATATGCCGGTGGAGTCTGCCATGGACTGAACTCGAGTTAGGCTCAGCCTAGAGGAGGGATCTTGTGGTGACTGATCCCTAAGAGGCGCCGAGCCAAATGTTACCAACGGAATTCCGCCCGGCTGAGGATTATTGCTATCTATACATATATCAGCAAACAAAATCTCAAGGTTAAGTCTGGGGAATACTAACCCTCAATTGCCGGGCGATATACCAGATATTGCCTAATAGGAGCCAAGTAATTTTTTGAGCTCTGGTGCTCAAAGGGACCCCAACACTGTACCAGTATTGCCTGAGGTTCCAATTCTGCCATTGTATTGTCAAGCCAAGATTCAGGAGCTGTGTTCACGAACACCCGGCAAATATTCTATCAAGACGGGTGGTCTTTCAGTACTAGCAGACGCAGGCACAGCCCTATGCACTATGTGGCTAATAGGGATATGCTCGAATAGGTTTGTCTTGCTCATTAGCGGAATGCTCAGCCCCACCACCCGACGCGGCCAGCCTTCCTATGCCTCCCGAATCCTCTTCGGTATGTATGTCTATGCATAATTTCGGCCACGATCCACCCGCTTGCCCTGCTGCTATGCAGGTTCTTGCCATGGCCAAGATATTGTTTTTTTTGGCTGGCCTGATGCCGATGACCGCCAGTATGTCAGTAACCCTAGGCAGCCAGCATCAGCGAAGGTAGAGACTAAATTTTGGAGGCCTAACCCAGGAGTTCAACGCGAGCAGCCGCTTAATTATGGTTTGTAAAAGCTGCCTGATGTAGCCACTTCCGAGTGGAGGTTTAAACAAACTAATAGGTAATAACAGCAGATCACGCCGCCCCCGAGTTTAGTTCACCTCAGGTAACTGAGGTCAATTGATGGAGCGAGCCCCGGGCCCCGGCCCTCACTACTGTAGGACTAATACCCGGAGAGACTATTCTGTGATCGGAGCATCGACCCTACAACCCTAACCCTCCCAGAAAACTCAAGTGTTCTTCCGCCCACTCTCCGAGACCATATTGCCCCTCGGAGGGGTTTTATAGTCAGGCTAGCTAACTCTCCCCCTCTTCTTCCTTCGAACCTGTAGCTATTTATACACTGTGGTATCAGGCCCCGTGCACGGTATAAGGTTCTTGAAATCATTGGGCTGGGGCCAAGATAGAGTGCGGGTTCCATTTCACGCCTCCTTTAATCGCATGAGGAGACCCAAAACCGGCGAGCCTGTCCCCCTGTGAGAAATTTAAACAAGCACTCATGTTGGGTCTTTGGTGGCGGTGATTTTATAGGCAGAACAGCTCACCAAAATGCTCCCAGATTCACAATCAAGACGTGGGGCAAAAGGCAAAAAAATGACAACCCGGCTGAACCTTCATGTTTACAAAATCGCGACTGCCATTAGTCCACACTTTGTTTTTCCTGATGTTTGATGTTCTAGCTACTTCTACCCCTAACACTTCATCTTTCTCTCACTCTTTCTCTCCCTAGGACCTAGGAATACTCACCGACGGTACCGCTCAGGTGGTTGGAAAAAACCCAAACGAAATCCCACTCAACCATCCCTGCAGGGACCATAACGTGGAAGCGCCCAGCCGCACATGGAGAGTTTTGACCAGGGCCATGGCTCTCCGTAGCAGCCCGGACCAGCGCAGGACACCAAGAACAGCACACATGTATCAGTATGATAGGACCCCAAAGAAACCAGGCTGAGAGGGAAAGAAGGTTGGGGACTGCCCCAGTAAACCACTCCTAAGCCACACCCGCGATGTGGCACTTCGCACGCCCACCTATTTCCTATTTCGCACGTAATCCGAGATACAATAGGGTTGTTATTTTTCTCCAAACCCCCCTTTACACCAGTAATCTCATTTTCGCATATGCCACAATCACCACCGAGGGCATGGCGAAACTGGGGGGATGGCGAACAGGGGTGCTTGATGGGCAAAAATGGATTTTTGTTAAGGTTAGGGTTACAAAAAATTGCTAGTAATTGATCCCTGTGCACAACCCGTCCTGTTTCGCAATGTCCCCAGCGGTGACTGCACAGTACTGGCTAACCAAAGTTGCGTTCCGATGGATTGGATGGCGCAGGCTTCAATTAGATCTGGCCCTGATGAGTATAAAGTGCATGATTATCAGGCATTGGTACCGTTGGTTTGGCACCGCAGAGATGAGATGGCTTGTCGGGCAGTCGATCAGGGTTGGCAAATGACGTGTTGTCACTACCGGCAGTTTTTGCGAGAGGTACTCGGTTAGAACAATGAACCGACCGGTACTACAGATTCACGGCCCAATGAATTTTATGATTACAACATTTTACATCGCTGGTCACACGATTGATGACCCATGATGCTCGCTACCGAGTCCCATCAGGAATAGAAGGGGCCTCAGGTCCAAGCCCAGAAACGATATTGTTTATTATTGAATAAATAATGAGGGGCCCCAATAAAGACAGAAGAAGTTAAACCAAGTCATGGAGATGAGCAAAGGCGTACCTTTTCTCGTAGATAGAAAAATAAAAACAGAGATAGGCGAGGTGTTGCAGTTGTGCAGTTGGTGATGAAGGGAGTTGGTCCGAGAGGAGAGGACGGGAAGATATCGGGGCCCAAATATGACAACGCTGAGGGACTTTTCCCTTCTCCTAATTCGTTTTGAATTTACGGGGCTGATGGGGACGATCCTCAGTCGACATGAGTCACATTGTAGTGCCGGGTATCTACAATGCTATTCTGATCGATAGAGCCGGAGGGACAGGAACGTTTTCGAGTTACAATTCCTAGGATTTCAGAGCCTCCACCTTTGGTCTAACACCCGTCCTATAGCTTATCTACGCTCTACCATAAGCAACAATGCTAAAACAAAGTTGAAACATCCAGTATGGCGAGCAGAGCCGTTGCAAAAGAGCCAGTCCCGGTTCAAAGGTTCGCGGGTTATGGGTATCTCTAGGCGGCCTACTTTCGATATCAGACGTCGAAGCGTTGGAGTGTGAAGCAGATGCCTTATTGTGGACCGGGCGCTTCCGCCCAACACAATGAGATCGCCCCGAAAAAAAGAACCGATTTTGGCCCGGGTGATGCTTCGTGCACATTTCCATCTCCTTTTTTGTTGGGGTTCGTCTAGACTGGCACAATAAAAACGGAAAAACCCTCGAAAACCCCGTCAATCAAGAGGCTCAAGTCGACTCACACTGACTCGTAGCCTCCCCGCTCTTGGCGTCAGCAAACGGCCCCCCCCAGAAACAGAAATCTGAAGACGGCGGGAAGGCAGATTATGCGTATGAAACCACCCTTGGCGGGGGTAAAAAAGGTTGGGATGCAATAATACATCGCAGGAGTACTGTAGATGCTCTTGGTCTACCCTTCTCTATGGCGCACTAGCAGTCTCCGTTGCCACTTATTCTTCGAACGTCGATAAGGTAGCCGAAGCCTTGTGCTCTGTTACAGAATCTAACCTTGGTGTACGGTACTGACATTGTACTGTACTCGAGAATTGTACGGGGGGTCACGTCGGGCTGGCTCTTTTCTTTTTGTATGTGTGGTTGGTGATTGGACTCTGGGTGGGGCGGAGCAGCGCCAACAAACAACCCCATTGTCCAGCCTTCCATCCTTGTAGCTAAGCACCAACTCAATGACAGCTCTCTTGAAAACGCACAGTTTCTTCCCCTTCCTTCCCCAATACACACTTTTTCCATAGCAAAACGGCCATGTACATCAGAGACAACCTCGGCTCGCAAGAGATGCTAGAAGATGATGTAGAATGTAAGACAAAGATGTTCCTCTGGAGCCTAGATTTTCGAGGCTACACTGCTGGACAGAACCAGACCAGGTCGAGCATTTCCGCTAAGGCAGATACTTAAAAGGGACAAGAAGGCTGACTTCTTCCCACCTAGCACATCGCGCAGGGCGAGAGCAAGTCAAGGCAGCAGTCTTTGGGGCCTTGTGCTGCATTGTGGGCTTTTAAGAACTTAGACTCCCAGGTCGTCTCTAATGCTTTACTTAAATAACTCCACACATTCTGAAAACTACACCAGCTCGAACATACAAGGAAAAAAGCACAAAACCGCCACTGATATCACCAGCACCTTCACGAACTCTATTCCTAACAACAGGAACTATGCCCTATAACAAGGAAGGAAACTTTGCTGGACCCTTAAATGACCTGAATAACTCCCTCGATAGAGTGGATCGACCCACAGCGCAAGAACATGGTTGCAATTCGACAAACGCTGCAGGACCTCCACCGCCGGCATCTCAAAACCACTCTTATATTTTGACTAGCAGCATTAATACCACTCAGCGAGTTGGATATAGTTGGCCATTGGTCGCAAACTACAACATCTCGAACCCCGATTTATCCTCTCTTCAAATCAACACCGACCCCGAGATGTCGTCGTCCCTTCAGGATCTTTTTCCAGAGCTACGCCCGGGCGTGGATGGAGGAGCTATGACTTGGGATCCTACAGAAAGATATGATGTGAATGGAAATCTCATGCGTACATCTTTTCAACCCGAGAGGTAAATACTATTTGAAACCCATCTTTGATAGAATTTTTGTGAAGATAGGAAGAGCGAAAGAGAGGTCGTGAAAAAAATAGGAAAGAAACAAGACTAAAAGTGAGAGGGGTGACAGTGAATTTATTCCCGACGGCAACTTCGATACCTCCGAAACACTTGTCCCAGAACCACTTAAATCGCGCAACTATCACGACTCAACCCCGCCTCGCCCCGGACGAGTTTCTACTCCGAACAGGAAGGACCGTCAGCGATCGGAAGAATCACCAGCCAGCCCGAATGTCCGTTCTGCCGGCCCGGGAAAGTACACCGGCGGCTCAGATACGAATTCCAATAGCTCAAGAGCGACAAAGTAAGTTCTAGATCACCAAAAAAAAAATCCCTTGGCAATAGTCTCTATCTTTCTTTCTTTCTTTTTTCCCCTCTCTTCTTTCCCATCCCAAGAGAAGAAAAGGGAAAAAAGCTCATAAGAAAGAAAGAAATGACCATGCCCAAAAAATCATTTTTTTATTGAAGAACCCATTCTGATTGTAAACTCCCTCCCCCCCCCCGTAGTGCCAAAAAGACCTATATGTGCACCGTATATAATTGTGGAAAAATATTCGGCCGCTCGGCGGAACTCAAGCGCCACGAGAACTCAGTGCACAAGCTTGACGGTGTGCTCTTTCACTGCCCACATGGGGGCTGCGAACGAGTAGGTAAATCCGGATTCAAACGAAAGGATAATCTTGTTCAACACTTGCGTGGTGTGCACGGAGATCCCATCGGGAAGAAGAGTGGACGTAGGTCCGCAACCACGGGGAGCCCACGGTCTAGTGCCTCCACCGCCGGCGCAAGTTCTCCGACGATCCCTACCGAATATGAGCAATTTCCTCATCAACAACTGCCACAGTCTAGTGCCTCCACCGCCGGCGCAGGTTCTCCGACGGTGGCTGCTGGATATAGGCAATTTTTTCAGGGCCAGCAACAAGAGCTCCTCGCTTATACGAATCAGCAACCAATAATGTTAGAAGAGGGGGGAAGTCCGCCGTTGGCCAGAGATTTTTGGGAAAATATTGAAAATTGGCGTTTGGAAGGATAGAAGGGGGGGGGGGGTAGGGTGAAGGGGTTTTTTTCTTTCTCTCTTTTCGTTTTTGAATCACAGCTTTCTTCGTCTTTCGACTTAATATTTCGCTGTCTCCGCCTTTTTGTCTTTTCTGCGTCGTCTTGTTTTTTCGTCTCTTGTTTTTCTTGGCTATTTTGGTCCTATTTCCTTTTGATCTTTCCTCGCTTGCCTTTTTTCGCCCTTGCTTTGTCCTGTTCTGCTCGATTCTGTTCTGCTTAGTCCCTTATGATCTTTTCTTTTTTCCCTCTTCTTCCGTTCTTCTTCGTTGATCATTTGCTTGTCGATTGATCTGCTTGCTTGCGTTCCGATTTAATTGATTTTTTCCCCTAAAATTCATTCGTCTCATGTAACTTATTGCTTTGCTCGATGGCCTTGTGTAAAAAGTAAACATTTTCTATATTCTTGTACATATTATCTATTTACTAGATGAATAGGTTAGCAAAATTGCATTACGGTAAGAATGGCGATCACCCGAGAAGGTTCAGAGCCGAAAGGTGAAAAGGTGGGCGGTTGGGGGGGGGGAGGGGGGCACGAGTGCGAGTGTGTGGCAGTGCGCAACGATCAGCGAGTGACTGGACGAGTGCTGCGAGGCACCATCTTCTCAAACCCCAATTCCGCCAAATGCAGCAATACGCGCGCAGCCAGGCACAACACGATGATAGGGCTAACGGGAATGCCGAAAGGAGATAAAATAAATGTGGGAACTATCAACATACCAGGACTAAAAAAGAGGAATACATCTCCCCTGAAGGGCGATTGGTCTTCCATCCACCCCACGACACCAACGATATGACTCCTAGCATTCAGAGGAAAAGGGGGAAAGGGGGAAAGAGAAAGGGAATGGTATTACTCCATCTCTCCCAGTGACCGCAACTGAGACCTTATTAACCTATTGATCGGTTTTTAAAGCCACAGTGCTCGCCAATTCGTGGCGTATCAGGAGGCGAAGTGCCAAGATCTTGGTGGCCCCAAGCATCTTTCGTGTGAACATACTCTGCGGGTTGACGAGAGCAGACCATACGAGTACATTTCACTCCTTGACGGTGCTTGGGGGGTCTCGTTCTCTTGCTCCCATGAGAAAGGAAAAATCCTGTATTGAATGGGGGGTATAGGAGGTGGGGGATAGAGGGTGGGGATGGAGACGGGGGATGGGGGTATTGGTGGTAGAATTGCTTGCTACATGGGAGTTGGGTTGGGAAAGTGGGTAATGGAATCTTATATGGGATCAAAGTTGGGCGGTTGTCGGGGGGAAATTGAGCCGCTGGGCTCTTTTCCTGTTGGGCTAGGCGGGGGGGTGCGCCTTGATTCGCTCTTTCCTCAGTGCCTTCCACCATCCCGCTGCTGACAATTTAGGTTGTGATGCGCACAACCCGCACTCTTGTCGCGACTATCATGCGGCGTTAGGCTTCTCATGCAGTGTCACGCTCGGCACCTTCAGGCGACGACAGCTGAATGGGAAGGTGTGGTTGCATGGTAGGGGTTAGCTCAATTCTTGAACTTCAGGCAACCACTGTTTCGGACTTTTTGGTTGTTGCCTTGAGTCCTCGCGCTGTGGGGTTTACCATCGGAAGGTACCGTCCCCGTGCCACTCCCCCAATCCACGGTAACTTACTCGTAACTTCGTTCTCCCAGCTTTTTTTCAACTTTTGGTCAGCCTGGGATGAAGCATTACCGGTTGAAAGGAACACCCTTGGACGTTGTAGGGCTATTTTCGTTGCGATTACCGCAATTCCTCTATTCACGCAATTAGGTTGCGAAGGAAAGAATAAGGCTGAAATCAAATATTTTGGGATCGTATCAGGCGGGGTTGGATCCCCAACCTGTTGGCCTTTTATGTGGAAAATAGCCGGGGCAAGTCAATTGTCCAACGGATCGATTGTGTCGAGATATAGAAGTTTACGGACATATCCGGAAGTAGTTCGCTTGATAGGCAGCCCTTCCGATTAGATTCCCTGAGAGTTTGCTCGGGTGCTGTCCTATGATGGATATGGGATACCAGCCCCCTTCTCGTATTATACTGGATATCCCAGCAAGAGCTACCCTAAGATTTGACTGAAGAGCGTTAATATTTGCAGGTCAACGCTCAAATGTTCAAGGCATAATAAAACTAAATGCGCATAAAAGTCCAAAACCTTTACGAATAGAGAAGCATTCAGCCCGGGTTGAAAAACATTTGTGCAGGCTTTTCGGGTCGAAAGACTTTGGGGGTTTGTAACGCCCTTTTGGTTACAAAACCCGGGGCTGAATGCCACTGATACGAACCTTCCATTCTTTGATGCCCTCCCACATCGCACCGCCAAACTTGCTGAGTGGGTTGTGCAAGGCAAATACGATCATCGGAGCGTACCGCACCGTCTGCATTTGATCTAGAAGAAGCTAAACTCGCGCCTACCCACCCCCATTTCCGTTCTCAGGATTCTGTGGACAAGGCTCGAATGATGTGATATGCTATCATAGCGTCGCCTGGGCGCTTCGAGAAGTTGTAGGTGCTTGAGTATAGGCACTAGAACGGCAGCTCCATAGTGTCACCACTCATCCTCAACTCGTTGAATTGGAACCCCCTCTCCTGCTCCCATATCATATCAAATTCAGCTTTCCAACCCCCTCTTCTGGAACGAATCAACCCTATCTCATCGCCCGGGCAGTCAACCGCAATACGCGCCTGACCGGTCTGCTTTTCTAATTTTTTCTTTTTATTACGCTTCTCCTAGGCACCCTTTTATTCTCTCCACCCCTCTAATTAATTCACTTACCCGCCTATGGCCAATAGCCTTGGAGACACTTTCTATAGAATCCCAGATTTCATGGACACTACTTGCTTGCTTACTTCACAGCCCCACCGCTGTGAGGGGTTTTATTTTAACCACCGGCCTAAATACTACTATCGATTAAATACGAAGGAACGTTTTGCAGGGCCGATCCAAATTCTTATTGCGAAAATCTCTTTGTGTGAGTGGGAAAAGTTGCTCCTTCGCAAGCCCGGTAAGTTACTCAGCCTCCCCCGCAAGGACCGCGGGATAGCAGGAATGATCACCAAAACGAGAATTCCCCACATCCAAGGACCACGTCAGTGCCTAGGGCAATTTTAAGAATTCAAATCCCGCTCGTATCATGCATACAGGCAATTGAACCCGTATGCAAGCTAAAATCACTAATGTTTTTTAGTCCTTTTCAGGGAAATCCTAGGAGTGCTGTCGGATAGGCTGTCCGAAATACGGTGCGGTAAAGTCGTAGCATCTCAATCATGTATCCCTTCGACTGATGAGACACGCAGATTCCGCTCCTTCCGTTTACGGCAGCTCTATTCTGTGGCTCAGTAGCTTTGCCAAGCAAAAAGTGTCAAATATCGAGCTTTTATTGGTGAAAAGTTGCTGAGCCACAGCATAGAGCTACCGCATACGGAAGGAGCGGAATCTGCGTGTCTCATCAGTCGAAGGGATAGCATAGAACATCCGTTTTTTCTTTTGTTCCGTGATCCCTTCTGGGCTTCGCCAATACGGTTATGCATACTCTAGGCTGCAATCATACGGGAATATCTATGATACAAGCTCCACTGTTATATCACTCAGCCGAGCTCTCATCCTCGTTCGTTCGTCAATCAATCAGTGGGATCACTCAAGCACTTTCCCGAATAACCACCAGTCGTTATTACTGATGCTATCGTTACACCCAGCTTTTTCGCTCCAATGGATAGCTCTTAAAAAATCAGGTCCCCGGTAGCCTCAGGATTTAATGAGATATAGTGTGACAATTTGGGTGGGTTGTGCTTTTTGTGGCGCCGTGCCCCGCTTCGCATATGGGCTGGAGCATCACCCTGTGATAAGGCAATCTATTGTACAGGAGGAATGCGAAGGGGGCATCACAAAAAGACCACGGAATCATAAGGTGTTCTTGGGAAAAGGTAGGGGTGAAGTCCTGCCTGTCGCTCAGGGGGAGGGTCGGGGTTTTGCGATTGGGAAATTGCAATATTATTATAATAAGTTACCGGTATCCCTTAGTCTGTCGAGACATGCGCCCAAGATATCGGTTTAAGAAAAGAGCGAGATCTGCAAAGTAACCTTCCTTAACTGGAAATAAATTAAGATCTGGAAAGCATCCTTCCCTGACCGGAAGTAACTTTCTTGGTTTTTAAACTAAGACCTCTAGCGCCGATTTCTTGTGCGCAGCGACAGACTAAGGGATAATAATTACTGTGCCTGTGCGGCGGCGGCTTTGGGTAATTGGGGCTGATTACTCGTGAGAAGGGGAGAGGGAGCTGGAGAAGGTTTACAAGGGTTGCTTGTTAGCCTTTTTTGAATAACTGTTCCACAAACTTCCTACCGGACCCTAGACTAAGGTTCCGGCTTTCCCCTATGGCTGCCGGAATGAGGTTAGTTGGCGACCATGGCTGGAGTTACACTTGTATAATACCATAAAACCTGGGCAATCTACTAAACCGGCAACTATCGGTATTACTCAAGCACTACTGTATTTCTCTTTAGGCCTAACCCCATAGCAGATGCGCTTTTCTAGGGACAGCAGCTACCACACAAATAGAAGTGGGTGGTCAAACTACCTCGGATTTACGGGGCTAATAGAGTGACGGTGCAGGAACCTAGAGGTAGCATACACCACAGCCTCTGAGAGCAGATTCAAGCCGTTGCTATCCCCTGGCGCTGCGTCGGAAGAGCGGTAAAGAACATTCTTCTAGCAATCATAATATCTATGACCCTATGGTACTTCTACAGGCACTATCGGTAGCCTGCAAGCTGACCGGGCTCTCCCACCAATCCACCTCTCGCCTAATCTGCAAGCTGCAACCAACCATTCCTGCGTAAGCAGAATAAGCATAGCTTTCAGGACTGCGCCATCTTCCATCTTCCATCTTCAGCTCTCTAACATTGAGGTTTAGCAGCCTCCTCATAATGGAAGAAAAGGCGAAGAAAGAGAAGAATAGCTCAAACAATTTACATTGCCCTTGTTTGAAGCATAGTCTGTAGAGGGCGCGTTTGATGTTGTTTGGGCTCGGCAAGGCAACGGATGCGAATGAGAGTTCCAGGCGCAATTAAGAGAGCTAGCGAGGAGGTTGGGCTAGGGTGGGGAGGATGATTTGTGGGTGCGAATTGGAAGGCAACATTTCAATGACGAACTTAGTATTGGGCCTACCCTTACCTTAGAATATAGACACAGTGTCCTCTAAAACTCTCATACAGCGCGCGCAGAACGGGGGCCGCAGTGCAAGGCAATTTTTATACTCCATTCACCGAAAAAGTCTCCCTACCTTTAACAAATCAACCTAGGCTCCAACAAAGTGTAATTTTTATCACTCACTTAGGACTCCAAGAACTACAGCGGACAAGAGCTTATGCGCTAATCCATCTATAGGGGTTTTCCCATCACCAAGTGCCCAGGGTCGTAGCCAGGCAATTTATCAAGACCTTGTAGTGCTGGGGTTGCTTGAGCATAGCGCTCCGATGGGATAGCCTGCGATTGAGTCATCTGGGCTTACTGGGTTTTATCATATAAAAGGTGTTCCCCCAAATCTTTTTTTTTTTTTGCGTGTGTGTGCAAGACTCCGTTAAGGTTCTAGGACAGCTCTAATATGGGGTTGGCGTGTTATCTTTTTACCATCACGGTCGGGGGTGGCAGTGACTCGTCTTATCCTATGACCCTCCAACCTTTGGCTCATGCTCGAGTCTTAGCTATGCAGAGTATCTCTACATCTCCCGATGCCTGACTCCACGACTACGGATCAACTTATTTCGAACTTTACTCTGGTGTCATCCCGGTGGAACGGCTGCTAGACCTCCCTCATCAATAATACTTACACCCTAGCGAAGAATGCCGGTATGAGAATACAGCACTGAATCGGGCTTTCCACATACGGCACCGCGTTTATCCTTGTCCCCTGGGTGTCTACTGCTCGAGTACCAAACAAAACAGACTAGTACCACGGGAAGAAACCTCAAGCAGCCCCCCCGACCTGTGCGCTCCTAGCAATCGCGGAGGCCTCCATGGATGCACACAATGTTCGAGTCGCAATAATCCAGGCGGTGCAAATCGAAGAATCAACACACCAACAAGGACAAGTAAAACCGAGTCACTTCTTAATGAGTCGCCCCATCTCCGGTGTATCTACTAGCGATTTTTTTTAGTCTCCGGAATGTAGGTTACAGTCGAAGATCACCAAGGGTGAACTTACACATGGGTCATTTAAACTTTTCTTGCCGGTGATAAAGAACTTACACCTTTGCCAAGGAAATACTTACCCCACGGTCAGGATACCTTACACCGAGCCATTCCGGAGACTAAAAAAAATGGCTAGTACCGGGCCCATCTGACAGGGAAGTATTACACTCACAGGTAATAATAAAATTCAGGAAACGAGGGGGACACCTTCCCTAATGAAAATCTTTATACCTGTACTTGTATGAGATTGGAGAAATTGCGCTTTTCGCCATCCCGAGTTCCTTCATGAGTTTCGCTGGAACCAACTACCGTACCAACCAACCAACGGACTACCGGTAACCAATCAGGATGCACTGTGAGGGGGCAGCGCAATACTCAAAATTGCGGCTCCGCCATAGAACTAAGCATCCTTCTCGGGATATAAAGAAAATCATCCGCGCAGTTCTCGACCACGACGCACACCCGAGCACAGATAATCGGCATGAAGTGCCTGAATATGGTGGCCAGAAATTTGTATGGCATATTATTTGTGCGCATCTCAGCGCCCATACTAAATTTAGACCCAAGTGCTCGGGTACCTAGTACTCGAGTACCGGCAAGAGATACTTGTGGGACGGGCTGCTATTGTGTACCGGTACAGTAGGGCTCCATAGCTCGTTCGTTCACTGTACGCAATACCTGTCCTTTTGGCAAATGCCCCGATGTCACGAGCATCGCATCGCGCGTCATCTAGTCCCGTAGGAACCGGAACACTCGGGGAGTCATTAAAAACTAGAATACACAACCATTGTCCCTGCAGAGAATCGTATAGGAACGGCAGAAATATTTTTCTAGGTTTTAATGTCCCCCCCCCCCCCTGAGCAGTTGAACTTTACGCTAAGCCTCAAGACTTCCCCTCTCCAGATACAGGGTGGGACCCACTGCGAAAAAATTGGCTCTCAGCCCCCTACCAAGACTAGAAAACGATATATACAAGCAACAGATCTTACTAGAGAGGCAACTCTAACGCTCTCGTGTGAGGTTCAACCATTCCAGTTCTTACTGTACTGGTACTCGAATATAGAGTACTAACGGAAACCGACTTGCATGAGTCATTTCCCAATAAACCCCACGATGGGTGACACCGGTAGTCCCAGTCAACGCATTGGACTACAAAGTACGTCAGGCGCAGGAGTGAATCACTACCGACGCGAATTTTTCTCAAAACCTCACTTCGGGGTCTTCGACACAACCGGGTCTCTGGATCCAGCTCGAGAAAAGAGCGGATCTAATGTACTGCACTATTAGGAATATCTTGCTCTTCCAGGTTTCCCATCTCCAATGTTGGACCTCCATCGATGCTCCAGATTTCTACTTCTTTGGCGCATTTTGACTAACTCACTTCCTGCTTCCCAGCCCACACGTCACATAATGGGTTACCTAAGATGGGGAGGAGTTTTCCGGCTCCAACTGACATACCCGAATACTATAAGGATTGGAATAATTGGACACCACTCTAAGACGTCTAGAATTCACCTCTTTGGGAAACGGGGAGGATCGCCCCGTAAAAAAACTGGCCCTCCTCTCAGACAAATAAAAAGGAAAATATAATAGGCCCTACTAGGAGGGCAACCCCAACGTCCTAACTTGGGATTCAGCTATTCCGGCTCTTCGGGTGTAATTCTACCCTAAGCAGTAGCACCGCACAGTACTATACACGATACCCCTGGGTCTGCAACGCCATTCTGCAAAACCTCATTGGGAAGGGATAAAGGGCCGAAGGTGATTGGCCACGATTTAACTATCTCGCCATGGATTTCCTTTCCTTCTAGCTTATTTTTTAATTTTAATTCCTCAATTTTCTATTTTCTCGTGGAGAATCTTCGGTTCCGACCCTCATTGAGTGTTAAATATCTTAACCATTTCTCCACCCCCCCCGCCCCCAGCCAACCATTTGCCTCATAAAAACGATATATGCGAAGCAATAGAGCTATTCTAAGCCCCATTTGGTCAGCTTTTCTAAACCTGCTGCCTGATTAGGATTGGAGAATAAATGGGATTTAAAAAAATGAGAAGGATGGAAGATTTTGAAATCACGGGATCGGTTAGTTGGTTGATGAGGCTCAACCACATATTGATGATAAGGTTGTGAGGGCTTAAATAGGTCATTACCCCGATGGTCTTATCTTGGCGGTAAATCCCGGGCACGTATCCCGTAGCTGGTGAGATGAAGTGAAGTTTTGATTCGTCGACATCAATTATTCAGCCCTAGCCAGGCAAGGCGCTGGGAGAGCCACCGATATTAACATAAAATCTAGGATACCCGTAAAAACCCAAGAATAACGAACTCGCCTGGACTGGTCGTGCAGCAGTTTTCTGAGTTTTGAATGGCCCAAGGCGTCAAAAGAGGCTTCCTTATGTTATCTGGCCTTGTTCGCAAGCTCTCCTTCAATCAGAGGGTCCGATTTCATTGCACGACCAGTCCAGGCGAGTTCGTTATACCTGAGATTTTACTGTATTGGTGGAGTTTGCTGTGGCCAAGCTATCTTTCTTAATCTCATGCAAGTTTCCAGTTTCTGCTCGAGTAGTTTCGGGTCCAGTTTCATCACATATTTGCTAATTTTATCATCAGCCCTAAATTTTATGTACTCGAGTAAGGGTCAGGTAAGAAGTGATTGAACAGTTATTTAAGGTTAACTAGTCAAATATATCCCTGTCCGTTCAAATCAACTGTTCCCTACCCTAGTAATTCACTCGCCGATTCAGAATATATCCAGGCCAACTGTGCCAAGATATCTATTACCCAGTCCCAAGGTGTTCGGACATTTTATGAATTGGCAGGTGCAGCAAACCAATCATATTGTCTGTTAAGGAACTAGCATAATTAAGAGAATTTCCCACAACAACTCGAGCTCTTAGTAATGTCATGGCGCCTCACTGGTGATTAATGGTGCTGGTAGAAGCCTCTTTTGCCAAGCTCCCCCAAAATTCCCAGCCACGACCTCTAGGCAAGCTACCCCAACGGGCACTTGTACTCGTTCCTAATAGAGTATAATACCTGAAAATGAGACAAGATTTTTCGCTGGTTGGGTGGTTATGTAATAATAAGAGTTATCTTGGGATGCCTGGTGCTAGATATTGTAGTGGGCACTTCAACTTGGAACTAACGCAAGGATGATTTTCGGCGATTTATTACCACAACCACATCTTTGGGAAGATACAGCCCCATAGGAGAGCCCAGAGGATATACCCTTGCTCTGCGCTTCCCGACCGCTGTGGGAGTAATCTTTGTGAAGATCGCAAAATCTCCAGTGTCTAGCACTATACAAATTCTAGTACACTTCCGTTCACGAACTCCGTGGGGAAGAAGAGGTATGGTACCGGCGCCTTAGAACCAGCCCCGAGTCTCACGCCAAACCGAGAACGCTAGTCCTAATACGGTAGTATACCACACCTAATTAGGAATTTACTTGGCTAATTCTTCAGCAAAACACCCTTTCCTCACATAAGTCTCATTGTCTTCGTTCCCATATAAACTTTGAAGGCCTCTGCAGCCCCAACCAGAAGGCTAAAAAAAAAGAAAATCCCTCTGTAAATATATTCCAATAACTAATTGGGAAAGCTTTACTTACAGAAGTAATTTTAAAAATTCCATCTGTAGGTGCTGTTGTTGTAGGTTGAAATATTGGTCGATGTTGGTTGTTATGAGGGTAGGTTCTAAGGTGCCGGCACCATACTTATCCTGTAGCAATGTCTTGGCGGCCACGAAGGTACTAGGACAAGCTACTGCCAAAAATGGCAGTTCAAATCAGGAGCAAAATTTTATACTACCGTATTATCTTGAATAAAAGAGAATCGCGCTAAGATGTCATATTAAAGCTAAGACATCTCTTTGCGTGATTTGATCCTATTTCTTCTCTCCAGCCATCTCACTTTACAGAGAGGAGGACCGTGAAGTCCAAATTTTCTCCCTATTTTCTGTCTTAGAAAATCATCGGCAACATAACATACCCAATACTGATGTGAGGCGGTGTCTAAACCTTAACATAACCTCTTAGCGCGATTCTCTTTTATTCAAGATAATACGGTAGTACCTTCGTGGCCGCCAAGACATTACAACACCTACCTTTCAGCGAAGAACTTGGTAATAGAAGTACGCCATAGTTGCCCCTTCCAAAAGGATCGGGTAATGCCAGCTTTTCCTAGGCCCAGGCCATACCAGGATTACCAGATACTTTTGAAATAATGGGCAAAGGCTCGCTAGTTCATAGATTATCTAGAAATGTGGACCGTATATTCTCATGAAAGTCGGAATAGCACTAGAGTGAGCTAAGGTGAAACTGGGGCAGCCGAACCAACAGGAAGCCACGAAGAACGCTAGGTCGCCAGAGTTTAAACGCGTAGAGAGTAGCGATCGGACGGGACTTTCATGAGGTTCTCCGGGTAGGAGGGCTAAGCTCCCGAACTTTGTGGTTCTTGGCATTTTATCTCCTCATATAATATGATACTTCTACGAATTGAGGAGTAGATTACGGTATGCCCCACACATCTCCGAAGCCCTAGTGTATCATACATGTTCTCAAGATATCTCATAAATACCTTATAACCGAGTTGTGTCTACTCAGAGTCTCGCCCCCTCAAGGTGACCATCGGGTTGGGGGCAACACCATAGACTTCAGAGGCAACTTTGAAGAGCGAAAGGCCTCTAAAATTTCCCCTGCTTGCAAAGCGGGTAGGCTAACGTGGCATATGAACCTGTCATACTCTGGGAGATCCTCTGGGCGGTGTTACCGTTGACGCTTTTCTACTGAGACTCTGGTAGGCAGAGAGACTTCGCTATTAGTGGCGGGTGGTGTGGTACTTACTGCTGTTGTGTTGAGCTTGGTAGTTCGCGACAATCTGCGGACATTGCCGAAGGGGACTGCAACCATACAGTCCCAAATATCTACGTTTCCGGTAATACAATAGATTTTGAACCACGCGGCCACTTGCGGGGTGATCCGCTATCAGTAACTAACAGTGTCGGTCATGTTGGGGACCGGAGTTTGTCATTCATACCTTTTGTTTCCACATTCTAGCACGGCATCGTATCCCGGATTACTGGTCTGACTGAACCGACTGCTTGAAAATGTGTTTCCCCGCATTGTATAAGCGGGTGAGAGCTTGAGGTGGGATGAAGCTTTAGAGTTCCGCGGGCCGATCCGACCAGGGAGATAATTAGGAGCGAGGGAGGCTGGGGTAAATCTTGCTATGATAAATATCCCCCGTATCGTCCCTCTGATATCATGCTATTCGCTCAATATCATGTCCTTCCAATAATACCCCCGACGGAGGATGCTAAACTAAAAGAAGAGCTATTCCACAAACCAAGTGAAGCAGGACGTTAGGAACGAAACAACGAAACAAATATTGCCATAAAATCAATCATAAATCGTTATCATAATGAACTCCGAACACCCTACCGCCATAATGTCGCACACCGGCCGGAAAACCGTATCGTAAAAGTACATGCTAAAAAATGAGTCTCCGCCTTTTACAAAAGTTCAAAGGTCGCTGGTGCTAATACATACCTTATGAATCACATCCGCTCATTACCCCACCTCATGCACCCTTTCATCATATAAACAGAAAAAAGTGGGAAAAACTACCCTTTCAACAACCGCTCTTTTACAATCTCTTTCTCTTCTGCAAGGTGCCGTTCCGCCCATGTCTGTGATTGGATTAGTAAGCTGCTCTGGGGGAAGTAGTATCTCGATCTAAACGCACAAGTATCTCAGCAGCTGCGCGCATTTCATGCATCGCTCTATCATAAACTCCCATTACCTCGCTAACCCCGCCACCCCCAGTTTCACCGTTCGGCTCATCCATCGATGAGGGGGACTTTTCAACGAGGTATTTTATCTGCGAGAGAGCGTGAAGGGCAGACAACGATTGGCGTAAAGACTCTTTGAGTAGTTCTTCGGAAGAGGGCCAATGCACTGGCGCGTCAAAATTAGAAGGTGTTGTAGGAGTTGCTGTTACAGTGGGTTGGAGTGAGAGGAGGTTCTGTTGTGAAGCTCGTTCGTCATCGTCAGTTTACCGGCCAACCAACAAATAAACAGACCAGCTCAGCTCATCAACCACAAATCTCCCCCTTCAGCTACTACCTCTTCTCCCTGAGCTCATAGCCCCCGGTAGAGAAGGAAGAAACGAACCATAGCTTGAGAAATCCTCGAGAATCCCTCCTCAACTCCGTCCCTCGCCATATCCGCGTCCCCTACACCCCCCCTATTCTCGCGATCCCCCGCCTCCATCCATCCATTCCCGCCACTTTCCCCTGGTGACATACTCGCCCTGGACATAATCGAGCTTCTTCGTTTACGTGCCAAGGAAGACGTGGGCTTACACGGGGGCTCGGAGGTACGGGGGGACGTCGGGTACGGCGAAACGTGCACGTTGTTAGCCGCAGTATTAGTTGTGGAACGACGCTTGAGGCGGGGAGTTGTGGGCGTTGCGGGGGCTGCGAATAGCGGTGCTGTGGTCGTTGTGGTCGCTATTGCTATTCTAGCTGTGTCCATTTTTTTCTTGAGTTTATTATTATTATTCTTTTTTTTCGGAAGCTGGTGTGGGGAGGGAGGTTGTTTTGGGCCGGGCGAAGCGAAGCGAGGGGGCGAGCGGGAAAAAAACAAGAGCAAGCGGGCTCCTGCTGGTGTGGCGGTGCATACTCTATTTTACCGTGAGCATGAATGCGCACTCGGGGGTTGTGTGGCCATACGGGTCGTTTAGTAACCATACCAAGGCCAAAACACACTAAAGTTGCAGGTTTTCGAGCTATTATATTATATATCCACACATGTTTCAACCGAAGCTTTGGAAAAGATTTGAAAAAACATAGCATGTCTGAAGTATAATATATATTTATTTCAGTTTTTTATCTCAAGTTTGTAGAGAGCTGTGGGCGTATGAACTGGGTAAGGTGTGTTGCAATGTAGTTCTCTCATACAAAAACCATAGTCTTGGCAGGTACCTTGAAGAAAGGGACACTCCACTCACTGCTCTAGGAGAATTGAAAGAAAATTTTCCACATCCCCCTTGTGGGTGCCGTTATGGCAAATTGCTCTTTGAATTCCTTTCTATGCTGTTTCCGCATATGGTGGTTGGGTTATGGTAGCTCGAAAACCGTCGATTCTGGTTTGTTTTGGCCTCTGTATGGTTACTAAACGACCCCAATTGGCGGCTGGTGGCTGGATGGGGGATCCGGTCCTCGGATTGGTAGAATTAATTTTCTCCTTAGAACACATCATTCGCTGGCAAAGCGTCCGGTGCCGCTCCGCCCAAGTGCAGCCAAATGTCATATCTCACCTCCACGTATACAAATTAGAGACACACAATCCAACTTCTAAATTATTCGTTCGTTTGACAAAGCTAGCGCATCGACTCATTTGTCCATCTCATAGTTTCATGCGAGTGCAGAAAATTTGAACAAGGCTGAAACGTCACACCTCATCTTCATCGCGTTATCACACAGCTCAACGGTGCGCACGGCAGCACACTGTACCTGCATATTTCGAAATGGCCGCGACCTTGTGGTTTGACATCATGAGGCTGTGCTAAATTTATCGTGCCCGGGGTGGTTTCGCATAAACTACGGTAGGCGGGGATGGGGTGGCGGAAGAGGAGGATAAGGGGTACTGTAACGTGGGATAGTTTTCTAGAAGGTGTCAGATCTGTTATACACGTCATGACCAGGCGGGAAGAACGTTAGGGTACCGATCGCACGGCCAATGTTCATAAAATTTAAGGCTGAAACGGCCGTTTCCTCGACCTTGGCTGCCTGGTTGGTGGTGGCCCTACGCATGTGTGTTCGCTGGTGCAGATGCAGCGCTCTCGGGGACATCGCATTGATATGGGGGCCAACGGGAACAGGGATAGTGGCGGGACAGCCTGCGCAGTACAGCAGTAGATACTGTAGGCATACTGTAAGGTTCCGTGTGAATGAGATGAAGAGGCAGAAAAAAACGTCATTTCGAGGTCAATCTGGCGCTTGGTTACAAGAGGATAGCGTGAGAGGAGGTCGCGTGTTGGGCTCAATTTCCCTTCATGATTGAATACTCAGAGGGAGAGCTATGCAAGGGGGCGATGTAGAATGAGAGGGCGGCAGATGCATGAGTACCTTAGATTTTGGATCTCGGAGGCCCCTTTGAAACTGTATATTCCAGATGCCCGGGGTGCAGGCCAAACTATATCACCTACTCCGATCTGCGCCCCGCATCCTAACCAAGTCAACAAATGGATAGGCCCAATCTGAAACCACTAAAAACTTCATTCTGATAGGAATTCATCCTGAAATAGACTAAGAGGTGAATCTGGGATCCGGATCTCTCTAGCTCTTTCCGCCAGTGACCATCTTGGATCTAACCTTAAATTTCCAGGCACGCGGTGGCTAATATTGGTCAGGAACCAAAGAGTTCTATTTTCTAGATCCCCCAGTGGTATTTTGAGAGCTCCGTGCAACAATAGCAATCGACAAGGGGGTGAAGTAGGGAATTAGATGGAATTGCTACCAATCCCGTTGTTTGCCCGTCTGGCGTCGTTCCAAGTGTGTGGGTAGATCGTACATAATAAAGCACCAGCCCATAGCGCCACAAAACCTAGAGGACTGAGACCATACCAAAATAAACCCTGGAAAAATTATAACTCATATTTCTCTTTCTCTCTCTCGATAGAATGAGTGACTTCAGCAATGATAATAGCTGTATGATCGACACGAACCACCGATACTTGCAGTTGCAATTTCATATTCTTAAAAGGTATCACCTCCTAGGGAGTCCCAAGTGCGGAATTGACTGCCACCCTCCCCCCTCCCCTCGAGGCTCCTGCGCAAGCTTCTTCCCCCTATTTTCAGACATGGGAATCCTAGGGTATCTGGTCTGCTTCCGCCACATCTTGGTGTGCAGTTCCTTTTCAAACTTCTTCACCCCTTCGATGTTTTGATCGATAGCTTACCTCTTGCTAGATATAAAGGTACTCATTCGTTCGTCCATGAGTTTCTCAGCTTTGTGCATTCTCTAGCTGCCCACCAATGCCTACTGCTACCAATTTGGTTGGAGGGCTGGTAGAAGTAAACGGAATAAGGCTTTTTTGCGTCCTCGTGTTTTATTATCAGAAGGGGGCAGAGGGCCGGTGTTGGACTAACCTTCGGGGTTAAGGAATATTGGAACTCTGGGGCTGTTTCAATGGAATAGACCGTGGGCGGGGGTGAAGTGATGGGGGGAAGAAGGTTGGTTTCATTTGTGCAATTATAATTGGTTACGGTGGATCTGTGTGGAGTGATTTGGGCTTGTGAATGGAGTGAGTGGGTGAAAGAGCGTCCGCTATAAAATTTATTAAACATTTAATGCATTGCAAAAAATATATTGTACAATATACAATATGGACGGGATTTATATTAGTTGTTTCCCCGTTTTAAAATATTAGTAAGGAAACAGAAAAACAAAAAAAGCCAAGTTTCGCTGTATTTGTAGCGTCCAAAACCAAGGCCATATCTATCTCACGATACCTAGATACGCCTAGGTTGGGCATAACACCTCAAAGCCGCCGAGAAATCAGACGGTCTAACAGGGTATGTATCGCTCAATCTCCTGATATATGCTTGAGTAGAGGGATGCCCAAGCAGATCGCCGAAATCCCACATACCAGGTTCTGGGAACCAATCACTAGCCAAGCGGACATCAGCTCTCACAGAGCTCATCCCATTAACCAGACACCTAAATTTAATCATCGCAAAATCCTTCCCTGGCTTGCGAGATAGAAAAATAAATCCCGTTTTGGAAGTTCATGCCACCGTTCTCACGTTTCCTAAATCGCCTTGACAAGTGTTCCCAAGGCCTATATGATAGCCAAAATCTCACTATTCGTGGGGTTCTAGGATTCCGGGAGCCATGATAGCCAAGATCTCGAAGTCTGGGAACAATTATTTTTCGTAACATCAGGTTCTTAGCACATCATGGGCTGTCACTCACATTATCCCTTCTCTAACTCCATACTCTTTAATGGGTATAATCCTCACCTTTCGCTAAGACGAGTGGCATTCCTGAACTCTACAGGGATGCCCCCCACTATCCCGCCACTCTGGGCCAACCCTCGCCCATTGTGGGTATGGGGTGTGGTAGGTCTTTGTGTTAACAAATGATTTAGGTTTACCGGTGGCAGTTTTCTTGGGGCCCAAAGGTGAAGGTTCTGAAGGTTATCTACGTTCAGTCAATTGTAATCAAGATAGAGCTAAATAATTCACCATCCTCACTTGCTGTCTTTGTATTGACCCTCAATGCATTACAGGATACTCTTATTCCAAGTTACATTCTGGGATGTTGGGTCCAGTACTTTTCTCCCCCGAGAGGCGGCAAGTTGGGGTAGGACTAATGCCAAATTAAACTCAAAATTTGACTTTGTCTCAAAACCACAGGTTGTTTGGGGTTTCCAGGATACTGGCAAGTGCCGTCTATTTCCTGGGACTGACAAGTGTGTTCTGGTCCATATGGTCATATAGGAGAGCTGCATGTTTTAAGTACGATGTATGTTCATTCGATCTACACTAATACTATAGCCGGGTGCAGGTTCTACACAGAAATACTATCTTTATTCGCAGCTCAGAATTTATTCTCATCCCGGAATCATATCTTCGGGCTAGATATTAGCAAGAGCGCTGCTAGGTCTCTTGTACAGCGCCAGCTAATTTATGCTGTATATTGTTACCCCCCAGTGACCATGCTGTCACTCTAGAGGAGGTTGGTTAGTGTAGATGAAGATGAGACTAGTCGTTAGGGTAGATTATACTAGGATATATCGTGGAAAAGCATTACTCCTTATTTTCCTTTCCCTCTTCAATTAGGTGCACTAATGAACTATACGGTGTGGTGGGGTGTACGCTAATGTTTGGGATGCCAGGGAGATTTCTACTGTATCTAGCACTATAGAGGTTCCAACCTAGTTAAATAAAATTTGAAAATAGAAATACAATAATATTGTGGCTATTGCATCGCTGCCTTTAATCTTAGGTGAAAATCAAGGGGAACAGGATAAGCATCCATCCCTGTAGCGGTATGATGCGAAAGTACCTAGCTGGTGGAGTGGTTAACATGTCAAGAAACAATTAACCTCTTGTGCGATTAGCAGGTGTCCAGGAATTCCATTCCTCTAAAAATGAGTTATCATACTATCGAATGATCCGTTACGTAGGGTAGGAGATTTAAGGAATCCTGCCCTACAGGAGCTGGGAGACTGAAGACCTTGGTCCTCTCCAATGGGGCTCTAGCGCGAATTAGATCTGCTGTCATATCATACGAGGTGGTAGAATCCGACTCTAGGGCTCACTCCTAAAGATGAGGTTGGCGGTCGGCGGGGTATGATAGTAGAACACAAACAAAACAATTTCTTTTCTTTTCTTTTTAGGAAAAGTTGCTTTCCTTCCTTTGATTTTGGGAGAAAGAGCAGCCTTTGACCAATCTATCTGGTGGCCCCTCTGCGCACCGGGGAACACCCGACTGCGAAATTGTTGGCCTCATGTTCCTCAGCTCAAACACCGGTTTTTATATATCAGTCTTCCGGATAGATCCTGAACTGCATCCTTCGCACCTCGCCAATGATTCCATGGGGGGAATGGTAGAAAAAGTTGATAACAAGGATAGGCCTTGCTACCCTGAGGAGTACGGTCGTGAGACGGTAGTGTCCTGACCGGGCGGGAATTGGTTTCACCATAGTAACTATCTCGCACACCAGTACACAAGTGATTACCTCTTGCTTGATTGATACCCTGTGGCTGCTGCGCCCCTCTTGCTGTAATAGTTGCTGTAATAGTTGCTGTAATAGTTGCTGTAATAGTTTCGATCGGGGGTTTTTTTCCGGCTCTCGTATTCATTAGAATTAATTATCTGGGGAATGCTGTACTGTACACTGAGGTTGCGGTACTGGCTTGCCATCCGAGTGCCTATTTACTACCGGGAGCGCAATATATGGTATAAAGGAAAAAAAAAGGGGGGGAAGGGTGGGGAGGTATGGACAAAAAAGTATACAGTAGGATCCCGTCCTAGATAAGAATAGAGCTAAATCATCCCCCCACCCCCCCTCCATGATCCCCCGGAAATTCAAGGTGCCTCGAAATTCCTCTCCGGTTATGGGAGCCCGACTTACGACGCTGAGCAGCAGCCGGCGCCACGGCGCCGCCTGGTATTTTCTTATAGAGCTCTGCAGGGATAGTATGTTCCACATCCATAATCCGGGTAGACATCGTCTGCTTGTGTGCGATGTGAGGTTTGTTTGCCTCCGCCCCGCTTAGGGGAGCACAATTTTTGACTCCGCGAACCGCATCGGACCCAACAGCTGGAGGGTAGGGCCCAGCAGCCACCTTCATCGGAGAAGTTCCCCTTTTCTTCATGCTCCATCAATTCTCAAGCTCCTTGCCATTCTCTTTCAGGAAATGGTCCATCGACGCCTGACCTCGCAGGACATTATCGAGGAAGCACTGCGCGTTCTCTGTGTAATAATTGCTCTTATAGTTCTCTTGGGAGTCAAACTGCTCCTTGGTGTCCTAGGCTGGCCCCACCGATATACGGCAGATGTTTTGCGCATGAGTGGTTTCTGGGCTCACGTACTTGTCGTAACAGAATGACATGACCTTGATGTTCACTTTGTCCATGCTCATGCTTCTGAAGGTGATTTTGGGGTAGGCGGGGATCTGGTACTCTTGCGAGTCCGTGGGGGAGGGGACCTTTACTATGATTTTGCGGGCGATGTGGTGGCCTCCGGCGGGGTATGCCCACAAGGGAAGTGGGTGTTTTTTTCGGCGGTGACCCAGCCTAGGTTGAGAGAGCGAATTGGGAGGAGGAGGGAGTAGACGAATGGAAACATTGATGTCAACTGCGGGGGTGAGGGGGTTTGGATGATGTGTTCCAGCCCGTGATGCGCAAGTGGATATATAGCTAGTGACCGGTTTCGGGGGGTGTGGCTCTGCAGACGCGTTTAGTTCGGGTATCCGGTGGAAGGAAGCACAAAAAATAGTTTCGCTTCGTATTATGGGATATATGGGTTCAGTGAGTACTTCTGGATAAACATGGTGGATACCCCCGAGAAATAACTACCCTGGGGATAAGATGATCTGATATATGCTAGTGGAGTAAGCTGCGACTATAAAATTCAGTGCCTCGGCACTGCCTCGGAATGGGCCTCCCTGTATGATTCGAGGCCGTGCAGCACAGGCCGCAAGGGCTGGGGAGGCTGTCACTGGTTAGGAAGTGGTCAAAAATGCAAGGCAAGTTACTTCTCGCTCTGCTGAGTGGCTCTCGTGGTATGATGGTATCTTGAAGGTTGTTGAGACCTGAAAGACTCGGTATAATACCACAAAGGCAGGGCTAACCCTAAGCGGTGGTTCTCGGGGGTGTATCCTCATCTGTCACGGCGTGGGTCAGTGACCAGGAACATATCTAGGTAACAGACGAAGTCTTTAGTCTTTTTATAGATTTGTGCCATGAGCAGGGAGACATGATGATTCAGTTCGGTATTAGAGCCTGGCTTTGATGCAATATATTCAGGGACTGTTGTAAGGATTGCCTGACCGGGAAACTCAATATAAGCTTATCGCCTGGAGGGCACTAGGGGTCACCACGGGTGGGCTGGCCCATCTAGGGTAGTTCGTGGATAAGCGATGTAATTTGATAGGCTAGGACACTACCGTATATATGAGTTGGGAATTATCATTGACAGAAACTCATTTAGGAGCCCATTGCCTATTGGTGGCTTCCTGAGCGCTGGCACTTTATCTCAGCATCCCAGATATTCACTCACTTTTGTAAAAACTAGTCATAGAAGTCTCACTGGAGGCACCGAAATTGAGTTTCTCTTTTTTTCTTCCTCCTTTTCCCCTAACTTTCCAATCTCCCGGGGCTAATACGTGTAAGGGTAGATTGGAAAGAGTTATTGTGCGAGGCCTGATTTTGTTTGGCCTTGGTGTTGGAGCCTTGGGGATTCTGGAAATTTCCTTGGGCCTGAAAAGAAAAAGTATAACGTAGCGGAGGGAAAAGAAGGAAATAGATACTCCCCATGTATTATTTGGTGGAATAGTGTGATGCGTGGTGAATTGAGACTGGCAGCGGAGATGTTAGGGAAGCCGGCGGTATGTAAAACACTCGACCTGGGCATTTAGTGACAGCGTGAGAGGATGACTGCGGTTGCGCTCAAGGGAATATCCTCAATTCCTCTGGCAGTTAGGGGGTGGCATCCCCGCCGCCATCCACTAACTTAGGCACTGGTAGTTCTGAATGACTCTCAATTCCGGCTAGCCCAATGGAGGGAAGTATCAGGGTTCCGATTAACTTTGGCCTCGTCCACTGGGCATTGGGTTTGCTAGCTGGAAGTGAAATGACCGACTGACCGCCCTTATTTCTCATCGCTTCATATATGCCTCCCGGTGTTTGAGTGCGGTGGAACGTGTATAAGGGGTGTAAATGTCTGGGGTTTGAGTTTTCCGGGTGTTTTTAGACTACCGGTATGATACCGTACTGTAGATTAAGATTGCAGATCCCGCCCTGGTTTAGGATTCGCTAGTTTTGTGTGGGGGTGTGATCGGCAGGGTTGGCACGGTAGGAAAGCGACTTTTATGATAAATGAATTAGTCTGGCATGCTGAGGGGTTAGGCCTTGGGCTCGAAGATTCATTACTAACTATACCATCCCCCCCCCCCCTTTTTTTTTTGAAAAACAGCAATAACAGCGACCTCCGAACTATTATTTTAACCTCCATCTCTCCAAAAGACCTCATGGTCTGCGATTAGTTTCTTCGATTAAACCAAATAACAAACACTTGACACGGGCAGCTGCCGGTTGGTTGATTTTTTGTGGGGGGATCGCCCGAGGACCTCCGCAGTTGTAACATTTATCAAATCTACTACCGGTACAGGAAGCGTTTCTATTCAATTTTGGTCCCCGGGAGGGGGGGGCGTCGGGTGGGGTGTGGTTTCTTCTGATCGCTGGTAGCATTCCGTGCGGTAGTTTCATAAAGCCGAGCCTCGCACAAACAGTTCAGCTCAATCGCTGCCTAAAGTAACATGTTATAGGGCACGCCCATGGCTTACGGGTGTATTACTGCCTATTTCCTTGACAGTTCTCTTGACCGAGATAATGGGTCTCTGTCTTGATTTGTAGCCATACCCCTCTTGTGCTATGTCGTGGCAAGCATTGAGAGGGAACGTTCCCTAAACACCTTACCCGAGTAATCTGCCACACGGTGCTTTCTGTACAAGAACTTCGCCCAGAAATACAGTGGCTAGAAAAGATCCAAAACCTCCCCTAGCCATACTCTACCGGATCAACCCACCTCCGACCTGCCTTCTCTCTTTGCTTCTTCCTTCCAGATCATCACCATAACCAGACCCACTCGGCTGTACTCGTTACAGGCAAGAAGTATTCGAAAACAGGGATAAGGCAGGGATTCGCGAAATATATGGTAAAAAATCCGTGCGTGTCTGAGCGCCCATATAAACTCGCGGTTCGTATTTTCGAATACTTGCCTGGGACAAGTACCCCAATACCCAATTCCGCGACATTGTGAAAGGGATTCCTTTCCGGAATAAGACCTATTGATTGTGTAGAAGGTAGTTTGTCCTAAGATGCATGCCGGTTCGATTTGAGTAGCTCGTAGAAAGTCCTCGAAGCTTTGGATCTCCGATGTGTTACTTACGGGGCAGGATATGCATGGCCGTGCCTTCTTTGGGATATTTGCGTCCACCCGGATTACTGATTACCGGTACGATACTTGTATCGGTAGGATTGTGAGGTGGGGAGGGATTCTATGGGCGCGCTAGCGGCTTGGGTGAAATAGAGTATCCTGTGCTCCCAGCGTGTTTGTAGAACTGATGCCTGTACTGTGCTCACAGTCTTACCCTGTGCCTTGACTAATTCTAGTCACTACAGCTGGCTACCGTTCCTCTATCTAAAGGCGATACATGTCTTGTTTTTCGTGTCCTCTCCCGTCTTGGATGGACTTGGCGACTTGGAGCACTAACGGCGCGTGATCGCCCTGACCGCTCGGGAGGGTTGCGGCGTATGATGATAGAATGTGGGGAGCGGAGCAAAGGTGCAATCAAGCGAAGAGCAGTTAATTCCCGCACTATACTTGTACTGCTGCTCCGGTCAGGGGTTTGGTTGACTGAGCGTGCCTGATGGGGTCTCGCGGGTTGAAGAAGGTTGTGTCGGGGGTTCGAAAAACTCCAGTTCCCCATACCCGTGATTCAACTTAGTAAGGAATCCCCGCATCACAATCCCAGCGGGGTGCTTTCCTATACATCCTCGATTTTCTGGATCCCCGCCACATGTACGAGTAGTTGAGCGGGTCCCGCCCTCTGAGCTGCGGTACCGTCCCGGCATCTCCACCACCACAAGCGAATTGCAAGGACTATCGGAATCTCTTCTGCACCTCTGGCCAGAAAAGGGACAATCGCTACACCACCATCCGCCTCACAGTCACGCAACCCGTATTCTCACCTATACTGTCAAACCTCGGATGCGCAGGTTCTCCCTAGACAACCCCCCTCCTCTCGCCCGTTGGCTAGTAACGGCTAAAATACTGTACCGCGATATCGGGCGCGCGGTACAGTATTGTAGCGAGCTGCGGGAAGTATTCTCAAAAATCATCGACAGCAAGAATCTCCCGGATTTTTAAGCACAGAAGCATCGCAGTTAAGGAGCAGCACAGCAGTGGCTGTCGGGAGATTCTTTCAACTTCTTGTGCCGTAGCACTGTGCTGTACGAGCGCAAACAAGCAGTGTTCACATAAGCGCCTGCAGGCAACCCGCTACCCCAACACATTCCCTACCCGGTGGTAGGGTAACGGTAAGAGTAACATATTCCCCCACCGTCCCCGATCCTAATGCGAGATTGTGGTTGATTTATTAATGCGGGACGGGTGAACTAGCGCCCCTTCCCGCGATTATTTTTTTTAAATGGCCTACGCTTGCGGGCGGTGGGTTACACGATGCTGTCTTACGGTTGGTGTTGCTCTCTTGATAAAGGGCATATTCGATCACTCGGCCTAGGCAGGCACTGTGCTGTTCGAAACCGGAAGTCAGGCTGCAGCAGGAGGCACACTGTGTTCATCTGTCTAACGAACGGAAACACAACTCTAGTGCATATATCCCGTACTAGTGCTGTCGTCAGGCATCACTCGGGGTATCCATCTTGGCGCTAATGCTCTTGTCTCCAAATAGTGAATAGGAAGCCGATGCTAGACTCGGTTTTCCAATATGTGTGATTGATAGGTAATTGTACGGGTACAGTACGGTGTCATATGGTCTCTTGGCCCCGAATAATTAACTTGGCTATGTTGGCTTGGGTGCGGTTTTTGTGAAACGTTCGTCCGGGTTTGGGGACGCTTGATCAGGAGTTTCCGGTGTTTTGTTGGAGTTGGGATTGATGTCATGATTTCCTCATCCCTTAGACCGAATGCGTGCAAAGCAGGAGCTACCGATGGATGTACATTTGGCTAACCGCGACAGTGGCGCGATGGGTGTACTTAAGTACTTCCTCTCCCCGCTATGAGTGTAGTAGGTAGGGAAACATAAACCGTGACAACTACCTGGTCAACTGAGGAGGGCTATGGGCTTACTGCATATGAATTGAATTTATTCTTGGTATGCCTACATGAACCCCAGAGTAAAGCTAGACAGATAAAGGGCGGCAGTCCCCCGCTACTGTTACATCGGTCGCAGAGAATCACCTTATTCGCTCTACTTTATCCTGAGTGCTTCTTCTAATAGGTACGGCCTAGACTCCGCACGCACTAAAATTATGGCATCAAAGACGAGTTCTTCATTGTCCGCCCCGCCGAGGTACAACGAGATAGTATGCGTGGGAGGAGGACTGGCGGCCATATCCCTTGGATCCCAATTACAAATTCAATACAACTTTACCGACTTTCACATTTACGAGAAAAACGACGGGATAGGGGGGACGTGGTGGTCTAATACATACCCAGGCATTTCCCAATTCAGGTTCCAGATACAGAGCATGGCTGATTACCCCGGAAGGTGCCGCCTGTGACGTCGCGAGCGCACTATATAGTTTCTCCTTCGCCCCGAACCCGGACTGGACCTGCTCACTACCACCCCAGGGTGAAATAAAGGAGTATATTGACAGAGTAGCCTCTAAATACGGAATACCCCAGCGACTCAGCCTATCCACAGCCGTGACAAAAGCTCAATGGGACCAAGGCCGCGGCCGCTGGCGCCTATCTTTACAAGACTTGAAAACGGGAGAGGTGCATTTCCACGAATGCAAGATCCTGTTCACGGCGCAGGGGCTACTAGTCGAGCCGAACTACCCAAGGTTTCCCGGTCTCGAGACTTTCAAAGGACGTGTATTCCACTCCGCTTGCTGGGACCACTCTGTGGACTTGAAGGGGAAGAGGATGGCTGTTATCGGGAGTGGGTGTACAGCAACACAGATTGTGCCTGCCATTGCTCCGGAAGTCGAGGTTGTCAAGCAGTTTATTAGAACCCCGCATTGGGTTTTGAAGCCGCCGGTTATTGAGTACTCAGGTTTTGATAGGTGGAAGTATAAGAATGTGCCATTGGCATATAGGTTTCACCGCCTATTAGTGTTTGCTTCAACGGAGTGGGATTTTCGCCTTTTTGGGCCGTCCCGGTACTCGCAGGGGCAGCGGGATCGGGTACGTGAACAGGCGACACAGTATCTTTATGGCAAGGTGCCTGAGAGGTACCATAAGCTTTTACTCCCGGATTACCAGATCGCTTGCAAGGTATTTTTTTTTTGCTCTTTCCCCCTCTCTCGCAAATCTAGTCGAAGGTGAAGGGTTGCTTATGGTTGCATTAGCGGCGTGTCCTGGACGTCGGATATTTAACCTCGCTCAATCGACCAAACGTGCAAGTTCACAAAGAAAAGGCTATCGAGATCACCCCCCGTGGGATCAGGGGCGGTAACGAAATTCACGATGTGGACGTAATAGTTCTGGCAACAGGCTTCCAAACTTCAGGGAAGTTCTTCAAGGGCATGGAAGTCGTTGGTCGAAATGGAGTCACTGCGGACCAGCATTGGGATGGAATTGGCGGGATTGGAGCATACAATACCACCGCCATGCACGACTTTCCGAACCTTTTCATGTTGTTGGGGCCTAATAGTGTTACTGGGCACACTTCTGCCCTTATTACGATTGAGAAGTAGGGCCTTCTTTCCCTTTTCTTACACGGAGGCTGGACTAATAAGGTCGGTATTGCAGCACGGTTGATTACGCACTCCGGGTGCTAGAGCCTGTACTTAGAGGCTATGCATCGCGGGTGGAAGTGAAGGAGAAAGCGGAAAAGGAATATGTAAACTGGATTCAAGCGGAACTTCGTAAGACTGTCTGGAGTACCGGATGTGCATCTGTAGCCCTTCCCTCCAACTCCCCCTCCAAGCCCATCCAAGACTAACTGGGCGTGAAAGTGGTATACCTCAAACGGCTGGAACGCAATGACATACCCATGGTCACAACTGCACTACTACTACAGATCACTCTTTATAAAAGCCAAGGATTGGGACGTTACTGTAACTCCCCTTCCCCCCTTCCCGGCCCCTTGTGCTATATAGATTGACGAAAGCATAGTACACCACAAACTCCCTTTCACGGTTGAAGCCGCTGCATGTGTTAATTCTATTCCTCTTCGGGATCTGCGTCGGCGCACTTTGGAAGGATGTGTTAGCTCAGGGTTTCTCCTCCGCGTGGGAACTTGGGGGAGGGAGAGGGACGGTTATGGCGCAATTGAAGAATTTGAGTGGGTAGAATTTCTTCTTTGGTCTATGATTAATTTTGCGGGGGTTAGGGGCTGCGGAAAGAAATTGATAACTGGGGGAGAACTACTAGCTGTGGGGATGGATTATCTTGGCTAGTATGATAGCTTTCTCCCTTAATCTAGCGTTAGTACGGGTAGAGTACGGTACATAATTTTTTTCCTCTTTTTGTTTTCTGAAGAGCTTTGATTGGCCGGCGGTGAGGAACTGTCCTCCCCGCAGGTTGGTTGCTGGGCACCGCAAAATTGTGACCGAACAATGCGCGCTATGTAGTTGGACTTGCTTCCTCTGGTAAGGTCTGGTGACTTTCCGCTTTCGTGAGTCTCTCAGAGGGGGTCAGGAGCCTTCTTTTTCTTTTTCTTCTTTTCTTTCTGCAGCGTTTCTAGTCCCTTTTCTGGTCCCTTTTCAAAAGTCGGAAATTTCAGACTAAATTTTATGTATCGGGCCTATCATAACTGGGTTCAACCAGATTGAGTTTTTCAGCTGCATGATGTCATGAAAATGCCACCGCTGCCGGTATCCAGCTTGCGGTTTTCAAAAGCATCCAGATGCCTAGGTGCTAAGACGTCCGAATTTGCGCCTAAATCCTCCAGTCGTAACTAAGCGCCAAGGCATCCAGATACTTTGAAAACCGCAAGTAGACTAGCACGTGCACTAAACTACAAGCTGGCTACTACCTGTACTTGTAGTCTATATACTCGCGGACTGTCCCCCGCCAGGCCTACCATTTACGGGCCGATTAGCTAGTTACTGTACAGTACTCGAATATTCAATCTGTTTTACATGGCCCACTTTCTCTCTGGAGCCCAGACGGCTGAACATACCTTAGGGGTCAGTACCAACTTAGCGAAAAAAGAAACCGATACCCACCGGGTTTTCTACGCAAAATGTACAAGGTTAGCCAACCATCACAAGGGTGGATAGCAGATTTTGATCTTAGGGTAATCGAATGGTAACCGGATGGAAGGGGGTCAGGGGGAATTTAATTTACCATGCAAGCTGCTAGCTGTAAGCGAGTGGAGCCAGGCAGTGTGGTTGCAATGTACTTGTAGAAGTCCCATAGAAATTGACTCCCTTGGAGGTGTTTTGGGGCTCTTTGCTGTCAACCCTGGCACTCGGGGTTCCTAGCATGTTTTCTGTAACCTGGTGTTTAATTATATGAATCTTCATGTCGAGTTGGACTACCTAAAAAATCTCTGGATTCCTCTGATCCTACGGTGGTAAGCAGGCGCCTTCCGGCGGCGGGCACCCTGTACGGAAAACCGGGTGGGTGTCGGTTTCTGTTCTGACCAAGAGCGTGCTCAAGTTTCCTAAGCCGTAAGACCAGCCCCGGGATTGGAGACTTGAGGTCCTTCGGAGACAATACTCTACCAACCGGGAGCAGGCACCAAGTATGATGCCCTGAGAGCAAATATGGTAGAACAAATAAAAGGCGTGAGTAAGGCTTAGAAATAGCCTAATTTTTTATACGAATCCTTTGAGATGACGAAGACTCTCTAGGTTGAGCCTCCGATCTCCTCTTGTTAGTTTGGTGTGGTTTTAAAAACGACTGGCCAGTTTCTTATTTGTGTAACATTTCAGTATTTTCAAGACAACACGATCGCCCGGTCGGATAGTCTCCTAAGTTACCTTGCTACTATCTGGTTCCCGATCTCTAATGACCCCCCTGAAGACACCGCCTCCATCCCGGCGAGACAGAGCGCATTTCTACAAGGTCTGGGCGTGCTTTGTGCTTTTGTGCACTTCGGCAGGGACTCAATTTAATCTTCACTTAGGTACTTGCCGCCCTCTGCCGGTAGTTGGATGAGGAAAGCATCGGGCTGCGGGACGCGCACATGGCCCACCGGAATATTATGACCAAATTTGTTGGCCTCCCCGTGTCGCCGACACGGTCTATTACGGCATCATCATATTGCGCTACGGGCACCTACGGGGAAAATAGGCATCATAAACAAATACCAGCTAATCGGGCTCCGAGGAATTTCCGACTCTCGCGACTAGGGAGTTTCGCCACCCTGGAATAGACCGCAGGCCTCTGCCTCGTGTTTGTGGGCGTCTCTGTACCACCGCAATCACCAAGGAGGAACGCTTCCCCCGTGCCTACGGGGTAATCATTCATAGTGCATGGGACAAGGCCCCGGGCAGTGGGCCTTAAGCCGTTCGTGAAGGGAAGAAATGGACAATTGTCCTTTGCCATATACCGTGCTGTACTGTACAAGTACTTCTGGCCTAAGTTGAGGTATATTATCAGTGTGGTTCCAGGCGAAGGGGGCTAAGAAGTAGCATAACATTGTCGTCATACTTAAAAGTTGGGATTTGAGGCTGAATTAATCTACTAGTATAGTGAGGGCGGTGGGGAGATTTCTAATCAAGGGATAAATGTTCGCAACCTGTCCGCTTTGATGGGAGCTTTTACCTGGAGACTTAAAGCCTCTAGATAGTGTTTTAGCTATCCCGAACGCTCTCGATATTATGAATGATCTTCCAGAGGAACTATTGAGGGAGGTTTCATCTGGTCGATTGTCTTGGGGCAATTGTGTGATAGATGTACTGCTTAGCACCCGCGCCTTTTTCCAAAGGGTACTGTACAAGTACCGGGGGAGATGTTTTCGTACAATGGAATGGTAGCTAACCAGCAAAATAACCCCTGTCTCATACGAAAACATCTCCCCCGGCACTTGTACTAGTAGTCTGGAAACCGGTATTGAAAGAAGATGGAGTGGGTATTTCTACTATGGTAGCGAAAAATCGCTCGCCATTTTCTAGAACGATTTTGAATAATTTTGCTCACAATACTGGTATTCTAGGCCATTACCAAAACGAATCGCCGAGCATCGCGCCTCGGTCGGGCCAACACCGGCAATTGTGCGCACGGGCACTTAATATCTCCATCACTTTGTAGTTAGTGCTCACCGTGCCGATCGGTTTATCATGATGATTAGGCTACTGCAAATTTTTATGCCTTATCCCAGAAGGACTTTAGGGAGCGCTGGTACTATACCGGAGTTAAACCTATGCAGGAAGATACGGGCGCTGTGTATCAACTGCAGCAGCCTCAGACCCCTCTCTATCGCTCTTACTGAGGATGGGATTCTTAACTTTAGTCCACCTGTCTCCCTTACGAAGCGCAATGCTGCCTTCCATGGCATGCAACTACTCTGTTGCAGTTGTCCGGTCACCATTTGTTATAAAACCACCAACCTCTTGCATCCTCAGAGGATACCATCCCCTCGCTCTCTTCGCTCTCTAACTCTATTTCCTTGCCACCACAGCCGACAACATTAGCGTCTCAATATGAACCAAGGGATAGAGCTTGTTGATCTGTCCTCGAATGTTAGCTCTGCTGATCTGGACGGCCGTTATAATAGAGTATTTTATCTGCCCTCGAATGTTCGCTCTCCCGAGAGTCTAGACAGTCGTTATAATAGGGTATTTGGAGCCTCGATAGCGATAGCTAATCGGAGGCTTGAGATTCTTCAATGGATATCCCCTTCAGTGCCTTGGGAAAGACATGAAGATATCAGTAATGACCGAGTGGATGGAGTAGGACAGTGGTTTCTCCAAACGGACGAGTTTCTTAAATGGCGATCTGGAGAGAGCGATGCTACCAACCAAGTCTTGTTTGGCTACGGGAGTGCTGGAGTCGGCAAGACCTACCTGAGGTAAAAAGAAAACCCCGTTCTATTGAGCGGAGGGGGTGTTTAAGCTAATTGGAAAAACAACATTAGCTCTCTTTTAGTAGACAGACTGCGCGAGGGGGACGAGCAAAATGAGATCGTCTCCGGCGTTTATTGTGACTTCTACGCCCACGGAGACCAAGCGATCACACGTTTATTAGGCACACTGCTTAAGCAAATAGTGTCGGAAATCAAGAGGGTCCCTAGGGAAATAAATGAGGCGTTCGACCGGGCAAAAAGAAGATTAGACGGCGGTATTGCTCGACTTCCTGAAATTCTTAATATGCTTCTCTGCGTACTTTCCTCAGTGCCCCGGGCATATATATGCATTGATGGGCTGGACGAATTTCCAGCAGAGCATCGACCAAAGCTGCTCCGTGCATTGGGAGAAGTAATTGAGGATTTGCCTCGCACTCGGTTATATCTCACTGGTAGGCCTGATATACAGGATGAGGTGGAGAGATGTTTCACTGGAGGTGTACAGGTGAGACATATAGAACCTCCCAAAGAGGATATCGAAGGATATCTGAGGATGAGGTTAGCGCTGGATAAGCACCCCGACGCTATGGATGAGGATTTACGAGTGGATATTATAAGAATTGTTCCAAAGGCTACTTCCGAGATGTATGTATTAAAACCCGTGATGTCCAAAAAAAAGAGAAGAAGACTTTGACTATAGCTGACAATTGTAACAAGATTCCTCCTCCCCTCCTTCAAGATTGATGCAATTCTAGCAGAGAACACAATCGCCGACCGGAGGGGGAGGTTGGAAAAAATGGCCAATTGTGGGTGTGTGGGAGACGTGTACACTATGGGATTGAATCAGATCATGAAGCTAGGCGAACGGTCAAGAGCTATAGTGATGAAAGTGCTTTTATGGGTATCTCACTCTGAGCGGCAAATGAAAGCGGGGGAGCTTTGTCATGCCTTACGGACAAATCTTGGGTCTGACAAGTTTGGCTTTAACGTGGATTGTTTGATTGAGCTAGTGTTGGGCTGCTCCCAGGGGCTTGTCACACTGGACAAAAAGGCATCAACCCTTAGACTAAGGCATTTCACTTTGCGAAACCACCTTTGTGAATCCCTTGACATTTTCGAGATGGCTCACTCGGAAATTGCGGGGGTTTGTCTAATCTATCTGAACTCGAAGGGTAGTAAGCGAATTCCAGAAGATACCTTGTTGGGCCAATACGCTTCATCATACTGGGTAACCCATGCCCGACGGCAAACGACTCCATCTGTTCAGTCCCTCGCGCTCATCCTTCTCACTGATTACCGAGAGGGCTCTGAGTGCTACGTATACTCTTTTAGGGAGAAGGGGGTCTGGCCGGAGCTCTACCAACAAAGCTGTGCCCCCGGGTTTACCGCGCTGCACTACACAGCGCTCCTTGGAATCGATGATTTCGCCAGCAGTTTGCTTCAGAACGAGAGCTGGAGCCGGAAGGTGAATCGGACCGACTCCAGCTCCAGCACACCACTCGTCTGGGCTTCAAGATACGGACATGAAGGAGTAGTGAAGCAGCTCCTCGGGATGAGAAACGTCCGGCCTGATTTCCCAGACACCCTATTTCACAGAACACCCCTATCCTGGGCCGCTGAGAGAGGGCACGAGCGCATCGTGCAACTGCTCCTTGCGCAAAACAGTGTGGACCCCAACACTAAATGCAATCAGGGTCGAACGCCACTCTTGTGGGCAGTTAATTCCCGGCAAGAGGGTATAGTCAAGCTCCTTCTGGAAAATACAAATGTGGATCCGAATACCCCGGAAGATCTTCATAAACGAACCCCGTTACTCTGTGCTGTCGGCAATGGCCATCGGGGAATAATCGAACTACTTCTTCACAATAAGAAGGTTAATCCAAACATTCCAGTATATTACACGCCGTTACATTGGGCTGCTGAGCATGACGACGAGGACGTCGTAAGTCTCCTACTCAAACGGCAAGATGTTGAGCCTGACTCGGTTGACAAAATTTACCAAACACCGCTGGCACTGGCTTCCAAGAACGGGCACGGGGATGTCGTAAAGTTACTCGTGGGAAGGAAAGACGTCGACCACAATTCGTTCGATGAGCACGGCCGAACACCACTCATCCATGCGGTAACCAACAATCACAAAGGCGTCGTGGAGCAACTTCTGGAGGTACCCGACGCTGACGTAAACTGGGGTGACGAAAACGGTCGAACATCCCTCCACTGGAGTGCCGGCCTGGGAAATGAGGGCATCGTAAGGCTATTGCTTAAGCGGCAAAATATTGACCCAAACCCATCAGACACCTCTGGCAAAATACCACTTTCCTACGCGGCGGCGACTGGCCGTGAGGGCCTGGTGAGGATCTTCCTGGAAGTGAAGGACCTTAATCCTTGCTTACCGGATGACAGCGGGAGGACGCCGCTTGCATGGGCGAGGCTGCGGCGACACGAAAATGTGGTGAGGTTGCTACAGGAGTGCAAAAGCGTAACTCTGAAGTCGGGGGATTGTTCAGACACCGTCAGGCGCTTGGAGCCTAACATCGCGATGCGAGGTGTGTTACGGGGCTTTCAGAGGATCTACTCCCGAGTGGCCGCCAACCTCCAACAACCGAACGACCTCGACACTTGGGACCGCCTGCCTGTAGGACTGCACCCACTAGCCACTACCGGAAGCCTGGCCGAAACCCTTCCTACTCCCAAGACAGAATAAGCGAGAGAACCTGGCCTAACTCCGTGAACACTTAAAACGCTAGCCCTGTAGGCCCCGACCGAGTAAGTAGCGCCCAAACCTAGAGATGATAGGCAACAAGTCAATAATTTTAATTCAAGAGGCTGTCTCCAGTCGATCCGGAGGGAAATCATATCACTCTACGAGACCATTTATGTCTATATCATCCAATCTTCGACCCCTCTACCAAACTTTCCCGAGTAACCCAAAAATCCTCCCTAGACAGCGCGACAATTCTGCCGTCGTAAAGCCACTAAATAAAACCCTTCACCCCCCTCTGCGGCTGCCATCTCTGAGACATTCGATATCGACCCTACCCCTTCACTTCCTCTCTCAACTCTTATCCCTGATATGATACTACTATCGTGGCGCTAAGCCATCATCCACACTATCAACATCCCAGACAACCAAGAATATAAACTTAATTTCTTCAAGTATCTGGATCACGGCCTCTTTTGTTGTGTGTACAGTACATCAAATATCACTCGATGAACATTTTCGCGTTTTCTCAGAAATGAAGGGAGCTATGGAGAAGGATTACGCCCCGGGAATAGCACATCTCGATTACGAAGCACCGGAGTCGCATCCTCAAATACCTGGTCAGACTAGAAGTTCTGGACATGTCTGCTAACGGATTACAAGATCAAATCTTGTTTCCGTGTCTTATATACGTTTTCTCTAGCGCTAAATCACCGGTGGGCCTAATTGTACTTGTTCATTTATATATATACCCTTCTCTCAACATTGTGCTGTAACTATCCACGAATACCCAATGTAGAAATCTGCTGCCAGTTTGGCATCTTTGATGGCTTTTGTCATGGACACTTTTACACAGACATGGCCTGCCCGGAGGCGGAAAGCGGGATGGGTTGAGTGGTGCTCACCGGCAGCGAGTCCGCTTGCGGCCCTCTTCCGTTTGGCAGATTCGGGTTGCTGTGTGGTTACCGCCGCTGTAGGTGTGTGGTTTTTTTTATTACTCAGAGTTCTGGATTGAGGAGTGAAGCAGAGCGGGGACTCCCGCTATTAGGAGTGAGAAAAATCATTTTCTGTAAATTAGTTAGTCCGGCCGATATAAACAAGGGTTAGAATCAATTAAGACGAGCAGCCCACTACGTACGCTCATGCGGAAATTGTCTTTGTTATATCGTAGCGCTGTGCCATCATTATTCAGAGCTTCCATGGAAGGGGGTATAAATATTCCGGGGGTTACGATATCTCCCTTGATTCATTATTTTTTCATGAAGGATTCGGATGTTCAAAATGTGAACGCCAGGGGCACAATCTATTCTATGTGGATAATACTGCGCAAGTGCGAGGGGAGTTGCGAGGCACACTGGGTGAGGAGTATAGAGCAGATTTGGTAGGAGTTCTGGTTCTTAATTATTCCAAAACAGGTGGGGAGTAGCAACATATTTATACAAAAGTGTGCGCCCATATGTATAAAAGAAATATAGGGAAAACTATGTAAGAAACATAAGTGCGAACATGTTTGACCCTGAAATCCTGCCAAGTATGGTTCCGGAAGACTAGAAGTAGACTGAGTTTTCACATAAAATCCGTGACAATTTTGGGGGTAACGGCAACCGTAATGCTTGGGATTTGTCTTGGCATAACATGTTTTTAC